>JAEEGL010836774.1_pt1 | contig 30170 bp, 20 predicted proteins | sample 9134231 | NCBI WGS metagenome assembly JAEEGL01 (sample SAMN16246548, study PRJNA631951) | gut metagenome | biome: gut microbiome; feature: rumen; material: fiber-attached | host: Bos | place: Iran: Karaj | collected 2018-10 | reverse complement strand
CATGGAACAGCTACTGGGGGGATTCCAATGAGGGCTGGGCCATCATCGACTGTATGATGAACATTTCCATGCTGCATTTTGCCAGCAAACAGATCGGAGATCCCCGTTATCAGGAGATCGCCATGCTTCATGCGGATACGGTGATCCAAAACTTCATTCGGGAAAACGGCTCCAGTGTGCACATTTGTGAATTTGATGCTAAGACCGGCAAAAAGGTAGGAGAAAGAGGGGGCCAGGGCTATAAGGAAGGCAGCGCCTGGACCAGAGGTCAGGCATGGGCACTGTACGGATTCTATATCAGCTATGCCAATACCGGGGAGCAGAGATACCTGGATACCTCCTGTAAGGTAGCGGATTATTTCGCATCCTGTATGGAAAACAGAGACTACGTTCCCATCGATTTTGATCAGCCGGCAGAGCCTGCATATGAGGATTCCTGCGGTGCCGTGATCGCAGCCTGCGGTTTCCTGGAACTGGCCAAAGTCATGGAAGAGCAGGGAAACAAGGAGAAAGCACAGCTTTATCTTTCCAACGGTCTTAAGATCTTAAAGAACATCGAGAAGAACCGTACCATCTGGGATCAGAGCTGCGATGCGGTGGTTCAGAACTGCTCCGCAAGCTATCATGACAAGGACCATCATTTCACCATGGTCTATGCAGATTACTACTTCCTGGAAGCCATCTGCAAGTTAAACGATACCGGTTTCTTCACCTGGGGCGTCTGAGGGAAAGATTTTCATAAAAACGAAAAATGTGGTAAAATTACTCCCTGGGCAGTCTGCCCGGGGAGTTTTATTATGAGCAAGTACAAGATCGTAAGCGGCGAAGCAACGAAAAAGAAACCGCCTGTTAAAATACATCTGCATATGGGTCAGAAAGGACAGGAGATCCTGAAAAATGCCGGGTCCTTCCTGATAAGCCTTCTGATCCCCGTACTGGTTTTTCTCCTGTCGGAATCCATGAATCACAATCCCTTTTCAGGGATGAATTCCACAGCCCATCCTTTTAATATCCTGATCTATGAAGCACTCTTTCTGCTTCTGTTTTTCCTGACCGGTAAGGTGCGCATCGCCCTTCCGATAGAGACGCTTTTGTTTGCTGTTTTTTCCCTGGCGAATTATTACGTCATGGAATTTCGTACCAATCCTATTGTTCCCTGGGATATCTATTCCATAAAAACGGCTACCAGCGTTGCCGGCAATTACAGTTATGCCCTGCCCGCAGGGATCATCCTGCGGCTTTTTGGCTTTCTGGCGCTTACGGTGATCGGCGCTCTGATCCCGTTACGGTTCCCGAAAAAGACCTTCCGTTACCGGATCCTGCCGGCCCTTTTATGCTTCGGCATCCTCTTTTGTTTCTATGAAAAACTGGGAGATGAATCTTTTCGTGCGAAGCATCACATCTATGACAAGCAGTTTACGCCTCTTTCCATGTATAAGAAGGAGGGATTGGCCCTTAATTTCCTCATGAACCTCCACTTTGTATTTGTGGATGTCCCCTCCGGCTATGATAAGGCCGAGGTAGAAGCCCTTCTTACGGAGGCTAACCTCCGGGAGCAGGAGGAGATCAGCAGCTATACCGGCAACTATCCCAACATCGTGGTAATTATGAATGAAGCCTTTTCGGACCTTACGGTTCTGGGAGACATGCCCGTAAATGAGGACCCCATTCCCTTTGTCCATGCCATGTTAAGCGGAGCGGATAATACGGTATCCGGCTTATTAAACGTATCGGTGGTAGGGGGCAATACCGCCAATACCGAATACGAATTTTTAACCGGTAATACCATGGCCTTTCTTCCTAACGGGTCCATCCCTTATCAGCAGTATGTGAAGGGTGAGGTTTCCGGCCTTTGCGCCCACCTGGATCAGCTGGGATATGCCACCGTTGCCATGCATCCCTACAGACCCGGTGGCTGGATGCGTAACAGTGTGTATCCTGCCATGGGCTTTCAGGAGATGTACTTTGAACAGGATTTTAAGGATACCCATATCCTTCGCAAATACGTGGATGATGAAAGTGATCTTGCCAATGTACTGCGGGTTTTAAAGAACAAGGAACAGGGTCAGCCCATGTTCATCTTTAACGTGACCATGCAAAATCACAGCTCCTATTCCGATACCTATGAGGATCTCCCCCTTACCATTAAAATGGATGGCGATAACAGCATCTCCCTGTCTACCTATCTGACCCTGTTAAAGAAAAGCGATGAAGCGCTGGAGGGATTTCTTTCCGAGATCGCTTCTATGGAGGAAGAAACCATCGTGGTATTTTTCGGAGATCACCAGCCGGCAGCTTCGGTGGTTTCCCCTATCTTTAAACATAACGGTATTAGCAGCAAGGAATTAAGCGACGAAGAGGAGAATCGCAGATATCAGGTGCCCTTCCTGATCTGGGCCAATTATGATATCGAGGAAAAGCAGGGAGAGGAGACCAGTGCCAACTATCTGGCTGCCCATGTACTGAAAACAGCAGGACTTCCCCTTGCGGATTATCAGCTTCTTATGCAAAATATAGAAGAGGAGATTCCGGTGCTCACTGCCATCCGCAGAAAAGACGCCGGTGCAGACACCGATGAAGCTTATAAGACCTACGAAAAACTCCAATACTACAGGATCTTCCATTAGGCCGATCCTGCTGGCAGTGCTCCTGCCTATGCTGATCGTTACGGCGATCCTGATCTTTAACAAGGTCTATCCCTTCGGGGACCGATGCATCCTTCGCAGCGATCTCTATAATCAGTATGTTCCTTTTTTTCGCAGCTTTTACCGTAAGATCCAAAACGGTGAGAGCCTGTCCTTTGACTGGACCCTGGGCCTTGGGAGCAACTATTATTCCATGCTGGCGTATTATCTTGCCAGTCCCTTCAATTACTTTATCTTTCTGTTTCCCGAAAATTATCTGATCGAAGCCATGACCCTCCTGATCATCTTAAAGATCGGTATGATTGGCGGTATCTTTGCTTACTATCTGCGGGAGCATTACGGCAAGAACAATCTGAGTATCACCCTGTTTTCCCTGTTTTATTCCTTAAGCGGCTTTATGATCGCCTATTACTGGGATGTCATGTGGCTGGATGTTGTGGCTTTTTCTCCCCTTGTGATCCTGTTCCTGGAAAGACTGGTCAAAGAAGGAAAGACCATTCCCTATATCCTGGCCCTTGGCTTTTGTATCTATTCCAATTATTACCTGTGCATTTTCCTGTGCACCTATCTGGTCATTGATTTTATCCTGTTAAATCTCCATAATGAGCCGAAGCTTGTCCTTAAGAGATTCTGGCAGTTTACCTACAGTTCTCTCCTGGCAGCCGGTTTATCCGGTGTCATGCTCCTTCCTGCAGCCATCGCCCTGCGATCTACCAAGTATGACAATATGAGTTTCCCTTCCACCATGAAGTTTTACTTTAACATCATGGAAGTTTTGGGTCGTCATGCCATGGATACAGCTACCGAACTGGGGCTTAACCACTGGCCCAATCTCTACTCCGGTATCTTTGTGTTTATCCTGATCCCCTTATACCTGGTGCTGCGGGACATCCCTAAGAGAGAGCGGATCGCAAAGAGTATCCTGATTGTTTTCTTCTGGCTGTCGTTTTGCAATAATATCCTGAATTTTATCTGTCATGGGTTTAACTATCCGGATTCCCTTCCCTGCAGACAGACTTTCCTTTATACCTTCCTCTTGCTGACCATGGCTTACGAAGCCTATATGCACCTGGAGGAGATAAAGCCCAGGACCTTCTATTTAAGCGTCCTTCTGGGGGTATTTGCCTTACTTGCCACCATTCCTTTCAGCAGTGAAGCCCAGGGCGTTACCACCTCTTCGTATGTGTATTCCTTCCTGTTCCTGGCCATGTATGTGGCCATCGGCATCTGGTATATGCACAAGGAAGAGCGGGTCGGCAAGAACCGGATCCTGTTTCTGATCGTTACCTTATGCGTGGTCCTTACGGAAGTGACGGTCAATGCCGGTCTGGTCAGCTTCCCCACCACCAGCCGGACCAACTATGTAAAACAGCTTGCGGATATCGGCGAACTGACAAGTGCCATCGAAGAGACGGATCCGGAGTTTTACCGGATCGAAAAGTTTACCCGTATGACCAAGAACGACGGTATGCTCAGCGATTATAAAACGGCTAGCCTGTTTTCTTCTTCGGCGGGAGAAGCCATGGAGAAAGCCTATCGGGAGCTGGGCCTTGGAAGCAGCAAGGTGTTCTACTGTTATGAAGGTGCAACGCCGCTTACTTCTGCGATGTTATCCGTTCGCTATCTCCTGGATACCACAGGGGATCATGAGGATACATCCCTGTACACCTGCTGTGCAACGAGCGGGGACGTTTCCTTATATCGCTGCAATTACAGCCTGCCCATGGGTTATGTGATCCCTGCGGATCTGGAAGAATACTGGGATTTTACTGAGGGAGATGCGATCTACGCCCAGAATATGCTGGTCTATGCCCTTGGCGTTGACGGCATTTTATTCCACTTCCTGGGAGAGCAGGAGATCGGCAGCCATGACGGAGAGATCAGCATCGGAGCCAACGGTTATATCTATGCCATGATCAATTCCACCAAGGTCAAGAAGCTGTCTTACATAAAAAACGGTAAGCAGATCAAGTTAAAGGATATCCGTTACAATTACGTTCTGGATTTTGGATTAAACTATATAGGAGACTATATACCGGTCCATACTGCGCAGGATGACGGAGAGATTCCCAGTATGTATGTGTATGTCATGGATCTCAATGTTCTGAAGGCGGTCATGAATAAGCTTTCGGAAACGGTCCTTACGGATATCACCTGGACCGAGCAGAGCCTGTCCGGCAAGGTGGATATGAAGGAAACCGGCAAGCTGGTATTATCCGTTGCGGATGATCCCGGCTGGACCTTATGGGTAGACGGAGAAAAGACGGAAAAGGAAAGCTTCGTAGGAGCCTTTTTAAGTGTTACGCTGGATAAGGGACAGCACGATATCAAGATCGCCTACAAAACACCGGGAAGAACGGCAGGCCTTGTCCTGACCATCTGCAGCATCCTTCTTACCGCATTTTTATGGTTCCTGCAAAAACATGGTTTCCCCGGAAAAAAAGAAGCATAAAGAAAATTATCCATCCCCACCCACTTGACGAACGGGTGGGGATATTTTATATTACATATCAAGTCGTATCGAAAGGCACTGAGGGCCCTTTCGCTTCTTCGACAGGACCGGTCACATTCTGTGAACCGGAGATTTTCAAAAAAAGGAAACAGCATATGAAAAGAAATCGTAAAGGACGCTTTATGCGTATTTTGCCCGGGATCTTTTTGCTTCTTTTTGTGTTTACGGGAAGCAGAAAAGCTGTGGCAATGGAAGCAGATATTACCCCTCCCGTTATCCGGGAGATCTTCGTTACTTATGATCCGGCCGATCGATCCGGGGTGCATCTGATCGCCGATGCCTATGATGACAGACCGGGAACGCTATCTTACTCCTGGCACCTGCTGGGGACAGGAGAGGACTTTGTTACCGGAAAAAAGGAACCCTTAAGGCTTGCCCTTACGGAAAATGACATCGTGGAACTGACGGTTACAGACAGCTTTGGCAATATCGCAAGGCTGCAGAAAAAACTGCTGCTCCATTCGGAGGATACCGGTGAGGAGACTTTCCCTATCTGTAACGATCCTGATGATGATACCGTTTACTACACAGACACTACGCCTCCGGTCTTACTTTCCTACACTTTAAGAACAGAAGGACTGGTATCCGGTAAGAGGATCCTCTATGTCTATGCCCTGGATGAGGGATCGGGCCTTGCATTAAAGCCCTATACTTACGGAGAGGGGGGCGAAAACTCCGACTGTTCCTACTATACCTTATCGGAAGAAGAGCTTTCCCGGTACTTATCCGGTAAAGAGCCCTTTTCCTTATCCCTGCAGGATAAAGCAGGAAATGTGGCTACCTTTTCTCTGGACCTTTCTGCTTATGCAAAAGATGCAGGGATACTGCCAGACGCAGCAGAAGAATCGCGGGGAAATACAGCTTTCCTTTCCAAACTGGAAAATGCCATGGAAAAAGAGGCGGGCGAAACTGCCGGCGTATCGGAAAAAGCCGCTATGGCGGAGCGCAAACGTACGGAAGAGATCCGTCTTAAAAAGCTGATCCGTAAAACCGCTCTGGTCACTTTGGCAGCTTCCGCAACGACGGCTTCCGGGGGATTTTTGTTTTTCCTGTTTCACTTTGTTTTTTATGCCAACGTCTATAACCGGTCAAAAGCCGGGGACTATGAAGAGTGCGGCACCTGCAGGATCAGGCGGAAAAAAGGGATGCTGACCATTGTGCTAAATCGTCAGATCCTTTCCGAGAAAGAGACCATGGAATGGAAATGTACCTTTTCCGGGATCTTTTTATGGTTAAACAGCGGTAAGAAGTTAAGGGTCCTGTCCTATGACAGCAAAAGAGGGGGAGGGCATGACCTTAAGATTGCAGAGAATGCCTATTTCACCTTATAATGAGTAACATGAGCGCACAAAAAGAAGAACCCGTTCGAATCAATAAATATCTGGCCATGTGTGGCATCTGCTCCCGCCGGGATGCGGATAAGATCATCGCTTCCGGCTCCGTTAAGATCAACGGACAAAAGGCCGAGATGGGCAGTAAGGTTTATCCCGGGGATGTGGTGACCTATGGCGGAAAGCGCATTGTAGGGAAGGACCGTGTGATCCTTTTGTACAACAAGCCGGTAGGGGTGACCTGTACGGAGAGAGATCCCCATGCCATCCGTAAGATCGTTGATGAGATCCGGTTTTTCGAACGGATCACCTACGCGGGACGGCTGGATCAGGATTCGGAGGGGCTGATGCTCCTTACCAACGACGGAGATCTGATCCAGAGGATGATGAAGGGGGCTAATGCCCATGAAAAGGAATACATCGTTAAGGTGGATAAGGAGATCACGGAAGAGTTCGTGAATAAGATGTCCGCCGGGATGTACCTTGCTGAGCTTAAGAGCAACACCAGACCCTGCACCGTGGAAAAGATCGGTAAATACACCTTTCGGATCATCTTAACCCAGGGCCTTAACCGGCAGATCCGAAGGATGTGCCAGAGCCTGGATTATAAAGTAACGAACCTGCGACGGATACGGATCCTGCACCTTACCATAGGAGATCTGCCCTCCGGCAAGTGGCGCTATCTTACAAACGAGGAAGAGGAAGGTCTCCTAAGAGATCTTGGAATGGAATAATGGACGAAAAGAAACGTTACGAAGAACTGTTATCACTGATCCGCTACCACAATGACCGGTACTATAATCAGGACGAAGCGGAGATCTCGGATTATGAATACGATCAGCTGTCTCTGGAGCTTAGGGCTCTGGAAAAAGCCCATCCGGACTGGGTCAGTGCGGATTCGCCTACGCAGCTGGTAGGAGGTACGACCAAGCGGGAAGCGGGAGTTAATGTAACCCACAATGTGCCCATGTTAAGTATTCAGGATCTCTTTACCAAAGAGGATGTTAAGACCTGGGTAGAAGAGGTGCAAAGGGTACATCCCGATGCAACCTTCTCCGTTGAGCACAAGATCGACGGCCTGTCCATGACGCTACGGTATGAAAACGGAGAACTGACCCTTGCGGAAACCAGAGGCAACGGACTGGTGGGAGAGGATGTCACCTTAAATGCCCGGGTGATCCCGGATGTAAGGCATCACATCGACCTGCCCGGTTATGTGGAGCTTCGGGGTGAGGTCTATATGACCAGAGAGCAGTTCGAAGCCTTTAATGAGAAACAGGAGGAACTGGGCAAGAAGATCGCTGCCAATCCAAGGAACCTGGCGGCAGGAACCCTTCGTCAGCTGGACCCGGAGATCACCAGAGAGCGGGGGCTTCGCCTGTTTATCTTTAATGTGCAGGATGCAAAGGGCGGCAGCGAAGAACTGATGGAGATCCATACCCGTGGCCTGGATAAGCTGGAAAAGGCAGGCGTCGTAACCGTTCCCCATAAGAGTTGTAAAACCGCTGCGGAAGTCATCGAAGAGATCGATCATATCGGGGATAGCAGAGGAGAACTTCCCTATGATATTGACGGAGCGGTGGTTAAGATCGAGCAGATCGCCTATCGGAAGGATTTCCCTGCAGGCAGCAAATACAGCGCCGGCCATATCGCGTACAAATATCCGCCGGAAGAAAAAGAAGTGATCATCGAAGCCATTGAAGTCAATGTGGGCCGAACCGGCAAGATGACCTTCCGCGCCAGATTCAAAGAACCGGTCCGCCTGTGTGGTACCAGCGTACTGCGGGCGACTCTTCATAATGTGGATTACATCCACGAACTGGGGATCGACGAAGGCTGTACGGCCATCTGCCGTAAGCAGGGAGAGATCATTCCTGCGGTGATCGCTGTAACAAAGTCTACCGGGACCGTATACGAAGCTCCCACCGTCTGTCCGGTCTGTGGCAGTAAGCTGCAACAGGAGGAGGATACCTGTGATATCTACTGTGAAAATCCTTCCTGTCCCGCTCAGCTAAAGCGGACCTTATCCTATTTTGCCGGAAGGGATGCCATGGACATCAAATCCTTCGGTGAAACCTATGTGGATCAGCTGACGGATCTGGGGTATCTTCACAGCTGCGCCGATATCTACCGGTTAAAGGAACACCGGGAAGAACTGATCGAAAAAGGGATCATGGGCAAGGAAAAGAATACGGATAAGATCCTTGCTGCGATCGAAGAATCCAAAAATAACGATGCCTACAAGGTTCTGACCGGACTGGCCATTCGTAACGTAGGCCGGACCTCTTCCAGAGCCATCATGAAGGAATATGCTTCCATTCTTGACCTGGCCAATGCCAAAGTAGAAGACCTTATGCGCCTGCCGGATGTAGGAGAGATCACGGCCAGGTCTATTGCTGACTATTTTGCAAGTCCGGAAAGCAAAAAGCTTCTGGAGGAGTTGCAGTCTCTGGGAGTCAATCTCTTAAGCAAACAGGAGGAAGCTTCCTCCGATGCCCTGGGAGGCAAGACCTTCGTGATCACAGGAACCCTTCCCACACTGGGAAGAAAGGAAGCTCAGGAACTGATCCTTCAAAACGGCGGTAAAGTCACCGGCTCTGTCAGCAAGAAGACAGACTATGTGGTTGCGGGAGAAGCTGCCGGCAGCAAGCTGGATAAAGCAAAGGAACTGGGGATCCCGGTACTGGATGAAGAATCTTTACTCAAAATGCTTGCGAAGGAATAGGTTTTGGGGATAAAATAGGGCAATGTTTTAATCATTACCAAAAATAAAAAGAAAAGGAGCGTGATTCTTATGCCGATTAAGACACAAGCAGATCTACCTGCATTCAGTATTCTGGAAAAAGAGAACATTTTCGTAATGGACGAGAATCGCGCCATGCATCAGGACATTCGTCCCCTGGAAGTGTGTATCCTGAACTTAATGCCGGTCAAGACTGATACGGAATTACAGCTTCTTCGTGCGCTGTCCAATTCTCCGTTACAGGTGGATCTGACCTTTTTAAATGTGACCAGCCATGTTTCCGTGAATACGCCGGCCAGTCACTTAAATCAGTTTTATGTAACCTTCGACCAGATCCGTCATCAGAAGTTTGACGGTATGATCATTACCGGAGCACCGGTGGAGGATATTGCCTTCGAAGAGGTGGATTACTGGGATGAAGTCTGTGAGATCATGGACTGGACGAAAAAGAACGTGACCAGTACCTTCCATATCTGCTGGGGCGCACAGGCAGCCCTTTATCATCATTACGGGATCCAGAAGAGGAGTTTTCCTGAGAAGCTGTTCGGCGTCTATCCCCATAAGGTGTATAACCGTAAGGTGCCTCTTGTCAGAGGTTTTGATGATATCTTCATGGCACCGCACAGCCGCCATACCGAATCTCCCGCAGCGGACATTCACGCATGCGAAGCGCTGACGGTTCTTGCAGAATCGGAAGAAGCCGGTGTTTATCTTGCTATTGCCGAAAACGGCAAGCAGATCTTTGTAAACGGTCACCCCGAATACGACCGGATGACCCTTAACAATGAATACTATCGGGATTTAAACAAGGGATTGCCTATTCATATTCCGTATAATTATTACCCCGACGATGATCCGGAAAAGAAGCCCCTTCTGCAGTGGAGAAGTCATTGTAACATTCTATATGCCAACTGGTTAAATTATTACGTTTACCAGGCGACTCCCTATGATATCAATCAGATCGGATAGCGATTTTAAGCCAAAGAGGGCCAAAGTTCCGCATAGGACTTTGGTCCTTTTTCATGTTGTAAATATCACCAAAAAAATATTAAAAAAAATCCAATTTAATAAAAATTATGACTGTTTTTATGATAGGTATTTTTATACAATGAGACCGTTAAGAAGTTTGACAATATTTTGTCGAGTAAAAAGATGGCTGAACAAATTGATTTAAAAAAACTATCCCGCTCCGAACTTCTGGAGCTGATGATCCGCTATTCGGAAGAAGCGAAGGAAGCCCTTTCCAGAGAACAACAGACCAGAGCGGAATGTGAAAAAGAAAAGGAAACTCTTCGTGAACAGCTTCGGCTTGAGAAAGCCACCATGCAGGAGCAGATGGCCAAAGAGAGAGCGGAGATGACAAACCGCTTCGAAGCGGAGAGAGAAGAGATGCGGTACAAATTCGGATTGCAGAAAAGTATGATGCAGTCCAGGTTTGACCAGGATATTGCAGGACTTAAGAATCGCCTTGCCAGAGAAAAAGCGCAGATGCAACAGGAAATCGACCGGCAGATGCTGGTGCTTACTCAGGCAGGAGATATCGCAGAGCTTTCCTTAGGACTGCAGCAGATCTTTGAAACCGCCCAGCAGGCGGCAGATGATTTTGTAAAGAAAGTTCGCAGGGGAGTCCTTCTGGAAGACCCTGATATCAAAGAAGAGATCGTGGGGATGTGGACACAGGCCCATGATCAGCTGGAAAAGAGCTATCAATACTGTGAAGAGATGGTAGCAGATGCCAGAAGACAATGCGATGAGATCCTCGCGTCAGCGAAGAAACAGGTTCCTTCAGAAGAAGCTGCATCGCAAGAAGAAGCCAAGTAGAGATGGAAGAGACCAATAAGCCGTTACCGGATCTGTCGGAACTTAAGGCAGAGCTTAATCGGGTAAATAATAAAAAGGAATATCGAAGGATCTTCCGCAATACCACCTTTGCGATCGTGGTGGTAGCGGCTCTTGCCATTTTGATCTCCAGCTTTTTTATTACGGTACTGCGTATTACCGGAGAGAGCATGGCACCTACCTTATCCACCGGTGAGATCGTGATCACCAATCATAACGCCGAGTTTGAGATCGGAGATCTGGTGGCTTTCTACTATAACAATCGTGTGCTGGTCAAGCGTGTCATCGGTAATCCCGGCGACTGGATCGATATCGATGAAGACGGAACGGTTTCCGTAAACGGTGAGATCCTTGAGGAACCTTACCTTTCGGATGCCAGCCTGGAACCCTATGATATTACGTTTCCCTATCAGGTTCCGGAGAGCCGGTTTTTTGTCATGGGTGACAAGAGGTCGGTATCCATAGACAGCAGATCTGCTACGGTAGGATGTATTGCCGAAGAGCAGGTCATCGGAAAGTTATTATTTCGGGTTTATCCCTTTGAGAGTTTTGGAAAAATACAGTAAGGAGCAGCCATGGGCGGGCAGGAATCGGATTATTTCTCCAAGCTTCAAAAACTGCATAAACGCATTTTGATCCGTCGCATCGCCATGAGCATGGTATGTGTGCTGGCTGCATTTGCAACCCTGTACGGGCTTCGTAAGCCGGCATCGGCTATCTCCGAAGATAAGGCGGATGGCATCGGTTTATTTGTGGATGCCGGGGATCTGATCCTGGAGGATTACGTGGAAGAGGTTTCTGCCGATCCGGTTCCGGATCCCTCTTTGGATGAAAGTGATCTGGAGGAGCCACCGACGGAGGAACTGGTTCTTGGCAATGATCCTTCCTATGAGGATGCTTCCGGTACCTTAACGGAAGAGGATCTCCTGACTGCTGATGCGGGTGAGATACCGGATTCGGATGGAGATTCCAAAGAAGGAGCGGAAACCAGCGACGCCCAAAAGGATGAAACAGCAGGTTCTGCTTCCGGTGAGAGTTCATCGGAGGAAGATACAGAGGGAACCGCTTCCGATGAAACCGCCGAAGAGGAAACTCCATCGGATGAGGAAACTTCCGAAGAAACCTCTGCGCAGGAGATCAACCTGGCGGATTATATTACAGAGACCATTATCCTTCGCGCCAACGCGGATGGCAGTTATACACAGATTTCCGAGGATGAGATCCGGGAAGGCGATCATCTTCGGGTGACTGTTCGCTATACGCTACCGGAAACGGCTTCCGAAGAGGATCATCTGATCTACGATGTACCGGATGAATTCGGAACGGTTACGGAGGGAAGCGGTACCTTAGATGACGGAAGGGGAAGCTACCAGATCTCCCCGGACGGTCAGATCATAATTGAATACAAAGAAGTTAACATCAGTTGGAATCGACAGCAGGAAACCAGTTACCAGGTTTGCTTGCAAAGCGAGCCTGGTATTTTTTTGGCTGAAATTCAGGGAGAAGTGCTGCTTCCCACCTACCTTGCATCGGGGAGTACCGGTAGCTTAACCTATGAAACCACGGTAAAAGTCGCTTCTTCCACCAATGCAAACGCCTATGTCATCACCGGCGTATCGGCTCAGTATTCCCCTTACTGGTATGACGACTGGAAAGACCTGGTTCCCAGGACACCCATTGCGGATAATTCCCGGATCCGTTTCAGCCTTTCCTACAGGGTCCCACAGGGTATGCTGGATGCTTCCACAGTGGAAGGGCGCTCCATTACCTATGATCTAAGTGCAGTGGGGATCACTCCCTTAAAAGCGGTGGCAGACGGCCTGGTGTACAATTCCGCCGGTGTGAATGTCGGTACCTATACAGTAACGGCGGACGGCCTGGTAACCATTGTTTTTTATGAGGAGTTCGCCCGTAAGAATGCCTATTCCGAGATCGACGGTGATTTTAATTTCACCTGTCTTGGAAGCAGGGATCAGGGACAGGATTCCAAGACCTATTACTTTTCCGATGAGGTATCCTATACCGTCTACTTTACGGATGAAAGTAAGGATTCTCTGGAAGTAGAAAAGAATTACGAGGATGCTTCCTATAATGCCGGTACCGGGAAGATGACCTATGTGGTCTATGTATCTTCCCCCCTTGGAACCACCGGTAAGGTAACCCTTAAGGATGTGATGACGGTTCGGAATTATGCCGGACAGACGGATTCCTCCAAGACGGCACTGATTTCTCTTAACAATGTGTCCGTCAGTATTACTGATGCCAATACCGGCAGCCGCATCAACGGCACCTCCATTACCAAAAGCGGTAACAGTTTTGTGATGGAGATTCCTCAGATGGCTGCAGGGAGTAAGTATAAGATCACTTACACGATCACAGTACCCCAGGATATCCGGGAGTCCATGTCCGTTACCTATCTGAACAATGCCGTAACGGCATCCTATGACGGCAGCTCCGACCATACCGACGGCTTTGATTATACCTTTGAGAATCAGCCGGAGGTAAAGAAGAGCGGAACAAAGACCGGAGATCATCAGATCACCTGGACCATCACGGTCAATCCTTCCGGGAAGAACCTGAAGGGATACACCCTGGTGGATAAGCAGTTAAAGCTTAATCAGGATGTTACCTGGCAGAAAGATTACATCCCCTTGACGGGAAAAAGCGTGACCATGAAGAGTTCCTCCGGACAAAGCTTTACGGCCACACTGCCTTATACCTTTACAAAAGATGACTATAACACCTATGTGGTGACCTATACCGAAGAGTATGACGCGACGGATCTGATCTACGGGAATGTAACCAATGCAGCGTACCTGCTGCTGGATCCCGATGACGATGACAGTGGTGATTCCACCGAAGGAAGCGTCTACGTAGGAGACGAAGACGGAGACATGGTACATAAGGAAGCTTCCTACCCCATGCTATCCGATACTTCTGATCCTTCGAACCAGCTGGTGACGATCCCCTGGACGGTGACCCTCATTGCTCCCATTAAACGCAATGAGAACAACAACACCTCCTGGACCTATACCGATGCCATGGAAGGCAATCAGATCATCACCTCCGATGAACTGTCTAAGATCCAGAAGAGTCTGCGCAGCGCTTTTGACAGTACCTGCGTGGTTTCCCCGGTAGGAGACAGCGTATCTTCCGGATCCAAAACCGGTTACCGTTCCTTTACCGTAACCTTCCATAAGGACTTAACCAGCAGCATCGGGAATATATCCTTTTCCTATGAGACCATCGGTAATATCAAAGATGCCTCGGCGGAAACAGCCTTTTCCAATACCGGCTGGGTATATTCCAAGAATTATACCTCGACAGATTCCACCAGTTATTACCCGCTGCTGACCAAGTACGACGGGACCATGAGCAGGGAGACACAGACCTACGATTACTACAGTTCCCTCTTACATGGACAGGGCATTATCCCCTGGATCCTCAGGTTGTATGTACCGGAGGGATATGACGGTGGGCCCATTACCATCTATGAGAATCTGCCGGATACCGTAACGCTGATCGATAACGGCACCTACGGAAGCGAGACGCTTTACGGCGTGCAGCTATCCACAGATGCTTCCTTTTCCGGAGCAAGCGGCGTAACCTTTAACGGCGATACCGGAACCGGACAGATCCTGGGAGCACAGGTTACCGTGACCAAAGCTTCCGACGGAACCTTCACCATATTGCTTCCGCAGGAAGCCATTAACAAGATCATGGGAAAGAACTTGTACATACGGGTTCTTGCCAAGGTAAAAGATGATGTGAAGTTCCCTGCGGATTCCTACATCCTCTTTACTAACGAAGCGAAGGTCAGCAATCCGGGAGGAGAGATCGGCGGCGATATCCAGAGCCAGAAGATCACCCGGATCGATAATTTCGTTTCCAAGACGGCAGCGCCGGTGGAAGGCCTGGATGCTCTCAAGTATGTGGTGGAGATCAATGAAAGCAGCGCGGACCTTTCCAATGATTCCGACGAGTTGACGCTTACGGATGTGCTGAAAGCCCAGTACGGCTGGGGAGACAGTGATACCTATCCGGATGACTATGAGGGTAGGGTGGATCTCCTGCCGGAATCGGTTGCTGTATACCAGGTGGACCGGGATGGTAATAAAACCGAATTGGATCCTTCCCGGTATTCCATGCATACGGATACCGTTTTTGTACGGACGGGTTATTACCCACGGTATACCGAGTATGAATACATCTATATGACGGTTCCTGATGAGATGCATCTCATCATTGAATATACCTACTCCATGAAGGGTGAGACAGGCTATAAGCTTCAGATGTCCAACAAGATCACCCTGGAGGGAACCATAGCAGGCGGCACCGAAGACGAGCATGAAACGGAATATCAGATCCAGAACACTTCCGCTCATGCAAATGTCAAAGGTATCACCGTCTACAAGGTAGATGAGGACAATGAAAACCTCCATCTGCCGGGGGCTTCCTTTAAACTGGAGGTCTTTAACGGAAGGGATTTTGAGGAAGTGAAAAATCCCAACGGGGATTCGGTTTTCCTAACCGATGAAGAAGACAAGGTACGGTTGGATGACTTAACACCCAATACCGCCTATCGTCTGACGGAGGTTTCCCCTCCCGATGGATACATGCTAAACGATACGCCGGCCTACTTCCTCCTTGCGATCAGCGGGGAAGAGCATTATGAGGATCCGGTGATCCCGGAGCAGTTCACCGCCCTTGGCGGCGTAAGGCTTTCCCAGGGACAGAACCTTTACATGAAGGATCGTAAGATCCTGACCTGGATCAAGGTCAATAAGCTCTGGGCAGGTGAAGAGGGCGATAAATCCTCCAGACCCACCAGCATCTATGTGACCATCGGCAGACGTCTGGGAGATGGCAGTGATGTGAATCATACCCATTACTATTCCACCTATATCCTGCAGATGGATCAGCAGGGATTATTGGAAAAGCTGACCAACTATCCTTCCCTGGAATACGGAACGGTGATCAACTTAACCTTTGAATATTCCAGTAAGTGGAATACCGCACCGCCCAGTGTAAAAGCTAACGGCGTGGCGGTGGTCCCCAATGAAGCCACCAGTGATCAGGAGGGACCGGAGAGGTTAACTTACACCATCCCCATTACCGGGCACACCCAGATCGTGACACAGAACATTACTTATACCACCTATTCTCTTACAGGGATCACGGTAAAAGAACCGGAGAAGGTTACTACCGGAATCGGCGTTCCGGTGGAAGAGGAAACCAGTTCCTATATGACACTGGAACTGCATGAAGCTTCCGACGGTACCTGGAGTGCCACACTGGATCAGCTGGATAAGTACTGTGAAGCAAGAGACGAAAACGGCAATCTGACCGGACTGTACCAATGGTTATATTACGTTTCCGAATACAGTTCCCTGTACTATACCCCCACCTATTCCGACAACAATCTGGTGGGTATCAACGAAGGGGAGCTGACCATTACCAACACCCGTAATGAGATCGAACAATATGTTCTTCCCAAAACGGGAGGAGAGGGGAAAAAACAATATCTGTTCATTGCCCTCGGCCTTATCCTCATCGCCGTCATCGGCCTTAAGGGTAAGAAAACGAAACCATAGTGTAAAACAGGATAGGCCTGTTTTCATAGATTTTGCGTAGAACGCAGCAAGGAGAAAATAGTATGTTGAGATTTAAGAAACTGTTAACCGGCCTCTTAAGTGCAGCACTGCTGGTTACCACCGGCATGAGCGCTTTTGCAGCTGAAAACATTGGAACCCCCGCACGTACCTACACGATCGAGGTAACCAACAAGGATGCAGGTCATACCTATGAGGTATACCAGATCTTTACCGGTGACCTTTCCGTGGATAAAGACGGTAACAAGGTTTTATCCAACGTAGAGTTCGGTGCAAATGTTGACGTAGACAAGGTTAAAGCAGAGTTCCTCGGAGTGGAGACTGCTGATGATCTTGCCAAGTATCTGGAAGGTGTAGCTGATGTTGAAGGTACCTACAATCAGTTCAAGAATGTGATCACTACCCCTTACGGAACCTTAACCCAGTCTGCAACTGTTAATGCAGATGACTTATATTCCTACACTCTGTCCGGTCTTCCTGCAGGTTACTATCTGGTAAAGGATAAGGACGGCTCTCTGGTTGATGCAGATGGTAACCCCATGGATACCGCATACACCAAGATGATCCTTCAGGTAGTAGGTGATGTGACCATCGCAGCTAAGTCTGAATCTCCTTCCGTACTCAAGAAGGTTGTAGAAGAGACCTACAAGCAGGATGCAGGTTTTGGTTATGGTTACAACGATGTTGCAGATTACGATATCGGCGATACCATTCCCTTCGAGCTGATCGGTTCTACTGTAAACGTTGAGACCATCAAGGATTACACCGATTACAATTATGAGTTCCATGATTCCCAGAGCGAAGGCTTAACCTTTGATAAGGATTCCTTCAAGGTATATGTAGCAGTAAGCGGTAAGATCGATGACAACATGGTTGAAGTAGATCCTTCTCTTTACACCGTAACCTTCAGCAACAACGATCATGACATGATGGTTGCCATGGATTTAAAGAACGATTACTTCCTGAATACCTTAACCACCACCAGCCGTATTGTAGTTCGTTATACTTCCAAGTTAAATGCAAACGCAGTGATCGGTCTGCCCGGTAACCCCAATGAGGTTTATCTGGAGTACTCCAACAGCCCTTATGACAATGATTCCAAGGGTAGAACTCCCAAGGATAAGGTTATTGTATTTACCTATCGTCTGGATACCTTAAAGTATGATGGCGCTTCCAAGGATAAGGAAGAAGTTGATCCCTTAAAGGGCGCAGAATTCAAGCTCCTTAAGAAAGACGGCAACACCGTTACCGAAGTAGCTGAGATCACCGATGGTAAGATCAGCGCATGGGTAGCAGCAGAATTTGATGAAGACGGCAACTTAACCAACGGTTCTATCTTAGTTTCCGGTGATGACGGATTCTTCAAGGTAGCAGGTCTTGACGAAGGTACCTACTATCTGCGAGAGGTTAAGGCTCCCGAAGGCTTCAACCTGTTAACCAGCGATGTTAAGATCGTAGTAGATGCAGATTGTGTAAATACCCAGGATTGGGATGGAACTCCTGAAGAAGCATTAAAGGGCTTCAATGATCAGGCTGAAAATATCAAGAAGGCGATCGATGATTCCGCAAAGCCCGGTGTAGAAGTTTGGGTTGAGAATAACCGTGGTGTCATCCTTCCTTCCACCGGTGGTATCGGTACAACCATCTTCTACATTGTCGGCGGCGTGCTGATCGTTTCCGCAATTGCATTCTTTGCACTTCGTCGTAAGAATCAGGCATAAATGAAAAAATCCAATCTGTTTTTTGGATTGATGCTGGCTGCCGGGATCGCAGTTTTCTTATATCCGTCGGTCAGTAACTACATCAATTCCAAACATCAGAGCCGGGCAATTTCCGGCTATGAAAATGAATTGCAGCAACTGTCAGAAGCAGACTATGAGTCCTTCTGGCAGGCTGCAAGAGAGTATAATGAAAAACTCGCTTCCGAGGGGATCCATTTTTCCTTAACGGGGGAGGAAATGGAAGAGTACGAAGCTCTTTTAGACCCGACCGGAACCGGGATCATGGGCCACATCGAGATCGCTGATCTCGGTGTGGATCTTCCCATTTATCATGGAATAGAAGAATCCGTCCTGCAGATCGGAGTCGGTCATATACCGGGAAGTTCTCTGCCCGTTGGCGGAGTGGGTACCCATACGGTACTGTCCGGACACAGAGGATTACCATCTTCCAAACTCTTTACCGATCTGGACAAAATGGCGGAAGGGGATATCTTCCTTCTGCATATTATGAATGAGACACTTGCCTATCAGGTGGATCAGATTCATATTGTACTGCCGGAGGAATCCGGATCTCTGGTGATAACCGAGGGGAAGGATTACTGTACCCTCATCACCTGTACCCCTTACGGAGTCAATTCCCACAGACTCCTTGTCAGGGGAAAACGTATTGATTATCAGCAGGCTGCGAAGTATTTGATCTCCGCAGATGCGGTACGTTATGATACTCTTACCATCGCTCCCTTTATCGGAGGACCTTTGGTGGTCCTGCTGCTTTTGGGACTGCTATTCGGTGTTCCCGGTAAGAGAAGAAAACAAAGAAAACAATCCGAACATTCGAAGGAGAAAGAAGGACAGGATGCCTAAGTTTAAGGCCGGATCGATCCAGAAGATCGAAATTGTTCTTTTGAATATTTTTCTGCTTCTATGCCTGGGGCTGTTTATCAGCGCCGGTCTACCTGTGCATGCCGAAAATGAAATGCCTGCTCCAAAAGGCTCTCTTTCCCTTCATTACATGTACCAATCCACATCCTTGGATGGTGTGAATGTTCGGCTTTATAAGGTGGCGGATCTGTTACCAAACGGAACCTTTGAACTGATCGCGCCCTACAAAGACAAAAATCTTTTCCCGGTTACGGGGATCAACAATATTTCGGATCAGAACACCTGGAATGCACTGGTTACCCCGGTTTCTGCATATATTTATTCCAACGGAGTAAAACCTGCAGGGGCCCAGACCACAAGGAGCGGCGGACTGGTTTCCTTTACGGATCTTTCCTTTGGCATCTACCTGGTGGTAGCCGATTCCTTAAGTGTTCCCTCCGAACATTGTGTTTATTCCTTTACCAGCTTCTTTACCTCCATACCCGGAGTGGATGAGAACGGCAGGATCGTGTCTGATCGTCTGGATGTGGTAGGAATCCCCAAGTGTGAAAAGACAACGGTTCCGGACAAGTATTCCTATTCGGTCTACAAAAGGTGGAATGACACCAACTATACCAGTGTCCGTCCCACCGCCATTACCATCCATGTTTACAAAGACGGTAATCTCTATACCACGCAGGTGTTAAACGCTTCCAACAACTGGTCCTACAGCTGGACCGAGGAGCCGGGACACACCTGGTCTGTTACGGAGGAAACGGATTTTACAAAGTACTCCATGTCCATAGAGATTTCCGGAAATGTATTTTATATCATCAATACCTATCTGACTCCGCCCCCTCCTCCGGGAGAAGTACTGGGTGAGAGCAGGGAGGTAAAAGGTGAAAGCAGATTGCCTCAGACCGGTCAGCTATGGTGGCCGGTACCCCTGTTTTTGATCCTCGGATGTTTTCTGCTGATCCTGGGAGTACGGCTGGACAAAAGCAGCTCCCGTAAGGAGAAGCTATGAAAAATATCATTGCCAGGATCCTGATGGGACTGGGCCTTATCTGCATCATCTGTTCCATTGGACTGATCGTTTTTAATTCACAGGAAGATACCCTTGCCGGAGATCTGTCCCAGGAAGCGATTCCCTTTATCATTTCCCAGATGCCCGAAGTGGAGCAGCTGCCGGAAGAGATCGCGGAGACCTATTCCGGAGATATGCCGGCCATAGACGTGGACGGTTTTTCCTATATCGGTCTGGTTACCATTCCGGCCATCGATATCGAACTTCCCATTCAGGCGGAATGGTCCAAAGAAAAAGCCAGGACATCCCCTTGCCGGTATAAAGGCTCGGTCTATGAGAATGATCTCATCGTTGCGGGACACAACTATACCAGGCATTTCGGAAAGCTCAGAGAGCTTAACAGCGGCGATGAAGTGATCATCACCGATGTAAACGGTAACAGCTTTTATTATGTTGTGACCTATATGGAGACCATCGGAACCGAAGAAGTGGAGAAGATGGACGAAGGGGACTGGGACCTTACGGTCTTTACCTGTACCCTTGGCGGTGCCAGTCGTGTGACGGTGCGCTGTGCATTTACCGGTAAGATTGAATATTATAAGGAAATAGAGTTTTGATGAGGCAGTGTGCATTTGCAGGCTGCCTTTTTTATTTTCCTTTTTGCAGATACCCTTTATCTGCTTTTTTCGGGAACACAGAATCTTCACAAAATGGGCAAACATTCAACACACCTGCTTGTTAAAGTAAGACCATCAGAAAACACACTTCCATTTACTGGCAGGAGTCACAAGGTGCCTCCTGCAGGAAATCGGAGAAAAACAAGAGGTGAAAACATGAGAAATAAGTTGTATATGCCCGCAGCCCTGATGTTGATCGCATCATTAACACTGGCAGGCTGCAGTGGAAAGACGAATTTTGATGCGGTGGAGGAAACCGGCGCAGATACGCTGGAGACCGCTACCTATGCAGAAGGAACCCAGGAGGCCTATGTAGCATTTTCCGATGATGCAACAACCATTTCCCTAAGCGGAACCCAGGCAGCCATTGACGGAAGCGGTGCCGAGATGGCATCGGAAGGAAAACTGTATATTACCAAAGCAGGAGAATATGTTCTCTCCGGTAACTTAACCGGAACGGTCATCGTGGAATGCGAGAACGCATCGGATGAAGTGACCCTGTATTTAAACGGTGTTACGGTATCCTCCGATGATTATGCGGCGATCCTTTGCTACAGCGCCGGTAAGGTAACGGTTTCGGTAGTGGAAGGAACAGAAAACAGCTTATCCGACGGCACCGAGTATTCCCTGACAGATGATGAGGATACAGCAGATGCAGCGCTTTACAGTAACTGCGATCTGGTGATCAACGGAACCGGTTCCCTGACCGTTACCGGTAACCATAAAAACGGTATCGATGCAGAGCAAAGCCTGGAGATCTCAGGAGTAAGCTTAGAGGTAAATGCAGTAGAAGACGGTATTGAAGGCGCTCTGATCAATCTAAACGGCGGCGATATCCTGGTAGTAACCGAGGATGACGGTATCAATGCTTCCAGTGAAGACGATGACTTTGCCTGCAAGCTGATCATTAACGGCGGTACCATTGTAGTTAAGGCGACCGGCGACGGCCTTGATGCCAACGGCAGCATTGAGATGAACGGCGGCGATGTGACCGTACTTGGTCCTTCCGATGATGGCAATGCATCCATTGACTACGACGATACCTTTGTACTTAACGGCGGAACCCTCAAGGTGGCAGGAAACTCCGGTATGGCACAGTATGCAGCGGATTCTTCTGCTCAGAACAGTATCATCGTTTATTACGATACTACCTATGAAAGCGGAACCACCATTACCCTTAAGGATGCTGATGGCAATGAACTGCTAAACTTTGCTTCCGAGACCAGCTTTAACTTTGCACTCCTTAGCTGCGACGCCCTGACAAACGGAGAAACCTATACTGTGATCACCGGCAGTGATGAACTGGAGATCACTATCGATGGAGTCAATACCATCAGTGGTAATGCCAGAGGTATGGGCGGCCCCGGTAACGGAGAGGGTATGGGCCCTGATAAGAACGGAACCCCTCCGGATGGAACAGACGGTGAGAGACCGGAAATGCCGGATGGTGAAAATGCTGGTGGCAATCTTCCGGAAAAACCTGACGGAGAAGGAAATGAGCCTCCCCAGGGAGCAGGCGGAGAAAGACCCGAAGGAGGTCCCGGCGGACAGGGACAGGGTCCTGCACCCGGAAGTGATTCTTCTTCCGATTCGAGTAACTGATTGAACAATATGGAACGTCCATAAAAAGACAAATGAAAACCTCTGTAATCCAAGGCATAAGGATTACAGAGGTTTTTGATTGTTTTAAGTCAAATAGAAACGTCCCCGGTGACTTACACCTGTTTTAAGTCAAAGCCAAAGTAACGAACGGCGTTGTTATAGGAGACACCTTTTACGATCTGTTCCAGCATCTTCCAGTCATCGGGATATTCTCCGTTTTCTACCCAGCCCCCCAGCAGTTCGCAGAGGATACGACGGAAATATTCGTGACGGGTGTAGGAGAGGAAACTTCTGGAGTCGGTCAGCATGCCTACAAAGTTGCTGAGCATACCAAGGTTTGCCAGAGAGATCATCTGATTCTGCATGCCGGTCTTGTGATCGTTGAACCACCATGCGCTACCTTGCTGGATCTTGCCGATGGCATCGGAATTCTGGAAGCAGCCCATGATGGTTCCGATGGCTTCGTTATCGTTGGGATTTAAGGAGTAGAGGATGGTCTTGGGCAGTTCATCTGTTGCATTTAAAGCATTCAGGAAATCCGCAGTCTCGGAAGAGGGTGCGTAATTGTTGATGCAGTCAAAACCGGTATCCGGTCCCAGACGGTTATACATCAGCTTATTGTTGTCACGCTTGCATCCGTAATGGAGCTGCATTACCCAGCCACGCTTATGATATTCCTTTCCTACAAATACCATGTAGGCGGTCTTGAACATCATTTCTTCCTGACGGGAGATGGTCTTACCGGAAAGACGATCGGCAAAGATCTTCTCAACGGTTTCTTCTGCAGCGGGAGCATACATGACATATTCCAGACCGTGATCGGAAACGGTGCAGCCCATGGAAGCAAAGAAGTCCATGCGGTTTGACAGTGCAGCCTTAAGGTCTGCGAAGGTCTTAATAGTAATACCGCTTGCTGCGGATAATTTTGCCAGATAATCGGTATAATCCGGTTTTTCCAGATTCATTGCCTTATCCGGTCTCCAGGCAGGAAGAACCTGCACATCAAAGGTGGGATCTTCCTTGATCTTCTTATGCCACTCTAAGGAATCGATGGGATCATCGGTGGTGCAGATCAGGGTTACGCCGGACTGTTTAATGATGTTACGGCAGCTCATTTCAGGAGTCTGCAGCTTTGCATTGCAAAGGTTCCATACTTCCTCGGCGGTATCCGCATTGAGATATCCGGTATATCCGAAGTAACGCTGCAGTTCCAGGTGGCTCCAGTGATAAAGCGGATTGCCGATCAGCTTGGATAAGGTCTCGGCCCATTTCTGGAATTTCTCACGATCGGAAGCATCCCCGGTGATGTATTTTTCTTCTACACCGTTGGAACGCATCTGGCGCCATTTATAATGGTCGCCGCCCAGCCATACCTGGGTGATGTTTTCAAAATGTCTGTCCTCAGCGATCTCCTGGGGAGAGATATGACAATGGTAGTCCAGAATGGGTACATTTTTGGCAAAGCCAAACAGTTTTCTGGCGCTTTCGGTAGAAAGCAGGAAATCTTGGTCCATGAATGGTTTCATGTGTTACCTCCTTAAGATAAACAATTCCTTACGGGGCTACCTTATGGCCCCGGTTGTCCCTCTGACCACCAGATTGGAGGAGATCAGAAGCTTTCCCGGTACATCTTCTCCGGCAAGCACCTTCATAAGCAGATCCACTGCACTGGTGCAGGCATAGGAGAGACGGTTATCGATAGTGGTAAGTTCCGGCTCACAGCAAAGAGAAAGCTTGGAATTATTAAAGCCTACGATGGACAGGTCCGACGGAATGGATAACTTCTTTTGCTTGGCGTACTTGATGGCCGAAACCGCCAGTTCATCATCCGAGCAGATCACTGCATCAAAGGAGAGGCCACCGTCTGCTTTTTTCACCAGAAGAGCCGTGTTCTCTTCAATGGTTCCGGAAGCGGTAAATACCCGTTTTTCACCTTCTTTGATGCCGCTTTCCTTAAGCGCTTTGAGAAAGCCGCTCTTTTTCTGCAGTCCACTGTAGGAATCCGATCTGGATAAAAAGATCGGTGCCCGGATCCCCTGATGAAGCAGGGAAGCCGTCACGTTGTAGACCGATTCCAGATCCTCCGAGAGAACACAGTAAACATTGGGCAGGTCTGCAAAGCCGTTTAAGATGATGACGGGTACTTCCGTAGCAGCTCTGCGGATATATCCGTTGCTATCCGGAGCAGAGGACGGATCGACGAAATTGGACCCCGCCAGGATCACCGCATCTACATGCTTACTGAGCAGAAGATTGAGATACTTTTCCTTGTTGGCCTTCTCATAACCGGTGCAGCATAAGATCACGTCATAGTCGTGACTGCGCAGCTCCCGTTCAAAGTGATAGATGGCACTGGCAAGGTAAGAATCGGAACAGTCTGCGCAAAGGATGCCGATGGTCTTCATGGTATTAAGACCCAGACCTCGTGCAAATGCATTGGGAGTGTAACCGGTTTCGTCGATGATGGCCAGAATCTTTTGCCGCGTCTTTTCGCTTACCTTGGCATTTCCGTTAATGACCCGGGAAACGGTCGCTATGGAAACGCCGGCTTTTTTGGAAATATCGTAAATATTCATGTGTTGCCCCTCCAAGCATCTACAAAGATAAGTCGCTATCCTAAGGGATAATGATGTAAATGCTTACAACATACAACAAGATTATAGTACAGGGATGGAAAAAAGACAATGAAAAACGTGGTAGGGACAGGATCCTGGGGGATCACTTGAGACATATGCGCATTAAGGACTTTTCTGCGGATTCCTTGTCGTTTAAAAACAGTTGACAGTAAAAGAAAACGGGTTGTAATATGAGTGTAAGCGTTTACATTATGGCGCGATACCATGAAAAGAAAGAGGTTTTCCATCATGCAGGCCTTTATCAAGATCCACCCGGAGGATAACGTAGCCGTTGCCCTCAAGGACCTTTCCAAAGCAGAAACGCTAAACGTAGCAGGCAGTACAGTTACCCTGACGGAGGATATTCCCCGGGGACACAAGTTTGCGCTCAGAGATCTGAAAGAGGGAGAAAACGTCATCAAATACGGCAATCCCATCGGGCATGTAACCGGTGCTGTTTCCTGCGGTTCCTGGATCCACACCCATAATCTGAAGACCGGTCTGGGAGAGGTTTTATCCTATACGTATGAACCGGTTCATGCAAGCCTTGCTCCTACGGAGGATGTAACCTTTATGGGATTTCGCCGGGATAACGGACAGGTGGGGGTTCGAAACAGCATCTGGATCATTCCCACTGTTGGCTGTGTAAATAACGTTGTACAGGCAATTGAGAAGCGCTCGCAGCATCTGGTGGAAGGGACTCTGGACGGTGTCTTTGCATTCCCCCATCCTTACGGATGTTCTCAGATGGGAGAGGATCAGGAGGCCAGCCGGGTGATCCTGGCGGATCTTATCAATCATCCCAATGCCGGCGGCGTGCTGGTTTTAGGACTTGGATGTGAAAACAGTAATATCGATATCCTGAAGGAATATATCGGAGAGTACGATCCGAAACGGGTCCGTTTCCTGGTTTCGCAGGAAGTGGAAGATGAGCTGGAGGAAGGCTGCAGGATCGTTGAAGAGCTTGCTGCCTATGTGAAAAGCTTTAAACGGGAGCCCATCAGCTGCAGCGAACTGATCATCGGCATGAAGTGCGGCGGATCCGACGGGTTGTCCGGCATCACCGCGAACCCCACCGTTGGAGCTTTTTCCGACCTTTTGATCTCCAAAGGCGGTACCACGATCCTTACGGAAGTGCCGGAGATGTTCGGCGCAGAGACCCTGCTGATGAACCGCTGCGCCAACCGGCAGCTTTTTGATCAGACCGTTTGCCTGATCAATGATTTTAAAAATTATTTTACCAGTCATAATCAGACGATCTATGAGAATCCGTCTCCCGGCAATAAGAAGGGCGGGATCTCCACATTGGAGGATAAATCCCTGGGCTGTACCCAGAAGTCCGGTTCTGCCCCGGTGGAAGGCGTTCTTCAATATGGGGAGAGGGTTCACACCAAGGGCCTTAACCTGCTTAGTGCACCGGGTAACGATCTGGTGGCATCTACAGCACTTGCAGCCAGCGGAGCCCACATCGTGCTCTTTACCACCGGCCGCGGAACGCCCTTTGCTTCACCGGTTCCGACTTGTAAGATCTCTACCAATTCTCCGCTTAATGAGAAGAAGAATAACTGGATCGACTATAACTGCGGTGTCCTGGTGGAGGATGCAAAACAGGAAGATGTAGCGCAGGGGCTTTTTGATCTGGTGATCGCCATTGCAAGCGGCAAGATGGTCAAAGCGGAAAAAGCCGGCTACCATGATATGGCAATCTTTAAAAGAGGCGTGACTCTTTAAAATTCATAAAGAAACAAAAACGGATCCATTCCGTAAGAAAGGACAATTATGGAAACACTCAGCTACAGCGTACTGGAAAAAACAGGTTATGACGGATATCTGTTAAAGGATGCTCCGGAAAAGGTATTACAGTTTGGAGAAGGCAATTTCCTGCGTGCTTTCGTGGACTATTTCTTTGATGTGATGAATGAGAAGGCAGGCTTTAACGGTAAAGTCGTTCTCTGCCAGCCCATCGCACCCGGTCTTGCCGATAAGATCAATGAGCAGGAAGGGCTGTATACCCTGTTCCTTCGCGGCTTTGAAAACGGTCAGAAGGTCAATCAGAAGCGCGTGATCTCTTCTGTAAGCCGCTGTATCAATCCCTATCAGGACTTTGATGCACTGCTTGACTGCGCTAAGAATCCGGATCTGCGCTTTATTTCCTGTAATACCACAGAGGCAGGTATTGCCTATGATCCCTCCTGTCAGTTTACCGATCGCCCTGCGAACAGTTATCCCGGCAAGCTGACCCAGTTTTTATATGAGCGTTTTAAGCATTACGGACAGGAGAAGGGTAAGGGCTTTGTGATCCTTTCCTGCGAGCTCATCGATAACAACGGTAAAGAACTGGAAAAATGCGTACTCCGGTATGTAGAGCAGTGGAACCTTGGCGCTGAGTTTGAAAAGTGGGTAAAAGAAGAAAATATCTTCTGCTCCACCCTGGTAGACCGCATCGTAACCGGCTATCCCAGAAACGAAGCAGAAGATATCTGCAAGGAACTGGGCTATGTGGACAATATCCTGGATACCGGTGAGATCTTCGGTTTCTGGGTCATCGAAGGACCGGAGTCTCTTAAGAAGGAACTTCCCGTAGAGAAGGCAGGCCTTCCCATCCTGATCTGCGATGATCATAAGCCCTACAAGCAGAGAAAGGTCCGCATCTTAAACGGCGCACATACTTCCTTTGTTCTGGGTGCATACCTTGCCGGACAGGATATCGTTCGTGACTGCATGAACGATGAAGTGATCAACAAGTTCATGAATCAGACTATTTACGATGAGATCATTCCCACCCTGACCCTTCCCGAGGAGGATTGCAAGGACTTTGCAGCAGCAGTGACGGAACGCTTTAAGAATCCCTTTATCGATCACGCTCTGCTGTCTATTTCCTTAAATTCCACTTCCAAGTGGAAGGCTAGAGTAATGCCTTCCCTTAAGGGTTATGTAGATAAATTCGGTAAGCTTCCTGCATGCATTACCGCTTCCTTTGCTTTCTATATCGCTTTCTACAGCGGAAAGAGTATGAGCGAAGAAGGCCTTGTGGGAGAGCGCTTAACCGGTAAAGAGGGCGGCAATTCCTATACCATTAAGGATGATCAGCCCATTCTGGAGTTCTACCTGGCACACAGGGATGACGATGCGAAGACCTTAACCCATGCCGTAGCAGGTAATACAGACTTCTGGGGAGAGGATCTGACTTTGATCCCCGGCTTTGAAGATGCTGTAGCAGCTTATCTGGAAGAGATCCGCACTGTCGGCACTTATGAAGTTATGAAAAAACTTGTAAAATAAGCAGACCCGGTTCGTTTTGATCCGTTTCTTAGGCTATCCCGTGTATTTACGGGGTAGCCGCTTTTTTTATCATATCCATCAGATAAACCACAGGTTTATGCATAACACCTTGTAATTATGATTGCTTTGTGGAATAATGAATCCAACTTAAGATTTATCCGTTGGAGGGAGATTTTGAATGAAGAATAATACGACTTTATCACTGATGAAAAAGAACGTAAAACAGCTTGGCCTTGCGCTTATGGTGATGCTGTTCCTGTTCGGTGCTTTTTCCATGAAGACCTACGCAGCAGAGCTCACCTATGACAACTTTGACTATGTAGCTTACGCAGATGATTATCCGGACCTTAAGGCTGCCTACGGTTACGATAAGGATCAGCTGTATAATCATTACATCAATAACGGAAAAAATGAAGGCCGTGTTGCCAAGACGCTGGACGGCAGCACCGTTTCCGATAATACCGGCACTACCGTTACCGGAGATCCCTCAAAGCTTACTCTTACGGCAGAGCGTCAGCAATTTATTCCCATAAATATCTTTGATGCTGATTTCTATGCTGAGCATAATCCCGATGTAGCAGCTGCTTTTGGCAATAACAAGAAGAAACTGTACAGCCATTACGTTAATAACGGCGTAAAGGAAGGCCGTGCTTGCTATACCACAGATACGAATACCAATGCCGTACTTCTTCTGTATGATCTGTTACCCACTGTCTGCAACGACGGTATGACCGATGAGCAGAAGGTTCGCGCCTTTCATGATTTCCTCGCAAACTACTGTCAGTATGATTACGCCAATTATCTGAACGGCAGTATCCCTTGGCGCAGCTATCATCCTACCGGGGTTATGCTTTACAATACCGCTGTATGCCAGGGCTATGCAGAAACCTTTGATGTCGCCATGGGCCTTCTGGGTATCGACTGCACCATCTGTACCGGACTTGCTTTTAACGGTTCCTCTACGGGAAACCATGCCTGGAACTGTGTAAAGCTCTATAACCAGGACTTCTACGTAGATGTTACCTGGGATGATCCTATCAGTAACGTTCCCATGGTTCGCTACAACTACTGCATCGTTCCCTATGAAGTGATCTCTCAGGATCATTTCCAGTCCGGCAGTTACGATGTGTTTGATTAAATAATCCGATCGGAAGATTTTTCGAATGGGTATAAAAATACCTCTGCCACAGGCAGAGGTATTTTTGCGTTAAACCACAGGTTCAGGGTTCCGTGTATATACAAATATAGGAGAAAAGGCTTATAATTATCTAACGATACATCAGTTGAAGTTGAATTTGCATACTATTTGGAAGCAAAAACGATCCGTTACCTTGAAAGAGAAGCCCGAAAGTGGTGATTGTATGATCAAAGGTTTAAGGAAAAACTCAATAGTATTTGCATTAGTGCTCAGTTTTATCGCAAGCCTTTTTGTATGGTGCGGCAATGGGACGATGTCCCGTGCAGAGGAATTGTATCCGACCTACGATGGCGAAGCTGTTGTGGAATATAATGACAACGTTCCGCAGTTTACCAAAAAAGAGATTACGACCACATCCTTTGAGTCCTATGGAAAATTGGATAAGAAGGGACGGTGTACTGCGGCGACCGCCTGCATCGGAGAAGATCTGATGCCTACAGAAGAGCGGGGCAGTATCGGTAGGATCAAACCTACCGGCTGGAAGCAGAATAAATACCCCGGTCTG
>JAEEGL014557552.1_pt1 | contig 30171 bp, 20 predicted proteins | sample 9134231 | NCBI WGS metagenome assembly JAEEGL01 (sample SAMN16246548, study PRJNA631951) | gut metagenome | biome: gut microbiome; feature: rumen; material: fiber-attached | host: Bos | place: Iran: Karaj | collected 2018-10 | reverse complement strand
GCAGGCTAAGGGCTCGTTATCGTTGCAATCGCCGGAGCATTCGGGATGCTGCCTGTGGCTCCAGGGGGATTCCTCGTAGGGCCAGGCGCTCTCTTCAGGCACGCCCCATTTGAAGATCGCTTCGAGATTGTCTTCCTCGCTCGAACCCTCGCTGTCCTGGAACGACTTCACCTGATTCTTGACGGACCATTGCAGATATTGCTCCGAAAAATCGGGATCTTTGAGGGTGCCTTCCTTCTTGTAGAGATGCTCCATCAGCGCGATGGTCGAGAAGATCGAGCAGACGCCGCGGTAGGCCTGATCCTTGACGGGGCTTTGAGAATCCATCAAATCGAACGCAGAGGGGAAGACCTGATCCGCTTTCGGCTCGTCGGGCAAATCACCGTTTTTGGGCGCGCCCTTCATCAAAACCTGAAGCGAAGTGAGCGGCGCGTTCAATGCGGGGGTATCGTCGTCATCCACTTCGTTGTGGTTCTCATCACCGCAAGCCACAAATTGCGCTGCCAGCAAAGCCATCAAAAAAGGAGAAAAGCGCTTCATATCGCTCCTTACAACCGGTTGATTTCATTCAGTATTTTTGTCAGTTATCGATTCATGGGCGCAAAAAAGCGCGATCCTGACATGACCCGCGGGAGATGTTCAGGATCGCGCCTTTAAAGCAAAGAATGCTCTCAAAATGCAAGCATTACTTCGAGGCCGCTTCGGGGACCACTTCGAGCGACCAGCTGTTCAGAACGCCCTCTTCGCCTTCGGTATCGTCGGCCACGCGCAAAATCCAGTCACCCGCGTAAATCTTGCCGTTCAAAGCATCGCTCTCGAAGGTTTGCTTCAAATCGACAGCGTTGCGGTCGGGATCGGACTTGCCGTCGTAAAGCTCGATGGCGCAGTCGTCATCACCGCCATCCCAGTAGCAGGGCGAATACAGGGTCACAGCGAGATCGCGGCGATAGGGGTGCGTAATATCGAGGGTGACGCGGAGATGCTTGATCACGCCTTCGCCCTCAAACTCCAGATCGGACAGAACCTCGCTGTAGCCGTCGGGGATCGCTTCGGACTTCGTGGATTCCATACGGATTGCGGTGCATTCGATCGCATCGGCGCAATCGCTGTCGTCGCAATCGAAATCGCCATCCTTGTCGTTGTCTTTGCCGTCGCCGCAGATTTCGGGCTCAATCACGCAGACCGGATCTTCGGCGCATTTCGGATCTTCGCAGTCGATGCGGTTATCGCCGTTGTTGTCTTTGCCGTCGTCGCAGATTTCGGGCTCGAGCTTGGGTTCGTCAGCCACCGCGATGGAGCCGAATTCTTCAACATATTTGTAAGAAATCCAGCCGTAGCCTGCGCCTTTGGGGTTCTTGATGCCAAAGCTGTCGGTGCCCCAGGAGTTCTTGAACAACCAGAAGCCCTTTTCAACCTTGGGGTTGCCGTTTTCGTCGAGGACCTGCTGACCGTTCTTGTCCATGATCGGCACTTCGAGATTGTCATCCCAGCCCACGAGCAGGTAGGAGTGACCGGCGCGGTGCGCGTTGCTGTATTCCTTATCGGCGTCGTTGGGATAGAGCACGTAGCCCTGGCGCGAATATTCCTTGTTGACCCTTAAGTTGGATCCGCCGTGGTTCCAGCCCTGGTAGAAGAACTGACCGCCGGAGATCACCGCGTTGCCGGTGCCGTACATGTAAGCCTTGATGTTTTGAGGCTTGCTGTTCACGTAACGCGTCGACTTGGGCAGCTTCCAGAGGCGCGCGCTCTTGGCGGCTTCGGGCGGCTCGCCGTTGGTGTAGCAGGCGACGGGCTCGTTGTCATCGCAATCGCCGGAGCATTCGGGGTGGCTGGAATGGCTCCAGGGGCGATCTTCGTAACGCCAGTCACTCTCAGCAACGATGCCGTATTTCGCAATGGCTTCCAGGTTATAGGTCGCGTTGGATCCGCCAGAGGTCGTGAACTTCTTATGCTGATTCTTGACGGACCATTGCAGATATTGTTCCGAGAAATCGGGATTTTCGATGGTGCCTTCCTTCTTGTAGAGATGCTCCATCAAAGCCACGGTCGAGAAAATGGAGCAAACACCGCGATACCCCTGATCCCTGACGGGCGACTGGGTGGCCATCAAATCAAACTGCGCCGGGAAGACCTGGTCGGCCTTGGGTTCGTCGCGCAGTTCGCTGTTCTTGGGCGCGCCTTCGAGCAAAGCATCGAGATCTGAAAGCGCAGCGTTGATCACCACATCGTCGTCGAGCGGATCATTTTCATGGTTATCGCCATCGGATCCGCAAGCGCAAAGGCTGCCCGCAATCAAAGCGGCTACAAAAGAAGAAGAAAAACGCTTCATAAAAAACTCCTTGCCAAAAGCGCCTCATGAGGGCCATGCGCACAAACGTCGCCTGCGCACGCTCAAAAACCGCCCTATAACGCGCGATTCGGTTTTTTATTCATCAAAAAAGCATCTGCATCAAAAAAAATTTTTTGCACGCATCCAGTGCAGGTCATCGCCGCTCAGCGGGCGCCCTGCTCGACGATTTCGAGCGACCAGTTCTTGAGGGTACCGGTCTCGCCTGCAGCGGTATCGGCCACGATCAGCGTCCATTCGCCGGCATATGAGGCGCCGTCAAATTCGCTGAGCTCCACCGTCACGTCCAGGTTGGCCTCGTTTCGGGCGTCGTGATCGAAGACGACCGCAAACTCGCCTTCGGGCGACATCAGCACCACTTCGAGATCGCGGCGGTAAGGGTGATCGATCTCGACATGCACGCGCAGGCTGCCGATTTTGCCATTGCCCTCGGCCTCAATGGTCGAGGTGATGCCGTCGCTGTCGTTATCGGGAATCGCGATGCGCTCGTTCGAGGTAAAGCGCTTCACAGCCGCATCGCTGGCGCAATGGAAGGTGCCGAAGCAGTCGCTGTCTGCGCAGTCTTTCAGGCCGTCTCCGTCGTTATCGATGCCGTCGTCGCAGATTTCGGGATCGGTGGTGCAGTATTTGTCGTCGGCGCACATCGGATCATCGCAGTCGATGAGGTGATCGCCGTTGGTGTCGATCTTGTCGTCGCAGAGTTCGGGATCGAGCTTGACCTCGGGCTCGGCCGCCACCGCGATGGAGCCGAAATCTTCGACGTAACGGTAAGAAATCCAGCCGTAACCTCTGCCCTTGGGGTTTTGAGCGCCGAAGGATCCGCGCGAGCCCCAGGAGTTCTTAAACAGGAAAAATCCTTTTTCGGTCACAGGCTTACCGTCTTCGCCGATGATGCGCTTGCCCGCTTTGTCGACGATCGGCACTTCGAGATTGTCGTCCCAGCCCACGAGCAGCACGGAATGCCCCGCGTCATGTTCGAGGCTGTATTCAAAATCCTCCTCGTTCGGGTAAAGCACGTAGCCTTTGCCCTTGGAGTCGGCGTTGATCTTGAGGTTCGAGCTGCCGTGATTCCAGCTTTGGTAGAAGAATTGCACGCTCGCGATGGCCGCGCGCTCGGTGCCGTACATGTAGGCCTTGATGTTTTGGGCCTTGCTGTTCACGTAGCGCGTGTTGTAGGGCAGCTTCCAGAGCTTCGCGTTCTTTGCGGATTCCGGGGGTTCGCCGTTGCTGTAGCAGATGATGGGCTCGTGATCGTGGCCGCTGCCGGAGCATTCGGAATTCCGGGATTTGTTCCAGCGCGAAGATTCGTAAGTCCAGGCGTTCTCTTCGGGGATGCCGTAAAACGCGATGGTTTTCAGGTTGATTTCGGCGTTTGAAGCCTCAGTGTCGGTGTATTTTTTGAACTGATTTTTGACCGCCCACTGCAGGTATTGCTCTGAAAAATCGGGATTTTTGATGGTGCCCTCTTTGATGTAGAGATGTTCCATCAGCGCGACGGTGGAGAAGATCGAGCAAACGCTGCGGCCGCCCTGATCCTTGACGGGCGACTGGGTGGCGACCAGATCGAACTGCGCCGGAAAAACCTGATCGGCCTTCGCTTCGTCGACGAGATCGCTGTTTTTGGGAACGCCCTGGCTCAAAACGCTCCATTTGCCGAGGGATTCCGAATTTGAGCTGTCGGCCTCCGCGCCATTCTCGTCCGCATCGCGGCTTTCGTCGGAACCGCATCCAAAACAGCAAACCATCAGCAAAGGCAACAGCATCAGGCGATCAAAGCGCATCGCATTTCCCCTTTCGCACTCAAAAATCAGGCAATCTCGCTTTATTTAACACAGGGGTAACGGATTGCACAATATGAAGCGTTCATAAATGCAACTTTTATGCGTAAGAATCCGTATTCCCCGAGAACGCCTGCAAGCGCAAGCGCAGCGTTTCCAAAGCCTTCCTGCAGACCTGCAGCCCCGTTTACAGCGCATCCGGAGCCTTCATGTCACTCTGCATCTTTTTTCGCATCGGTTCGGGATCGCGCATTCACGCCTGCATCGCGGTTTTCAACAAACGCGGATCCCGCTTGCAGCCTCACAATGAGGATCCCTAAAGCCGCAAATCCTTCAAACAGGGCTTCATGCCCCAATCGCGCAGGCGCGATCTCAAAAAAGAGGGACGCTTTTGAGAATTCAGGCGTTCTGGATCCGGGTTTCAGGGCTGCAAATGGCGTTTCATGCTCTCGGGACTCTTCATTCAGACACGTTTTCAATTTTACCACATCTCGGATTTTAAATTTCACGTCTGCATCGCAGTTTTCAATCGCGCGCAATCCGGCATTCACGCCTGCATCGCAGTTTTCGCCTCGCGCAAAGGCTTCGATCACGGCTGTATGCCCGTTTGCAGAAGGATCATTTGCAATTTGCAGGTTTTGAAAACCGCGCGCATTTTTGTGGAGTCCCGCGCACCGACCACAGCGCCCGTCCTGCACGCTATTTTACATCCGCGATCCCCCCATTCGCTCCGTCCTGCAAGTCACTCAACCTCCGCGATCCCCGCATCGTGCCCGTCCTGCACGTCGCTTCACCTCCGCGATCCCCCCATCGCGCCCGTCCTGCAAGTCACTTCACCTCCATGCTCCGCCCATCACATCCGCGCTGAATGTCGCTCAACCTCCGCGATCCGCCCATCGCCTCCGCCCTGCACGCGACTTCACCTCGGCGCGCAGCGCACAGAGCCTGTGATGCAACCTTCTCAGATTTTTTGCCCGGGCATGCTGCCTGCGCCACAGTTGCCTTCACAACCGCGATCCGCCCATCCCGCCCGCGACGCAGGTTACCTCACTTCCGCGATCCGCCCATTGCACCCACGCGCGGGATCGTTGCAGTTTCACCACGCGACGGGCTTGTAGTCCTTTAGGAATTGTCCCCAGACGTGGATGCCGGTGTTGAAGCCGCTGAAGATCGGATCGACGATGCGCGCGGCCCCGTCAACGATGTCGAGCGGTGGTGAGAAGCCGTGTTCTTCCACCTTGCGGGCGGCCAGAAGTGCGGGATCTTCGTCGGTGACCCATCCGGTGTCGACGCTGTTCATGTGAATGCCGTCGCGCACGTAGTCGGCGGCCGAGGTGCGCGTCAGCATGTTGAGGGCCGCCTTCGCCATGTTGGTGTGCGGATGCCTTGCAGTTTTGTACCGCCGGTAGAACTGGCCTTCCATGGCAGAGACGTTGACGATGTGCTTGTCGCGCTCCGGGGTCTTTAACATCAAAGGCTTCAGTTTCGAGTCCAGCACGAAGGGTGCAACGGCGTTGACGAGCTGCACCTCGAGCAGTTCCCCGCTCTGCACATCTGCAAGTTCCATGCGCCACGAGTTCATGGTGCGGAGATCCACCTGTTGCAAATCTGCATCGAGGAGCCCTTCGGGGAACAACTCTTTTGAAAAGTTGAGATCCTCGGCCAGCACCGCGAGCTGACTCATCTCAGCGGCGTGCGTCAGACCCGGAGCGTGCGATGCATCGAAGGCATGAGGCAATGCGATCGGACCTTCTACGAGGAGCCCCTTTTGGTGACGCATGGTTTCGTAGGACTCGAGCAGGGCGCGCGCTTGTTTGGGCAACTGCGACCAGGGTTCAGACTCCGCGTCCATCAAGTGACGATAGAAGCCCGAAGGGCGGCGCACGGTCTGACAGGCATTGTTGATGATGAAATCGAGCCTCGGCTCCGTGTCGCAAAGATGCTGACAGAACGCTTCCACGCTTGGGGTGTGGCGCAAATCGAGTCCGTGAACTTCGATCCGGCCCTGCCATTCGGGGAACTCTTTTTCGCGGGCAAAGCGCGCCGCAGCATCCCTGGGGAACCTTGTGCAGACGATCACTTTCGCGCCGGCGCGGAGCAGCATCACGGCGGCCTGATAACCGATCTTGACCCTGCCGCCCGTGACCAGCGCCGTTCGACCGCGCAGATCGGCCGTCTGATAGCGCTTGCGGTAATTAAAATCGCCGCACTCGGGGCAGAGCTGGTCGTAAAACGGATGTAAGACGCTGTAGCGCTGCTTGCAGATGTAGCAGCAGCGCTCTTCAGAGAGTTGTTTCGCGGGTTCAGGGGTCGATGCAAACTCTTCGCATTGCGCGTCCACCGCAGGCGGTGGGAGGAACGCGGGTGTTTCAAAGACGGGCGCGGCCCTCATCTCCCGGATGCCGGTTTGTTCGATGAGTGCGGCGTCGGCTGCTCTGCGTTCCGCGCGATTTTGTTTGCGTCCGGCCTTGACCAGCTTGCGGCGCGCATCTCTGTCGGGTCGCGAGACCTGACCTGCGGCTGTGAGAAACCGTTTTCTGAGTTCGGGATCCACCTGGATCAGAAGGCCGCGATCGGCGTCTACGGCTTCGAGCAGCAGGCAGGCCTGCAGGATTTTTTCTTTAAAGTTTTCTGGTTCGCTCATGGCGCGCGTGAATATCACAACTTCGGACGCAAAAGTAGGGACTCAGGGTGCGGTGCAAAGTTTGTAACCTTGACAAATCCCGCATGTTTTGCGATCTGCCCGGGTTTTAAAAATCTGCCCCGCCCATGCGGGCCGCGCGCAAAGGAAATGCGATGACCGAAACCGAACCCCAAACCGGATCCCCCAAAAAGAAAGCCAACTTCATCGTCCAGTACTTCAAGGATTTTGCCGTCTTAAAAGAGACGCGCAAGGAATTTTGGGGCCTGCAGGCGATCAACGCACTCGACTGCGTCGCTTACTTTGCCATGTTCAACATTGTGGTCGTCATGCTGACCGAGAACTACGGGTTCTCCGACAAAACCGCAGGCTGGGCATTCACGGTCTTCTCCTCGCTCACATCGATTTTCCTGTTGATCTCGGGCATGATCTCCGACTGGCTGGGCATTAAGAAGTCGCTCTACGTGGCGCTGGCCGGGCTCGGGATTACGCGCGGAACGCTCGCGGTGGCCGGCGTGGCGATGCCAAACTCTGTATTGCGCGACGTGGTGGTCGTGGGGGCGCTCGCGCTGATGGCACCGTTCATGGCGATGCTTCAGACCGTGTTTCAGGCGGCCAACAAGCGCTTCACCACCAAGCGATCCCGCTCTGCAGGCTTTAACCTCTGGTATCTCTTCATGAACGTGGGCGCGATGGGCGGCGGATTCATCGTCGACATCTTCTATCTCGACCTCAAGCTGCCCCGATATCACATCATGACCCTCGGCGCCTTCACCGCAGTGCTCACGATCGTGATCACCCTGCTCACGATCCGCAACACCGATCAGTTATACAGCCCCGGCGAAGAGCCCGAGGTGGAAGAAAAGAAAGAGGACAAGCCGAAGCGCAGCATGATCGAGATCGCGCGGCAGGTTTTCTCGGACGGCGTGTTCTGGCGCTTCGTGACGCTCATCACCTTACTCCTCGGCGTGCGGGCCGTGTTCCTTTACATCTCTCTTTTACATCCCAAGTTCTGGCTCCGCGTCATCGGACCTGACGCTAAGATTGGCGCGCTCCAGGCCTTCAACCCGATCCTCGTCATCATCGGATTGATCGTGCTCATCCCCATCCTCGAGCGCTTCAACGTTTACAAAATGTTGGTGGGGGGCGCGTTCATCAGTTCGCTTTCCATGTTTGTCTGCGCCATACCCAATACGCCCGGAACAGACAGCTTCATTCATTCGCTCTACGGTGCGCTGCCCGGGTTCCTCCGCGAATTTGTCACGTCCTTCGTCGGTGCCCCGCTCACAGAGGGCAACACGCTCGTGTACTACACCTATCTCATGGCGTTCATTTTCCTGTTTATTCTGACGATCGGGGAACTCATCTGGTCGCCGCGACTGCAGGAATATACGGCGGCCATCGCACCCGAGGGACAGGAAGGTACGTATCTTGGGATGTCGATCCTGCCCTATTTCCTCGCGAAGATGGGAATTTCCGCCTGCTCCGGACTCATGCTCGCGCGCTGGTGCGCCGAGCCCCCGAAGGAGAATCCCCTGCAACTTCAGCAACAACTCGCCGCGTTCAAGGTCGACTACGTCGATTCACCTTACATGATGTTCCTGATCCTCGGTTGCGTGGCGATGGCGGGCACCATTTTGGCTTTGGTCTTCAAGGGCTGGTTCACCAAGGGCGCCAACTTCGACAAGGCCAAGCACGCCGAGGAAGAGTGAGCGCTTTTAAAACTTCTGCCCGCCCGCCCAGCCTGCGCGCCGTTTTTTGAACCAAGCGCGCGCGCCCATCACACCCCCGCCGCAGTTTTCTTTTTCTTTTGCACCATAGACTTGCTCCGCGCGCAGGCGTTCCGCAGAGAATGGAGTTGACAGTCGGCCTGCGGGTGTTGTTTTTTGCGCTGCTTTTGCGCGCGCGCCCTCCCCGAGCGCTCCGTTTGAGCCGGCAGGCGCGCAGACGGACAGAAAGGATCCGACATGAAAAAGATTTGCTCCCTCTTTGCAGCCTTAGGGGCCATCAGCTTTTTGGCGTGCGACGACATCGACGACGACGATCTCGTCGATGTAGACGGCGGTAACGGCGACGCAGCGGCCGAAACCGACGCCAGCGCCGACGCGGGCACGGGTGATGCGGGCGATGCAGCCACCAGCACCGACTCGGGCACGGGTGATGCGGGCGAGCAGGACGCCACAGCCGACAGCAGCACGGACGACGCCGGTGATGCATCCACCGACACCGACGGCAGCACGGACGACGCCGGTGAACAGGACGCCGACACCGACGGCAGCACGGACGACGCCGGCGAACAGGACGCCGACACCGACGGCAGCACGGACGATGCGGGCGATGCGAGCGAACCACCCAGCTGCACCCCCGAAGCGATCGTCGCGACCGAAAAGTTTGATCTGCGCGGCCAGTACACCACAGACGCGAACGAGGAGCACGTCATTATGAACAGCTCCTGGACCGTCAAAGACGACAATGAACAAAATGATCCCGAGGTCTTCAGGTTCGTGAAACGCGGCGAAAACTTCGTGATCGCCCAGAACGCGACCAAAACGCGCGATCATTTCGACAAGTACAGCCGCATCGACTGGGAGAAAGTCGGCGACGACTACTGGTTCTGCCGCATCGCCTACGATGCAGCGACCGCAGAAGAAGCGGAAGCGGTCACCGATGCCGATCGCAGCGATCCTACAACCAAGGGCTGCTTCGAGAACCCCTGGACCAAGCTTACGCCCAAAGCTGCATGCACCGATGATGGCGGGAACGGCTGCGCGTTTGCCCTTGCAGGGACCTACACGGACGACTACTGCAGCTCTCACATCATTGAAAACGACAGCTGGACCATGAGCTTCCTGGGTTACGAATCCGACGCCTCGCTCTTCACCTTCAAGAAATATGCTACAAACTATGTGATCGCCAGGAACACCGTGCATTCATGGAATCAGGATCAGTTCAGCCGCTTCGACTGGGTGATCTCGAACGGTGACATCTGGTTCTGCCAGATCGCCTACAGCGCCGCAACTTTGGAAGAAGCTGAAGCGGTCACCACGGCCGATCCCACCGCGCTCGAAACCAACGGCTGCAACGGCGCCCCCTGGAGCAAACTGATTCCCCAGGATTGATCCCACCTTCCCCCCGCGCGCAGGCCGACGAAAAGATCCTGCGCGCAGATCCCGCCTGCGATACGAACGCCGCAAAAGTTTGCTCCCCGGATGCAACCTGCGCCCGCGCGCGCTTAAAGCGATGCATCGCGGGTGTGGGGTGCGCGCGCGTCGAGTGAAAGCGATGCGGCGCGGGTTTGGGGTACGGATCCCGCCTGCGCGATCCCAGGAAACGCGGATCGCTTTTGAATAGAAAGTTGCGGATGGCGTCTGGGCGCGGCTTTGACTGAAGGGCAAAATGATGCAAGAGGCCGTTCTTTCAGGCATGATGCGCGCGCGAGAGGGCGCAGGGAACGGCATCGCAGAAAGGAAGCGAGGGAAACGCAATGAGAATGTTTTGCATGATGGGGCTCATCCTCGGGATGGCCGGTTTACAGGCTTGCGACGACGACGACGACCGCGAACCGCAGGATTTTGCCGACAGCAGCACAGGCGATGCGGGCGGGCAGGACGCTGAAGCCGACAGCAGCACGGGTGACGCCGGCGGGCAGGACGCTGAAGCCGACAGCAGCACCGACGATGCCGGCGGGCAGGATGCTGAAGCCGACAGCAGCACCGACGATGCCGGCGGGCAGGATGCTGAAGCCGACAGCAGCACCGACGATGCCGGCGGGCAAAATGATTTTGCACTGAAGGGCTACTATGCAAGCGACAGCGCAACACATGTGATCACGAACGAGGACTGGACCGTCCGGCAAGGCGTGGCCATCTTGAGCGAAACCAAGCGCTACCGGTTCGAAAAGATCGGCGAAGACTACGTGCTCGCAAAGAACATCTTTGAGAGCGAAGAGTTGAACGGCCTGTACAGCCGCATCGACTGGATCACACAAGGCGAAGAGATTTGGATCTGCGCCATCACGGAGAGCGCAAACTCTTTGACAGAAGCGGAGCAGGCCACCGGTGCCGATCGCAGCGCACCTGCACAAGGTGGCTGCGGGGAAGAAGCCTGGATCCAGCTCACGCCCATCCCTGTATGCAGGGATCAGCCCGAAGGCCAATGCTATTTTGAACTTATGGGCGAGCATACAGACGATGCGTCCAATCAGCATTTCATTGAGCGCGCGGGCTGGATCATCAGAGCAGGTTCCAACGAAACGGCCAGCGAAGGCTACAACATCATCAAATATGGCGAAGGCTACGCGATCCTCAGCCCGACCATCATTCTTCCCAACCATACTGTCACATACAGCCGCTTCGACTGGATCCCCGAACAGGATGGGCATTGGTACTACTGCCCAACCCTCAAGGACGCAGAGTCCAAGGAAATTGCAGAGCAGACTCCAGCTCCGGATCAAAACGATCTGGAAAAGGGCTGCAACGGCAACCCCTGGATCCAAATGACCCGCGTCCGGTGATCCCTCCCTCTCACCCGCGCGCCAGCCGACGAAGAGATCCTGCGCGCCGATCCCGCCTGCGAAACGAACGCCGCAAAAGATTGATCCCCGGATGCAACCTGCGCGCGCGTCCATGAACAAAGCGCGCCCCCGCATTCACTCCGCGCTGCAATTCGCTTCACCCGCGCGATCCCCGCATTCTGCCCGTGCTGCGCGTCGCTTCACCTCCATGCACCCCGCATTCTGCCCGCGCTGCGCGTCACCTCACCTCCGCGATCCACGCATTCTGCCCGCGCTGCGCGTCACCTCACCTCCATGCACCCCGCATTCACTCCGCGCTGCACGTCACCTCACCTCCGCGATCCACGCATGCCCCCCGCGCTGCACGTCACTTCACCTCCGCGATCCACGCATGAAACCCGCGCTGCGCGTCACCTCACCTCCATGCACCCCACATGAAACCCGCGCTGCGCGTCGCTTCACTCGCGTGATCCGCGCATCGAACCCGCGCTGCAACTCGCTTCACTCGCGTGATCCGCGCATCGAACCTGCGCGACCGGTTTCTTGAAGGACCTGCGCGGGCTTGCGATCAGGGTTGATCGGCAATGCCGCCTACGGAGGCGCCGAAGCGATCGTCTTCCAGGCTGGTTACGGGGACGGCCTGGGCGGATCCGAGGGTGAACAGGACCGTGAAGCCGGCTGCATCGAGGGGCGAGGCCAGATCCAGGCGGAATACGGAGCGGTTCAGCTGGGGGATGCGCAGGCGCAGGCCGGTTCCGACGCTGTGATGGTAGGCTTTAAAGCCGCCGCAATCGTAGAAAAGAACTGCACCGAGCCTTAAGAAGGCGGTCTCAAGGGCTCCGGTTCTGAGTTCGAGGTTACCACGGGCGCGGTTTTGGTTAAAGCCGTAAAGCGCGTCGGTCGCATAGCCGCGAAGACCGTTTGAACCGCCGAGCGTGAGCATGCGGCGGGGGTTCTGGCGCAAGAAGCGGCCGTCTGCGCGCAGGACGAGGCGCATGCCAAAAACTTTGGGCGTTGCGGCGCGCATGCGGAGCATCGATTCTTCTTCCACAAAACCCTGCGCGAAGCTTTGATCCAGGCTCCAGGATTCCGCGCGGCCTTCGGCGGCCATCGAGAGTTCGAACAGGCCTTCTTTGAAAAAGATCCCCCGGTAGCTCAGGGCGGCGCCAAAGGTGACGGCGTGATCGCCCGCGCCCGTAAGGTCGAAGGGCAGCGACAAAGAAAAGCTCGCCTCGGGTCCGATGCGGAGATCTTCGCTTAAGCCAAAGGTCGAGAGATCCCTGAAGCTGTGCCATTGCGCCTTAAAAAAGCCCACCCCCGCAAAGGGTCCGAGGGTCGTCCGATCTTTGGGCAGGATCGCCGCATCGAAGGCCCGCGCCGATTCGCCTAAATCCTGGTCGCTCGCAGAGGATCTGAAATACGCGCTCGTGCCGAAAGTTGCGCGGAGCTTGTAATCCCTGCCCCATTGTCTGACGGCTTTTGCGGCGAGGGATGCGGCCTTGTAAACATATCGGCGCTCGAACTGTTCCACGGGTGCGGTCGAAGGATCATCCCACGTCAGAATTTGAGTCCCGCGCAGCGCCCGGGAGTGACCCCATGCAAAGGCTGCGGGGAACGCAAAGGACCAGGGTTGATCGAGATGATAAAAGGGTCGCGCCCACTCGAGATCCGCGCTCACACCGTCGAGCCCCCTGTGATCCAGGGATCGATCGCTCCGCACAAAAGAGGCATCGAAGGCCTGCGACAGGGACCAGCCGAGGCCCGAAAGATTGCGCGCATAGAATCGCTCACCGAGCCCGTAGGTGACGGGATGCAACGAACCGCGCACGGAGGCGCTGAGGCCGCGCCCCAAAAGATTGCGTTCGGTGAGCTGCAGGAAACCCTCCTCCAGCGTGAGTCCGGTGATTTGATAATGGGTCTCAAGGCGCAGACTCCATAAGTCGCGGGTGATGATCAGCAGGCCGAACCGGCCGTCCGCATCTTCTACAGGCCATGCATCGGCCGCAGTGAGGATGCCTAAGCCCCGCAAATTCCTGAGCGCGTCCTCCAGGCGCTCGCGCAAAAAGGGATCGCCCTCTTTCAGGCCGAGCTCGCGCAGGATCACCTGCTCTCTGGTGGTTGCATGGAGGAAGTTGGCCAGGCGCAAAAGATCGTAGAGCGGTTCGGTGGGCACGAAGACCTCGGCCGAAAGGCATCGGATGAACTCAATCCTGCGTCCCTCGGGCGCGCGCGCGACGTGAAAGCCCGTGCCCGCAAAGAGCGTCCGTGAATGCGCGTTCTCAAACAAAAGATCCGCCGGATCCCCCTGCGATACAGCCGATGCAGCTTCCGCGATCCGCGCAGCGATCCTTTGGATCGGCGTCTGCAACTCTTCGGCCCGCAGATCGGAAGGCCGAAACAGAAGCGTCAAAAAGATGGCCCAAAGGCAGAGAGGCCGGACGAGCACTCGTAAAATCATAACGCGCCCATTAAGTGAAAAGCGCAAACAATTCAACTGTCTAAAATCGTTGACAACAGGGGCGCAAGAGATCATCAGACAAACTTTCACGGCCTTGGAAGGCATGCCGCATGATCTCAAAAGATCGCCCGCCCGTAGCGCTCCTCTGGTTGGCTTTTCTCATTTGTCTCGCCGTCGCACTCCCTGTGGGACTCTATTCATGGCCCATCGCGCTCATCACCTTTGTGGCCGCGGTGGGCGCGATGACCACGGGCATGTCGACCCTCGAACGCTGGGCGCGCCCGCATTACTGGCGAAAAACCCTGCAGCAGATGGGGATGGAAGAAACTCAGGAAGGCCGCATCTACCATTACAGGCCCGAACCCGACAGCGAAATTCTTTTGTCGATCGATGCGACCCGCGCGCCGGCTTTTTGCGTCTCCTGCAGCGACTGGGCCGAGGATCTCGAACTCCGCCTGCGCACCGAAGAGGACGAGGGCATGGGCGTGCAGACGGGCGACAAAAACTTCGACAAGCGCTTCGTGGTGGACGGCATCCCCACTCTTTTGATGGGCATGCTCTCGGATCCCGTGCGCGCAAAGATTCAAAAGATTTTCTCGAGTCCCATGGGCGGATACTGGGGCGGACAATTTTCGATCGGCCTCGAAGCCCTGACGACATCGTTAAATGCAAACTGCATCGAGGAGGCGGTGCGCGAAGCGATCGCCTTTGCAAAGGCGTTGCGCCGACCTTACGCGGATTACAAGGAAGCGATCATCGATCGCGCGCGGAACGACTCGGGGGATGCGGCGGCCAAAGCCCTCTGTTACCTGGAGGAGCAGTTCGGATCCGAAGAAAAAATTGTGGCGCTCAGGGATGAACTGCTCGGGGGCAAAAACGGCGATCTCCGGCTCGCCTATGCGGAGCTCCATCAAAATGAATCGCTTCACATGCTCCAGGCGATGGTTGCGGATGAAACGCTCTCGTCAGCCTCGCGCGCGAAGGCGCTCTACGCGCTCAGCCGTCGTGAAGACTTCGATCCCACGCCTTTGGCCCGGGAACTCTGCAAGCTCGAAGATGCGCGCCTGGTCTCAGCCGCCCTCCGCGTTTTGGCGATCCGCCGCGCCGTAGAGGAAGGGGCCATGTACGACTGGATGGGCAACCGGTTTCTCTGGATCAATGCGGCGCGCCTGCCCGAATGCGTCCGTCCCTACTGGATCGCCTGCGCGCACGAGATGGGTCAGGAAACCGTCGCGCGCGTTGCGGGGGCGCCGCAGGAAGAAACGCGCATGCTCGCGCAGGCTGCACTCGAGAACTGGGAAACTTTTACGCCGCCTCCGCCCCCCGAAAAGCCCCTGCAAAAACATTCAAGGCCCGCAACCGCCGATCAGATGCCCGCGCAAAAGAGCGCAAAGCCTTCGCCCATCCACGTGACGGCCGAACCGGAGCCCTTACCCGAAGAGCTCATGGATCCTGCGCCCGCAGCAAAGAGCGAAACCCAGCGACCGCGCCGTCAGATCCGCGCCGAAATCCGCGTCTTCGGCATGGGCGAAGATGAGCTCCTCGCCGCATCCACCTCAGAAGAGCGCCGCGAAAGCGAGTTTCGCGCCCTCTCCCGCGCAAACTACTCGAACCCCAACAACATCGGCGATGCGCGCGCCGAAGACGCCCGGTTCGAGGAGCCCACCCACGAAACCACCGAGATCCGCGCCGTGCTCGAGGACGAAGAGCCCGAACCCGAAGCCTCAAAAGAAAGCCCCGAGGGCAAGAAGCGCAAGCGCAAGCGCAAAGTCAAAGTGACCGTAGAGCCCAAGGGCCGTCTCGTAGAGAAAGCCCCCGAGCCCCCGAAGCCCGTGGCCGCAGCAGAAGAAGAAGAGGCGATGACCCCCGAAAACGAGCGCGCCGCCCTGCTCCGCAAAGTTTCCCGCGAACTCGAAGCCTGCGAATGCGGGGATGAATCCGATGCGATGCCCGAGGATCCCTGCGAATCACAAGCGCGCGAAGCCGGATCCGCAGAGGATGCCCCCGCAAACAAAGATGCAGAGCCCGGAAACCCAGGGGATGCCCCCGCAAACAAAGATGCAGAGCCCGCGCCCAAAGGCGATGCCGACGCAAACAAAGACGCAGAGCCCAGGACCGCAGGGGATGCCGACGCAACCGAATCCGCAGAGCCAGAGACCCCCGAGAACGACCGCGCCCAAAGACTCCGCAAAGCCTCGCTCAAACCCCGCCCCTACGAAGCCCGCGCCGAAGATCTCGGTGCCGGCGACGCCAAACTCGACGGCGGCCCCATAGAAGACTCCCTCCGGGGCCGCAGCCGCCGTCGCGGCAAAGGGAAATGGTGAGGACGAGGGTTGCACCTGCGGACGGGGGTGGTGAGGAAACTGCGGCGCCGAGCTGGGGTGCGCGCGGGGTTGGTGAGAAAACTGCGGCGCGGGTACGATGTGCGGGCGAGGTTGTGGAGAAAACTGCGGCGCTGAGCAGATCGGGGATGCGGAGTTTTTACAAAACTGCGGCGCGGGTTGCGCCTGGGCGCATCTTTTTTAGAACGCTAGTAGGTGAGCTGGTTGCGGCCGTTCTTTTTGGATTTGTAGAGGTTGTCGTCGGCCTTCTTGAGGATTTCGTCGGGTGAGAGGCCGCGTTCGGACTGGGCGGCGCCGAGGCTGATGGTGACGGAGACGGGTTTTGGGGCGCCGGGGGCGCGCTTCTTTGGTTTGCCGTTTTTACCGGGCGTTTCGGGCTTGGGTTTGGGGACGAAGGGCGTCTGTTCGATGGCTTCGCGGAGGGCCTCGAGGTGATCGACGGTTTCTTCGACCGCCATGCCCGGGAACACGATCGTGAACTCTTCGCCGCCGTACCTGAAGGCCTTGCCGCCGCCGGTCACGCGCGCGAGTTTCTGGGCCACCATGCGGAGCACCTCGTCTCCGGCGTCGTGTCCGTACTTGTCGTTGAACTTTTTAAAGTGATCGATGTCGGTCATCGCGAGGCTGTAGTGGCCCCCAAGCTTGGCAAAGGTTTCGTAGAGGGCCCTGCGTGCGGGTAAACCGGTCAGCTCATCGCGATAGGCGAGCTTGTAAGAGATCTCCAGCACCGAGATGCAAAGGATCACCGCAGATGCGGAGAGGTACACCAAAAACGCAGGATCTTTGACCTTGCAGCTCAGGGCCGAAACCACCGACAGGAACGATCCGAACAGCGCGCTCTCCATGATCTGCCGCTCTGTGAAAAGGCGGATCACCAGCAGCAGACCCGCGATGCAAAGCATCACGAAGGCGGTGTGCGAGCATGGAAGCTTCCACGCAACGGGCAAAAACTTTTTGTTCGCGAACGCGACGAGCGCGGGCAAATCCTGATAAAGCACGCCCACGAGTCCCACCAGCGCGACAAACATCCAGCGCGTCGCGCCCGCCAGAGTTAAGAAGCCGCGCTCGCGCATGAACAAAAATGCGGCGAACCCCAAAGCCAGGCTGCAATAGAGTAAATTCACCGGCGCGCCCCGCAGATGCAGGAGCGCACAGAGCGCAACGAGCAGCGCCGCGAACGCCGCCCGCGAACGGTTGAACCGAATCCCGATGACGAAGGCCGAGATCAGCAGCGCAGGCGCGATCCAGGGAAAGCCCGAGGCGAACGCCTGCGGATCGCCGTAATGCAACCACACGTACGCCCCACCCCAAAGCAGCAACGAAGGCCAAAGCAAAAGGCGCAGCAGGCCGAAGAGTCCCTGCATCATGAAAACTCCCTTGCATCGCGCACCGCGCCTGCATACCAAAGCTTTGAAACATTCGCCACACTGAACAACAGGGCGAACGGGAAGATTGAAGGAAGCTGCGCGCAGGTCAGAGGCGTGATGCTCAAATTGCAGAAAACCGGCGCGAAGGTGGAATCTGCGGATCGCGGAAGATCACTCGCCGCATTCACCCATCTCGAGGGTCTCGCGGCGATGTTTGCAGGGGAACACGAGGGTGAAGGTGGATCCTTTGCCGATTTCGCTTTCGAGTTCGAGGTGTCCGTCGTGGGCCTCAACGAATTTCTTGGCGAGCGTCAGCCCTAAGCCTGCGCCCTCGAAGTCGCGGTTTTCGCGGTGGTCGATCTGATAGAGGGGCGAAAAGATTTGCTTCTGCCGTTCCTTGGCGATGCCGATGCCGCTGTCTCTGACGACGAAGCAAACCCCGCGTCCATCCCGGGATTCACGGCATTCAACGGCGCTGACCCGCAGGCTGACGGTGCCGCCCGCAGGCGTGAACTTGATCGCATTCTGCAGCACCTGGCAGAGCGCCTGCGTCACCTGATGGCGGTCGCCCCTCATGTTCGGGAGATTCTGTTCGACGTCGACTGAAAACTGCAGCTGGGCCACCTGCATCGAAACTTTCATCGACGCGGCCACGGATCGCGCCAGCGCCCCCGGTCTGATCAGCGTGTTCGCCATGGGCTGCGGGCCGCTTTCAAGCCGCGAAATCTCGAAGACGTTGGCCAGGATGTGCATCAGCGAAGTTCCACGATCGAAGATCGCCTGCGCGAAGTAGCGCTGCTCTTCATCGAGCTGGTTTTGCTCGCCCAGAAGGAACTCGCTGAAGTTTAAGATCGACGTGAGCGGCGTGCGCAGCTCGTGACTCAGCGTTGCGAGAAAACTGCTCTTCAGACCCGTCAGCTCCTGCAGGCCTTCGTTTTCGTTGTGCAGCCCATTGAGCTCGTCCTGCAGCGCTGCATTTTCTTCGCGCAACGCCTGGATCTGGTGCTGCGCCGCAATTCCGGACTGGAACACCCCGCACAGCGTGCGCTGCAAAAGATTCATCTGCTCTGCGAGCTCATCCTCTGTGCGGCGCGGGATCGCTCCACGAAGGACGCGGAACCTTTGATGCTCGTACGCCTCCGTAAAGGTGATGTGCGGCTCGTAGGGGATGTGGGATTCCACGTACGGACCGCAGATGAGCACGCCCACCGCCTCGAAATCACAGCATAACGGCAACGCGAGATACCGGACGCCCGTCAGCGGCTCCATCTCGACCATCCGCTCACCGAACTCCACATGCATCCTGCGCAGACGCTGATCAAATTCGAGCAGGGACTGCCTCGTCTGGGGCCGCGAACTCAGCCATTGCAGCAAACCGTTGGCCCGCTCGCAATTCACGCATTCCCGCTGCGCCGCCGACACCACCCGGATCCCCATGTCTCTCAGCTCCGCGAACCCCGCACAGATCTCGGTCAACTGCCGGAGATCGCAAAGTTCCTCAAGATCGATCGGGCGATCTTCCTGCTTTTCCATGGCTGAACCCCCCATGACACCGGTGAAACAGAGCGCTGCGCGAACAAAAGCGCGGATCCACTGGCCGAATCGCGCGACAACTTACTCGATACCGAGCCATTTTTGCGAAAAGAGCAGCAGTAAATAATAACCGAGGCTCAAAATGCAACCCGCAAGCACACCGATCACAATCAATGTTCCCAGGCGCGACTTCCGCTGCGGCGTCTCCTGCTTCCAGCGCGCCGCCTCAAATGCGAGCACCCGATCCCTCCACTGCGAAGCCTCCGGGTGCAAAGGCATCTGCACGCGATAACAAAACCCCGCGACGTCGAGGAGATCCATCGCCTCGCAGGCTGAAATAAACGCCTCCTGGGCTGCATGGGCGGTGAAATCTTTTGAAGCCTCGATCCAAAGGGGCCGGATGGCCGGCGGCAAAGATTCAGCGGGCTGCAACGCAGGTTCGATGGGCGATACAGCTGACTGAATAGCGTGATCCGAGGGATCGGTGCGCGATACTGATGATTTGATGACGTGATCCGCGGGCTCGGTGGGCGATGCAGCTGACTTTAATGCGTGATCCGCGGACCCGATGGGCGATGCAGCTGACTCAATATCGTGATCCGCGGATGTGATGGGCAATGCAGCCGACTCGATAACGTGATCCGCGGATGTGATGGGCGATGCAGCCGACTCGATAGCGTGATCCGCTGATGTTGCCTGGAGCGCCTGTCGCTGACCGATCGCTTTTAACAAGTAAACTGCGAGGGCTTCGATCTCTTCGTCTGAAGATTGAAGGATCTTTTGGGCTTGCTCTAAAATTTTATTTTGATCGATGGTCATCACCCCCTGCTCCCTTTCTTTTGCGCATTGAGCTCACCCACAGGCTGCGGGCGATGCGTCATTTTTAAACCGCGTTCCCGGGCCTCCGGGATGAAACAGTGCTTTCCGAAAATCCATTCGCAGAATCCGTCGCTGCGTCCATTTTGCTTCAAAAAAGATCCGCACCCGCGACAGGCGCGCAAAATGCGTTTAAACTTTTGCCCCCGGAATGAATCCCCGAAACCATCAGGAGAATGCGCGTGACCTTCGATGAACTCCGTGAGGCGGTCGCTCAGTTTGTGGCGGAACGCGATTGGGCCCAGTTTCACACCCCTAAAAATATGGCGATCTGCCTGAGCGTGGAAGCGAGCGAACTGCTCGAACTCTACATGTGGACGAGGGATCCGCGCCCCGACGGAGAAAAAGGTCCGCCTGGAACCGAAGCTCCGCGGATCGAGCGCGTAAAGGAAGAACTGGGCGACGTGATGCTCTCGCTGCTCAATTTCTGCGCCGCTGCCGGCCTCGATCCCATCGCCGCCGCTGCCGAAAAACTGGAACGCACCAAAGCCAAATACCCCGTCCAGCTTTGCAAGGGCAAAGCGCTCAAGTCGACCGCGCTGAAAAATGAAAACTGACTCTGGATTCTCGCGCAAAATCTACGCACAATGGATTCCGATTTGAACAAATGCACGGAGGTTTCCATGTCCCGTTTTCTTTTGCCCGCAATGATCGCTGCTTCTGCCCTCGCTTCCACCGGCTGTGACGGCGCCGACTTCTTTTTGGGAGACGGCGGGTTAGACGACATCTCGATGCCCGAGATGCAAAACAAGCGCGTGCTCCTCGTCGATCGCCCGACCAACAAAGAGCTCGCCACGTATTTTTGCTTTGACCTGCTCGGCGCCTCCGTCTGCAAGACGGCCGCCAATTTTACAAGCTACATTGGCAAGACCCAGCCGAGCGAAGAAGACATGATCTTCCAGTTCGACCTGCAGTTTGACCTGGCCAACAAAAACAGCTTCCCCGTTCCGTTGGTTGAGGTGCTGGTCACCCTGGACGTGTTCGCTGATCACAGCGGCGCAGGTGGAGAAGGTGGCGCAGGTGGAGAAGGTGGCGCAGGTGGCGCAGGTGGAGAAAGCGCGAAATCGCTCAAGGCTCAGGACACCGGCTACGAGCTTGCATCCGTCTGCGTCAGCTTCTGCGAACATCCCGAAGAGGGCTGCGAAACGCCCAAGCCCGAAGAGCAATGCGTCTTCCCCGATAAAGACCAACAAATCGACTGGCGCAAAGCTGCAGGCGATCTCTTTGGCGTCGCGACCAAGGTTTTGAGCGGCGGCAGCGCTTCAGACGCCTTGCAGTCCCTCGGCTTTAAGATTATCCCCGCCGCTGACAGCGACGGCAAACCGGGCACCGTTCAAGCGGACGTTTACTTCAACCTGGGCTCCGGCGCAGTGGCGCGCGTACTCAAGCATCTCGCAAGCGACGCCGTTTCTCAGGCACAATCGGGCAAAGAACCCACCTTCACGATTCCCTACGACATCAACGGAACTCTGTTCTTTGATTTGAGCGGCTTTGGCCGTTACACCCTCGACTTCGGCCCCATCTCGGGCGAGTGGTAATCCCTCGCCCCGCCGTTCCCGGCATTATCCCGCCGCTCGTTCCTGCCCAATGTTCCCAGCCTTTCAGCGCATCCAGCGCGTAAACGCCTCTCCCGCATTCTGGGCATCCTGCAGCGTAGAGATACCGCGCCAGGCGCCGTCGACCGTGAGCACCGCCACCATTTCGCCCTGCGCGATCGCGGCGTTGATCACGTCGGAAACCAAAAGCTGACGGCCGATCTCGGGGGAGCAGAGAGCGAGCAGGCTTTGGTAAATCCCCCAAAGGCGCGTCACAAAGCCCGCCGACATGCGCCAAAGCCCGATGAATTCTCCAAAAAGCCCGGATGCGCTCCAGTTTTGCGTGATCTCGAGCACCAGGCCGTGGGTCGTCACGCGCACCAAATCCTGCTCCCGATCGCTGCGATCGCGCGGATCGCGGCTTTTACGCCAGCCTCGATCGACCACAAGCGTGCAGGCCATGGGCGCTTCCAGCAACGCGGAGAGCACGGCGGGATGGTAGATCATGTTGCCGTAAGAGCAGATCACGTCGCCCACCAGATCGCCCTGAGCCGCAAACAGCGCCGAGGCACTTCGGGATAACCCCACGGGATCATGGGCATAATGCACGTTCCCTTCGGCCACGCAGCGGCGGTGATGGCGCACCACCGTGATGTCGTTCACCCCTTGTTCGCGCAGGCTGTCGACCTGATGCTGAAGGATGGATTTGCCCGCAACCTCGGTCATCGCAGGAAAACGGCTCAAACCTTCAAGTCCAGCGCATTGTCCGGTGGCCAGCAGAATGCCTCTCATGGATCCTCCGCGTTTTGTTGCGTTGTGGGCGCGCGTCGGCAAAGCGGTAAAAACGCCAGCGCAGATTTTGCAAGGTAAAGCACATGCACTCCACCGTACGCGCAAAGAAACCAGTCGAGCCGATCAAACGCCGCAAAGATCGGCAAGCCCGCAGGATAATGCTGAATTAAACGGATGACCATTTCAATCGGCCAGATTTTTGATGATCGCGCAGCGCCTGCGGCTTCTCCATGCTTTAAAGTCTTTTGACCGCGCGCTTCCGCAAACGCAACGTAGGCGGGACAACGCAAAAACTGGGTCACCGAAAGCGCCGAGCCCACGACGACGGCCGATGCGAGGCCCACAAACAGAATCCACACGCCCTGCGCATCCTGCAGATAACCGCGCGCCGCAAGCGAGCCGATCAGCAAAAACGCCTTCAATTCATCCATCAAAAAATCGAGTGCCGCGCCCACCGGCGAACTCTGACCCGTCACGCGCGCAAGCTGACCGTCGGTGCAATCGAGCAAATACGTGATTTCGAGCGCCAGAGTACCGAGCAGCAGCCCGAGCCAGCCTGAAACCGTGCAATAGAGCGCCGCCGCCGCGCACATGCAGCTGATCGACGTAAAGGTGATCTGATTGGGCGTCACCTTCGTTTTGGAAAGGCAAACCACCAAAGGCGCCGCGATGGGGCGGGCGATATAAATGTTAAACAAGCTGTCTTTAGGCTTTAAACTCTTGCGATAAACGGCCTTGACCTGTTCGAGCAACGCGCATCTCCTCCACAAATTTTGCAGCCTTGCTACAAGCCTCGCGCAAAAGAGGCGAGAAAAAACGAACGTCAGGGGCGCAGGGGCGCATCTTTTTCCATCCGAAACCGCATTCGGGCGCTCAAAAATCAGCCCCGCACGCCGTCCTTCCACAAAATCGCTCTCTCAGATCCTTAAAATTCTGCATTCTGGCGCACAACCGTTATACAACATCTTTGTCGCTCGCGTATGCGCTCAAGTCACGAAGTCCGAGAGGTCTAAATTGAACGGCTCACCCAACAGCCCAAGCCAGCCGCTCCCCACTGTTCCCGTCTTTAAGGTGGGCGATCTGCTCTTAAACCGGTATCGCATTTTAAATGAGCAGCCCCAAAGCCATCACGGCATCGTCTTTGAAGCTTACGACAGCCTCCAGAACCGCCCCGTCGCCATCAAGGTTTTGCCCGAAATACCCCGGCGCTCGCCCCAGCTCGACCGCTTGTTCAGACGGCAGATCCGCTCCATCTCGCGGCTGGAACATCCCAACATTTCGCACCTTTACGCCCTCGAAGAGGATGAACGCGAACATCAGCTTCTGGTGCTCGAACTCTGCCAGGGCACGGATCTGGCCGAATGGCTCGAAACGGGACAGCCTTACAGCTTCACGCAGGTTAAAAACTGGGTGGAGCAAATCCTGCAGGCCCTCGCCTACGCCCACAGCTGCGGCATCATCCACCGCAACCTCACGCCCGCCCATATCCTCATCGAGCCCAAAACGCAGCGCGTCAAAATTCTCGATTTTGGGCTGAGCAGCCTTTCCAACAAAATTGTGCCCGATCCGGGACTCTTTGAAGAGCGCGACAGCCTGGCGTTTTTGGCGCCGGAGCAACGCAAGAATCCCCAGGAAGCGACGCCTCAGAGCGATCTTTACGCGGTGGCCGCCCTGCTCTGGACCCTTTGCTGCGGACAGCCGCCCTTCGATCACCAAAAGACCTCGCCCGGCGAACCCCTCCATGTAACCGCGACGCTCCCGCAGTTTACGCCTCTGCCCGCCCTGCGCGTGCCTCCGCAGCTTTTTGCCTTGTTAGCGCGCAACTTACGCGAGGATCCCAACCAAAGGAGCGATTCCGCAGCTTCATTCCGACGCGAGCTTCGCGCCTGCGTCTCGTTCAGCCGCCAAAACAGCGACGCACTGCCGCTTTTGCCCATCATCGCCGAGATCGAGCCTGCGACCCGGAGTCCGCTTCACAGCCCGAATCCCTTTGAAAGCTGCGACAACAACAAGAGCATCCACCAATGGGACCTGATGCAGATCGAAAGCCACAACATTTACGGGCGCGATTTGCTGCAGAGCGAGATGTGGTCTCAGGTGGTGCATTGCTGCCGGTTCAATCAGGCGCGCATTCTGCTGCTTCGGGGGCAGGTCGGTGTGGGCAAGACGCGGCTCGCCAACTGGCTTTCTCAAATCAGCAGCGAGCACGGCTGGATGACCATTTTGCGCAGCGACGCCTCGAACACGAGCAACCAAAGACCGGTGCGCAACGCCTTCTGCCAGGCGCTGGGACTCCCGCCGCAATGTCCCGAAGATCCCTTCAGCGTGCTGGCTCAAACCCTCGATCCCATTGATCCGCAAGGGAAAATCGATCGTTCCTCCCTGATCGACTGCCTTTATTCCCACGTACCGAGGCTCGCGCGGCATCGCCTGGTGCTGCTTTCGGTGCTCAAAGCGTTGGCGTCGCACCATTCGCTGCTTTGGCTCATGGACGATCTCGATCAGAGCCAGCCTGAAGAGCTGGCCTGCATCGCCTTTTTGATCCGCAAGGTTTGCCAGGAGCCTACACCGATCACTTTTCTCATCACCGTGGACGATTCGCCGGGAAGCAACTTTGCGCTGGGGCCCATCAACCCCGTGTTGCAGCGAAATCCCGATCACGTGTGGGAACGGAGCATTCCGCCGCTGCCGCCCGAAGCGATGCTGCCGCTCATTCAGGAACTGGCGCCGCTCGATCCGCTGCTTTGCCGCCAGATCGCGCAGTCGAGCATGGGGAATCCGCTTTACGCCCATCACGCCATCGCGTTTCTGTCAGAGACGCACCGCTTAAAGCAGGAATCGGGGGTCATCCGCTATCGCGAAACCGAAGCGCCGCTGCCGCAGCCCCTTGAAGGGCTCATCCTGGCGCGCCTGGCCGCCTGTCCGCACGAAAAGCTGCTCATCGCGCTGAGCGCCGTGGGGCTCAACTTTACATCGCAGATGGCACAGGCTGTGGCCGATCGCTTAAAGATCGAGCAAATCGGGCCTACTCTGGACGATCTGATCACCCTCGGTTTTCTCATCGACATCGACAACGATCTCTATCGCTTCGCGCATAACGCCGTGTTCGCCGCGCTTCAGCGCAAGTTGCAGGCTTCACCCGAATCGAGACCGCTGCATCTCCAGGCCGCCGAGCTCATCTCGCGCGTGGAGCCGCCGATGCACCCTTCGGAGTTCATGCATCAGGCGCATCACTATTTGCTGGCGGGAGAACCGCAGACCGCAACCACGCTGCTTTTGCGCGGTCTTGCGATGGCGCACGACTGCGGGGCCTATTACCTCTGCGAGCGCCTCTTTGAGGTGGCCCTTCAATGGCTGAGCTTTGTGCCGCAATCGCTGCATCGAAACGAGACCGAGCTCCAATGCCGGCTGGCACAAACGCGGCTGGCGCTTCAAAACAACGACGTGCTGCTGGCAGAAGCGCGCCTGCGAGCGGCTCAAAACCTGGTGGATCCCCTGGATCCGCCGACGGATTTGCTTTGTTTGCAGGCCGAGGTGGCGCTCCGCATGGGTCGCATCACGCAAACCGCCGACATCGCCAACCGACTGCTTCAGGGTGCGGAGGCTACGGGCGACATCATGGTGCAGGCGCAGGCGCATTATTGCCTGGGATCGGTGGCGCTCCGCATGCTCGATCCCAAGGAAGCACGCGCGCAGCTGGAGCAGGCCATCCAGCTGGATCCCCGGGCCTGCGATTTTGATGCGCTGTTTTCGACGTTTTCGGGGCTGACGCGGGAGGATCACCTGGTGCGAAGCCGGCGGGCTTACATTCAGGCCGCCCTTCAGGCCAAGCGCGACGAACTGGCGCTGCAGAACGCTCAGGAATTGCTGCAATGCGCCCTCAAGGGCTTCGACGACGCGCTCATCGCCGAAACCTACGAGTTCATCGCGGGGATTTACCAAAAATGCCAGCAGATACCGAAGGCGATCGAGGCGATGGGGCTCGCAGCCCAGTATTTCGACGCCCTCGGTTTCCCGCGCGACGCTGCACGCTGTCTGGGACAGCTCGGGTATTACCACCTGCGCAATCAAAACCTAGACGAAGCGGAGCTCGCCTACCTGAAATACTCGAATCTCACGCTTGAACTCTGCGACTCCGCCATTTCCTTCAGCCATTTAAACGCCGGATGGCTCGCCGAAATGCACAACGACCTGCAAAGCGCCAATGAGTTTTACCTGCGCACCTACGAGCTCCCGCTTCTCACGCAGTTCCCTGAATACCAGGGCATGATCTCTGCACGTCTCGCGCGCGTAAACGACCTTTTGGGGCACCGTCAGACCAGCGACCGACGCATGCGACAAGCCTTCAGCATCGATGCACATCACCCGATCAACGTTCCGCATTGGGCCAGCCTTCTGGAGGAGGCCGCTCACGTGGCTGAGGCGAGCGGGGAACCCAAGCATGCGGTGAAGTTCCTGCGCCGCGCTTTACATTGCTGGCTTTCACTCGGCTTAAACGATCAGGCTAACCGATGCCGTGAAACCCTGGATCGCCTGAGTCAACAGCAGATCGAGCGATCCCATCATTAACCCCTCACCTTGTTCAAGCGATTTTATGCGCAAATCACATCACGCCCGTCACACATCGAATCCCGTAGAAGCCCCTGCAGAAGAGGGTGCAGAGTCCATCGAAAGCGATTTTGAGCCCGAAGGTCGTTTTGAGCGCCGCCGCAAGAAGAAAGAAAATGCCGAGCTCGCATCAGAACTGGTGGAGCATCTGTTGCTTTTAAAGCCCCAGGATCTGGAGAAGGCCCCCATTGAAGACGGTGAGTTGCTCGATGCACTCAAGGATGCACAGCGCATGAAGGCCGATAACGCCCGAAAGCGCCAATGCCGTTACCTCTCCTCACTGCTTTTAAGCGAGGATCTCGAAGCCATAAACGCGTTTCTAAGCGAAGGACAGAAGCGCCATCAATCCGACGTCGATCGCGAACATGAGTTGGAGCAATGGAGGGAGAAGATCCTCAGCGAGGGCGAAGCGGCTTTAGAGGCCTTCGTTAAGAAATACCCCTCCGCTGAAAGCGCTTCGCTGAAGTCGCTTGCAGAGAAGGCCCAGCGGGAAATGGCCCTGAACCAAAACAAGACTTCATACCGTGCCCTCCTCAAAGCCCTTCGGAAAGCGGCCGTCGCTGCATGCGATGATGCTGAAAGCGATTCGAACGCCTGATTCCCCTCCGTCATTCTTTTTTCGAAGACGTTTCACTCTGCCATCACCTCACGCCCAAGTGGCGTCGAAGGGATTTCATCGCACTTCAACCAGGCAACCTGAATCAAGCAAACCGGTTTGAATCGGGTTTCACCAGATGTCAAAGCATGATCGAACCGCTTTGAACACGCTTTGACTTCAGAACCAGGATTCATCGAATGGCTTTGAATGTGCTTTAACACGACATCCAGGCATCATCGAACCGCTTCGATCGCGCAATGACATCAGGTTAAAGCTTAATCGAACCGCTTTGATCTATCTTGGACATCAGGTTGCCCTGTCATCGAAGGCCTTTGATCCATCATTCCCATGCCCGATCGCAGTCGCTGCGCCGGAGAAAACAGCGGATCTGGGTCAAAACGCGGTTGTTTCTGCGCGGAAAGATGCCGGGGCGGGGCTGAACGGGGCTTTGGATGGGCGGAAAAGCGCGGGTCATTGAGTGATTTTTGAAAAATCGGAGGCGCCATCGGGGATCTTTGCCGAAAACACACCCGTTGCCGGGCGGAGAACCGCTGCCTGCGCCCCAAACGCCAACGCCCCCGCGATGCCAGAAACACCCTCAAAAAATCCATCGATTGCGTTACAATGCGCCATCACCCTATCCCGACGCTGCCGAAAGACTCCAAAATGCCCCTCGAACTCACCCCCGACGACCTGCGATCCCTCAAAAAGCGGCATTTCATCCTGCTCGCGATTTGCCTTTTGGGCCTCGGACTGGCCATCGAGCTCACGCGCATCCATCTCTTTACGCATACGGATCCCAACTTTCATTCCATTTGCGGCTTAAGCGACAAGGTGAACTGCGAGACCGTGGCGCTTTCGCCCTATTCGGTGTTTCTGGGGCTGCCCGTTTCGGTCTGGGGGATCATCGGTTACTGCGTGATGGGCGCCTTTCACCTTTGGGGGATTCTGGGTCGCAGACTGAACGGCTTCTGGCCCTGGGGGATCCTGCTCGGGCTCGCCTGCGTCTCCTGCCTGACCTCGATCACGCTGGGGTACATCGCCGTCTCGCGCATCGATTCGGTCTGCATCTTCTGTATGAGCACCTACGTTTTAAACGCCCTCTCGATGGTGATCATCCTGGTGACTTACCGGCAGAAACGCGTGCCCTGGGGGCAATTCTTTACGGACATGCGCGATCTCTTTACGCGGCCGCTGATCGCGCTTCCGGTGCTGGTGCTCGGTTGTTCGAGCTTTGCGGTGCCGATGGCGCTCATGACGCCTTACTGGGGCGCGCCCGGATGGCAGGGACTCCTCGATTTGCCTCACGGCGAAGGACCCGACGGTCACTTTATTGGCGGAACCACCGACGCGCCCGCGCAAATCATCGAATTCAGCGATTACGAATGCCCCCATTGCCGCAAGTCGCACCGCACGCTGCGCCAGTTTGTGGCCGAGCATCCCAAAGAAGTGCGCTTCATTCACCGCCATCTGCCGCTCGATCAGGCCTGCAACCCCAAGATCTCGCGCCCGTTCCATCTCTCGGCCTGCAAGCTCTCGACCGCCGCCGAATGCGCCGGCCAGCAGGGTAAATTCTGGGAGATGAACGACGCCCTCTTCATGCTGCAGGACAGCACCAAGGCTCAGAACATCGATCTCGACGATCTCGCGGTGCGCCTGGCCCTCGATCGCTCCCAATTCGCAGAATGCATGAAAACGCTGCCCATGGCGGTCACCAACGACATCAGCGACGGCATCGAACGCCAGGTCTCGGGCACGCCCACCTTCTTCTTAAATGGCGAAAAATTCCTGGGCTTCATTCCCGAAGAGCGCTTAAACGCAGCGATCAGGCGCCAGCCGTAAAAGCCCCAAGCGAGACTCACATGAAACTCGAACCGATCACCCTAAACGCCGAGCAAGCGAAAAGCGGCCGCCTCGATCAGGCCGTCCGGCTTGCGTTCGCCCTCTCCCACGCCAAAGCCCAGTCGGTCATCCAGACCGGCAAACTGTTTTTAAACGGCAAGCGCGCCCTCAAAATCGATCTGCCCATCATGGCAGGCGACGCGCTGCTGCTCGACTGGAACGCCCCCGATCCCGCAAAGACCGAGCCTTTTGGCGTGCGCTGCGTCTACATCGACGACGACATCGTGGTCATCGACAAGCCCGCGCATCTGCCCGCCTCCCCGCTGCTCGACGATCCCGAAGCCCCGAACGCCCTCATCGCCGCCCAGCGCCTCTGCCACGGCCCCCGCCGACCGAAGATCGTCCACCGCCTCGATCTCGACACCTCCGGCCTCATGGTGTTCGCCCGCAGCGTCGAATCCGCCCGCATTCTGTGCGACGCCATCGAACGCCACGAGCTGCAGCGCACCTACCGCGCCGTCGTTCAGGGCTGCCCCGAAATCGAACGCGGCCTCATCTCGAGCATGATGCTCCGCGACGTCGGCCAGGGAAAACGCGGTTCGCGCAAGGGATCGTTCAAAGTGCGCCCGCTCCCCTGCAAGGATCCCGGCCCCATGCCCGGCTACGGCAAGCTCGCGATCACCCGCTACGAGGTGATCGCCCGCTCCCTCCCGCCCGCAGAGCCCCGCGCCGCTTTAGAGATCCGCCTCTCCACCGGCCGCACCCACCAAATCCGCATCCATATGGCGGAACTCGGCTGCCCGCTCCTTGGGGAACGCGTCTACGCCAAAACCCCCGGCGCCCCCAGGCAGGCCCTCCATTCCGCCAAACTCGCGTTCGTGCATCCCGTAACGAAGGAGCCGATGAATTTTGAGAGCCCGTGGCCGGAAGATCTGGCGGAT
>JAEEGL011754289.1_pt1 | contig 30173 bp, 26 predicted proteins | sample 9134231 | NCBI WGS metagenome assembly JAEEGL01 (sample SAMN16246548, study PRJNA631951) | gut metagenome | biome: gut microbiome; feature: rumen; material: fiber-attached | host: Bos | place: Iran: Karaj | collected 2018-10 | reverse complement strand
GCCGCTTTGATAAGCGACAAATCTTTTACAGGTGCATGGCTGATCGAATGCATTGCGGCTTCCCTGTTCGCCGTTTTCTCATGGAAGACCGTCAAACTGTTTGTTGATCCGCCTAAATTCACGATAGCCCTTATGCCGCTTCTACTGGGGATCACATATACGCTCAAGATGTTCAATTACGGCGGAAACGCTGAAGAGCTTTGTTTCCCGCTTCTTACGGTTGCCTTCTATTTCGGCCTCAGATCCATTATCAACGGGGACGGCATCCCTTCAAAACGCGAAGCGATCTTTTGCGGACTGATCACGGCAGCATTGTTCTGGATCAAATACACGTTTATCGGATTCATGGGAGGCTTCTGCTTCTACATCATTGTCATCACGGTAAAGCGCAAAGACTTTGCTAAGCTCTGGTCCATGATCTGGCGGTTCATCTTGGGATTTGTGATATTGACCGTTCCGGTCCTTTTATACTTCGCCGCAACGGGTTCCCTGAAGTATCTCTGGGAAGCTTATTTCTATAATGTAGTGGCGTATCACACCCCGGTATCTGACATTTCGGGACCTGCATACATGCCTGTCATCAAGTACATATATAATCCGCTCCGCGGTATCTTCCTTACGGCAAGGAAGTATCCCGTTTTCGGGATAATGATGATGCTCTCGCTGATCGCTCTGTTCTTCACGGACAAAAAGATCCATAAAAAGGTTTCGTTCTTTTTCGTCATTACATACGTCTTCACGATAGGCATCGTGTTTATGAGGCCTTTGGTCGTTTACTACTATGCATACATCACGGCATATTGTTTCTGCCTTGCCCTGATCCCCATGGTCAAGGGCCTGGAAAAACTGAGCAAGGCTTTCAAGGAAAGCCCCGTATTTATGAAAAGCCTTGTCTGCCTGCTTCTCACAGCATGTTATGTTGTTGCTCTGCTTCAGAACAAGAACATGTATCTTATCTTCAAGGAAAAGGATTATCTGGCACAGTACCGATTTGCCGAGGTCATAAATCAAACCCCTGATGCAAAGATACTGACTTATGACATCATGGATTCGGGTTTTTATACCGCAGCGGGTCTTTTGCCTCAAAACAGATACTATTGCTACCTGACCATGGAAAAGGATTTCCCGGATATCCTTGAGGAACAGAACAGGCTGATAAAAGAAGGCTTTTTCGACTACATCGTAACGACCGACAGATTTGAATCATCCTGGGAAAACTATGAACTGATCCGCGAGGAATATGATCTGCATGTCGACTATTTCGGCAACAAGAGCCCCACGGGTTACTGCCTGTATAAGCTGAAGAAATAAAAGATCCCCCAAAGCAATCAGCTTCAGGGGACCTGATTTCCGTTTTATGTATCGTCCCTGTTCATCAGAGCTTGTCGAAATTGATGTGATCGACAAATTCCTCGATCTGTGCCTTGGTATAAGTAATGGGGGTGCCATCCTCATCCTCATTTGTGCACAGGTTAATGGTTACAAATCCCTTGGGAGTATTAGCGAGAACAACGCCGCTTCTGTCCTGAAGGGCGATCGAGACCTCAACTCCGCACTTTGTCTTATATGTCCACTGCTTGTACTGGCTGATATCTCCGACATTGAGATATACGGTGTCTAAAGTTCCCTTTATGACTCTTCTGATCTGGAAAGATACCTTATCACAGTCTGCATCAAGTGAGAAAGTTCCGTTTTCATAGCAGTATCCGGCTCCGTGGATCTTGTCATCCCAGATATCGCCGAACATTTCTTTCAGCTCCTTCTCACGGATCGTTGTGTCGGTCGGGTCTTCCGGGTTACTGTGACCGTCGATGAATTTTCCGCGGAGCTTAAGGTTGTATTTTTTCAGCAGCTCTTCAACCTTGTCTGCCATCTCCTGTGAGTAGATGCCGTAACCGGGGTATTTCTCCTCAAACGGATCTTTCTTTGTCTTCTTGCATTGCTTATCGTAAGCGTCACAGATCTTCCAGTCCTTGTCATAGCCATCCTCGAATTCGCGCCACTCTTTCGAAGCCTTGAATTCGTTTGTGTCCGAATAGCCCTGCAAAGAGATCAGATGATTCATGGGCGGTTCATATGCATATCCGCCATCAGTTGCCTGGCCGTCAGGGCCGACCGGGACCTCGATACGTTCAGTAGTAGTTGTACCGGACTGATCAGTCGGATCGCCGAAGGATACGCCTTCCAGGCCGCCCTTGAATGCTGCGTAAGTCGAGATGCCGACTGCGGAAATAACTGCCGCCGCTACCAGAACCGTAATGAACTTCTTCTTAGAACTGCGCTTTTCCTTAAAACCGTACTCATTTATTTTCATTTTCGTCAACTCCTTGATCCTTTCAGAGGAGACGACGTCTTTTTCTTCCAGATCAACGGAAGAGTCTTCGATGTTATCCATCAGATCACGAATATTTATTTGCATTAAGATCGCCTCCTTTTGTAAATCTAAGATCGCTGAGGAAAGTACGGAGTCTTTCGCGCCCGCGCTTTAGCTTGGTCTTGATCGTGGACGGGTTCATCTGCATTTGTTTTGAGATAACCGACACGCTTTGGCAGTAGTAGTAAAACCTCAGGAAAATCTCCTTGTCCGGCTGGGGCATTGCATATACCAGCTTCTTGATCATCTGGTCCTGCTCGTCCCTCTCCAAACTGTCAAAAACCGAATCTTCATCTAAGATAAGAATGTCCTCGTCCAAAGGCAGCACCTCTACCTTCTCCCGCAATTTCTGCATGGAAAGGCTGCGTGCCACGCGGCTCAAATACCCTTTCAGGTTCAGCGGATAAAGATTTTCCGCAGATCTCCACAAAGTAACGAACACATCCGCCGTCACTTCTTCCACATCCTCATGAGTCATAGAACTCGCGATGATGCTGTTGACTACGGTTCCCACATACGCACTGTATTTGTCGATAAACCACTCCAGTGCGTCCTGATCGCCTGATTTCAGTAAGGCCAGCGCCTTTGCGTCATTCAATCCTCTCACCTCAAACTATCTTTTCTGAACGGCCGTTCACCATTAATAGTGCAGTTCAGTCGCAGATGGTTTCACTTTTTTCGAAAATTTTTTCACTTTTTGCCGCCCCATTATACGCGCGTATTATATCAATTACCAAATCCGTGCCTAATTCCGCCTCCGATTCACGATTTCCTTCGCGAAAACCACCCTCTCCGTGAGTATTCCGTAAAATCTACACTAAATCAGCCAATTCAGTGTAGTTTTTAGTGTAATTCCGCCGTTTTTACACAAAAATCTACACCGAAAAGGCAATATCAGTGTAGATTTCAGTGTAGCCAAACAAAAAGCCCCGCGAACACCGCCGCGGGGCGAAAAATCATTGCACGGGATACGGCCCGCCGGGACCGCTCTGGCCCGAACCGCCGCCCTGGCCAACGCCACCCGGACCGCCCTGGCCAACGCCGCCGGGGCCGCCTTGGCCCGGACCGCCCTGGCCAACGCCGCCGGGGCCGCCGCCCTTCTTGCTTTTCGCCAAAGTGACGATGCCGACGATCACCAGGACGATCGTGAACAATACCGCCTCGGCGAGAACCACGAAAATGAACACGCGGTTGGATGCCTTTTTGAATTCCATGAGCTGCTTGTCGAGGAGCGTCGCGCTGTCGAAATAATCGCGGCCAGGAAGATCGTATTTGTCCCCGACTTTCTCCATGGCTTCGCTGACGTAGTAGGTACGCGGGAACTGGGCATCCGATAAATCGATCTTGACCTTGCCGGTGGCAGGAACTTTGATCTGCTCGGAGATCAGAACGGGGAGGCCGTCGTAGCTTTCTCTTTTATTGCTGATATCGAAATAAACACCTTCGGGGATCGGGCCGGAGTAGATGTAGAACTGCGCGTACGGGTTCATCTTGCGGTGAAACCAGCCGGGGTGCTGATAGCCTTTTACGGCGCCCTCGCCGAAGGTCATCGGCACGTACACGCCGGTCGGCTCGAGGTATTCGGCATCGACTTCGGTAAGCATTCCCGGATACCCGTTGATGGCCTTCTCCGTATCGTAAAAGAGCTTGTCCCACGGCACAGCAAGAAATATGATGCCGTTGAGTAACACCAGTAAAAACAGAAACGCTTTTCCTCTTCTTGCCGCCATAGAGATACCTTTCTTAATATGTTCCCAAAACAGGCTCGCCGTAACCGTTTTCAGGGCGGTTGTCATCAGCGATAAAACAAAGTTTGCCTTTCTTGTTTACATAAGCAGCTGCTTTGTTTAAGTTGCTTGTGCTGATCGCTTTTTTGTAGGCTTTCTTGTATTTTGACCTTTCTCTTTTACTCCATTCCTTGTTGATGGCCTTCTTAACCCTGGCATTAAATTGAGCATTGGTAACGCCGAATTCCGCAAGAAGTTCTGCCTTGGTCATCTCCTTGCCGGTCCTTCTGGAAATGTTATATGACCAAAAAGATGCGCCGCCGTCCAAACTCCAGTCGCAAAGGATCGAGACATATGTCTTGCCGATGTAGAACTCGTAACCGAAGAATCCGTCTTTATCGAAGCTCTTATACATCTTTTTGTTGATCGCGGTCGTATCAACGCCCTCGATCGTGATCTTGGGGATCTTGCATGTGATCTTCACGTCTGCCTGATTTGTTTTTGTCTTCTTGTAAGCAGACCCGACCTTGACATTCCCAAGAGGCGCTTCCGTCGTCTCTGATGTCGTTTCTGATGTCGTCTCAGACGTTGTGGTCTCTTCAGTTGTCGTCTCCGGTGCGGTGGGCTCCGAAGTCGGGGCCTCGCTGTGGAAAACCCCGTTCGTCTCGCTGAATGACTCGTCGATCGCACTGAACACCGCGGACTCGGTCGGTTCAGTCTTCTGCTTTTTCTTTACGTAATAGACGACGCCGGTCGTTGCGACAGTCGTTGCCAATGCGGCGGCGATGCTGCCGATGATTATCTTATTGGCCAGGAAGCCTGATGCTTTTGCGACAGTTCCCGCGGCTGCCGAAGCAACAACTCCGTTCGCGGGGGCAGCGGAAGCTGCAGTTGATGCCGCCGTTGCCGCCGCTTGTGCGGAAGCCGTCGAAGCTGCCGTCGAAGCTGACGTCGAAGCTGCCTGAGCCGCTATCTGCACTGATTCCTGCGCGGCCGCGGCCGTAGTAGAAACTGAAGTTGCTGCCTGTGCTCCAATTTGTGCGGACAGATTGAAAAATGTATTGATGAGCGAAGCCGGGATGGGCTTGAAGGGCGTCAGCGAGGCTTCTTTCAGGAACAGTTTGCTTAAGAACGGTACTGCCATTGCGAACAGCTTCGTGTTGTTTTCTTTCTCATAATTCTCAACCTCCTTTTTGATCTTCTTCTTGGCAAAGTTGAGACGCCACAGAACCGTTCCCTGCGGGATCCCCAGGGCCTCTGCGATCTCTTTGGTAGTCATTTCATCAAAGTAGAAAAGGACGAGCGTTCTTCTGACGTCGTCGGACAGCGTCTTTTCGATGATGTCCATGACGACTTTGCGCATCGCCTCCGATTCAACGATCGTGTCAGGAAGGAAATCTTCGGGTTCGGCTTCAACATTCTCGAAAAACTCGTCATCAGCACTGTCCGTCCTCGCAAGCTTTATGCGGTCAAGACACTTGTTGGCTGCAGTCTTCTTGATCCAGGACATCACCTTGGTCTTATCGTTGATCGAATCATAGTTTTCGATCAGGGTGACGAACGTGTCCTGCACCGCGTCCTCGGCGTCCGCTTCGTTCTTCAGAAGCGACATGCAGGTCCAGTAAACTGCGCGGTAGCCTTCGTTGTAGATCTGTACGAGTTCTCTGTCGGTCATCATATTCTTTGCCTCCTTAATGTCCGCATCTACTCTTTAGACGAATGGCGGATGCGGATTATTGGGCGGTCTCGAAAAATTTTCAACTTTTTTATTCTATCACCCGACTGTATAATCAAGAAGTATACATAACTATTGAGCTGCTCGAAAATATAGCGGGGTGAACTATATGGAAAAGAAGCGCAAGCGTACGACAATAATCATAATAATCTCGGCATTCGCGACGGTCTGCATTCTGATAACGCTCGCAGTGATATTCCTGCCGGGAATCGCTCCTTCCGGGTCCGGCGTCATGCCTGATGAGCTGAGCAAGATCAAATACGTGTCCCTGAGCGGCCTTGATAACAGAGAATCCGTTTACGTTAATGATAAATACAGAGTAAGAAGAGAGGCCTCCGAGACCGGTGCCGGCTGCCTTGAGATCCGCTGTCTTAATTATTGGGATTCTTCGGATCCGAAGGACTGGATAACTTACGAGGTTTTTGATTCGGCCGCGGATGCAAAAAAGAGTTTTGAGAAAGACTATAAATTCATAATCGATTACTATAACGCGCGAGGCGGTTCAGGCTCGGATAGTATCCTGAACAAGGGGATCGGCTGGTTTATTGCTGACATGCCCGCAAACGACGCGGTGATCCACAAGATCTATTTTCTTGCAGATAACGTGGTCCTTTCGGCAGAGGTCTCCTGGACTTCCTATATGACGACTGAGGATACGACCAGGAAAGAAGAGACCACGAAGCCGAAGGTCACAAGAAGCAGCCTTGCAAACTATATAAAAGACAACGCGGCGGATCTCAGGAGATTCGTCCTGACAGAAATATACCCCGGGATCGCCGGGGCAGAAAGATAAGTCTGTCTTATTGATTTACTGGACGTGGCCGAGCTTGCTTGCCTGTGCCTTGTACCAGCCTCTTTCGTGTTCTGCTATACGGTACTTATAGACGAATGCGGAAGCTTTTCTGAAAGCTCTCTTCTCGAATTCGGCTGCGATGCACATCCAGCCTGCGACTGCTGCAGTGATGCATCCTGCGACGATTATTATCAAAGCTCCGTTCATCCATCCGAAGATCGAGGAGCAGATGCACATTCCGGCGAAAAGAATGCCCAGAAGTGTAAGTGTGATCTTAATGCGTCTCTTGCTGAATCTGAAGATAAAAGGAATCTTTTCGAATTCTTCGTCGAGAATAAAAGAAAAAACCTCATCGTTGTCAATGCTCATAACTTGTTCCTCACTAAATTGTGTTGTGTTTTGTGTTTTGTTTGTGCCCTCATTATCACAGGCATAAAGAGGCAAACCAACCGATAATGCAGGCCGGCTTTGTCGCTTTTCCAACACTAAAGGAGAGGAATGTTGATTAACGCGAAAAAATATCTGCCCGGTTCGCGATCGTTATAACAAGAAACGGGGGCGATGCCCCCGTCTCCCGAAACAAATAATTGGACCGCAGGAAGAATTACTGCTTGTGGAATGTGTGGGAATCAGCAATGTGTTCCTCGTTGTCTGTCCAGTTAAGATAATTGCCGTTGAAGACCATCTTGCCTGAGCCATGCAGATAATTCGCTCTGTTGCACATTATGCCTCTGTCTGTGTGTGCGATCTCACGGCAGGTGCCGTTGGTGTATGTGAAAGTATTTGTCTTGGGATCAAGCTTGCCGCTCATGCTGAAATTAAGCTCTTTTCTATAAACGGTTTTGTCAGGTCCCATGTATATTACGGAAGCGGATACTTTATTGTCCTTGCTGATATGGACCGTGATCTCAAAACTCTTGCAAGTATAAACGCTCTTTCCGTAAGTGAACTTTTTGTTGCTTGTCTTCTTGGAAGACTTCTTGGAAGATTTCTTGGTAGACTTCTTAGCCTTCTTTTTAGCAGCCTTCTTTGTTGTCTTCTTGGCTGCCTTTTTAGCTGTCTTGTTCTGCTCTGCCTTCTCATCGGCATTTGCAAGGAGTGTCTCCTGCTCGCTGAAGTTGTTGCCGGTGAAGTTGATCTCCGGGAACTGTTCAGCCTTTTCGATTACCACTGCCTCAGGCGTAGCAGTAACTTCAACGGGAAGGTCGATTGCCAGCGGCTCGACCGAGGGAAGCAGATATGCTTCGGGTGCCTTTCTTGCGCATGCGACAACGGGGAGCGATGCCGCAAACAGCAGTCCTGCAGCGATGATTACCTTAGTTTTATTGTTCATGTCATGTCTTCCTTCTGTAAGACGGTGTTGGTTGATTTTGTTGGTGGATGTCTTACGCCAACAGTTAATCACCGGCAAATAAAACAAGCCATCAGCAATTGATGGCTTGTTCGTATCTTAAGCAACAGTTATCCGTTTGTGTGTCGGATTACGCGAAAAAGATCAGGTCTTTTGCTGGAACTCAACGTACATCTTTGTCTGCTTCTTGTCCCTGAAAAGCTGGATACCCTCAACACGGTATTCTTCCGTATCATCGATGGTATATGAATCCATGTACAGGTTTATCCATTTGCCGTTGTACCAGCCCTTGTAGCTGCCGGACTTTTTGACGACGTAAACCTTCTTGCCCTTGTACTTCTTGCCCCATGCGGCCTTGACCTTCGACCATCCCTTAGGAATATATGTGGGAGTCGCGGAAGGTTTCTTTGTGGGTGTCGGAGCAGCTTTGGTCGTCTCGGAAGTTGTCTCGGAAGTCGTCTCTTCCGAAGTTGTTTCTTCAGTGGTTGTCTCTTCGGTGGTCGTCTCTTCCGTGGTCGTTTCTTCTGTTGTCGTGGTCTCTTCCGTGGTGGTCGTCTCTTCGGTCGTTGTCTCCTCCGAAGGTGCCTTCTTGAACGAACCTAACATGTACCGGAAGGCCGCATCACAAGATAAGCACCCCGTACATGAGAACGCAAAGCTTGCGATCAGCAGTAATGACATCAAACGCTTATTCATACAGATCCCCCTTATAAGTCAAAGCATCAGCTGTCATATAACGTGCCAGTCTGAGGATCGAAATACGCGCAGCCGAACTCTTTCATCATGTTGATTATCTTTTTGCATTCCTCGTCAGACATTCTGAGCGAACAATCGAAAACCACTGCCTGCGGCTGCGTGCGGATGGTGAAATTTCCTTCCATGCCGCCGTAGTGATAGTCATCGAGCCTCTCATAGTCTCTGAATACTTTTTTCGCTTTGAGGAGAATGTCAGATAACGGAAGCTGGGCAAGACCGGGAACGGTTTTGCCTTCAACGCATGCCGCCTGAAATACTTCCATGTAATCTGAACCAATTCCGCCTTCACTCTTCCAGAACGCCAACTGTCTTGCCATAACCGCTCCTTTCTTATTAAAGAAATTTGACTTTACCTACATATAATAGCACGCGGCCAGCCTATATTCTTGCTTTTCGGGCGAACAATAATAATTTATCGATTAACGATAAAATTTTATTGCATTTCGGCAGAGCACGTGTTATGCTAAAACCGGTTCGGGAGGATAATGTTATGGATAATGTTATGAGGGATAATTCTTTTAAGAAAGTCGGCACCATATTATTTTTCATACTTGCGGCTGTTTTTGTTCTCTGCGCAGCCGGGTTTATTTTTCTGCCGCTCGTAACATTCATATTGATCCTCATTCCGGATCTCATCTTCCTTATTATTCTTTTCGTTCAGCTTAAGAAAGACCGCTGCCGCGCCTCGTTCGTATGCGGCCTGGTCTTCGCAGGCGTGCTGGCCTTCCATTCGCTCTTCTGGGGAATGTTCCACATGCCGGTAGGCACTTATACAAAGTGGCAGTACCCCTTTGCTTACAGCTATTCATATGGCAGATCAACGGATGTTTTCCTTCCAAGACAGCTCCCCGCTTCAGCTAAGAATATTCATTTTGAGTTTATTCCGACTGTCATGCAGGGATCCGGTTGGATCAGTGTCGAGTTCACCGCAGACGAAGCCTATGTCAAGGATCTCGAAGAACGGTTCAAAGACTCCAAGTATGTCGTTAAGATCAAAGACCTGGGCAAGCTCAATCAGGAAATTGATGAGACCGATCCGACATTCGGAACGATAACCCTGCAGGGCGAGGAGGAAATGGCAGAGAAGCACCCTGATGCAACCGTTTACATCGTCTATTCCAACGGCAACTTTAATCACCCCAGATCCAAGGCAGTCTTCATCGACGGCAATTACGTCAAATTCTCGCATCAGTAAGAACCAAGGTAAGTCAGTGTTATAATTCGTAATTAAATTCATTACGAAGGAGAACTGTTGTGAGACTTTTTACCGAAATGAAGATCGCAGGCGATGCCTACCCCGGCGGCTTTTCGACAGGCCTTACGATGCACGGCAGCAGCACGATGGACCGCTTCTCCCTCAAATCGGGAAATGAAGAATTATCCGAAGGCATCACCGAATATGAGTCTTCAGACGGCATTAAGTTAATAGTCTCGAAAACCGCTGACGGCGCTGCGCTCAGAGTCAAGACGACCGTCATCAACAACAGCACCCGTGAGATAAGCTTAGAACTTCTCACGAGCTTCGCATTAGAGAATGTTCAGGCAGACAGGATACACCGCCTGCAGTCCTTCTGGAGTGCGGAAGGAAAGCTCCGCACGGAGACGGTCGACGATCTTCACTTAGAACCCTCCTGGGCGCATTTCGGCGTACGCGCCGAGAAATTCGGCAATACGGGTTCCATGCCCGTCCGCAAGTATTTTCCCTTCCTCGCATTAGAGGACGCTTCTACGGGCAATTTTACGGCCATAGAGCTGTGCCTCGCGTCGACCTGGCAGATGGAGATCCTGAGCAGCAGCGACGACACCCTGATCGTCACAGGCGGCCTCGGAGACAGAGACTTCGGCCAGTGGATAAAAAACCTCGCTCCGGGTGAGAGTTTTGAATCTCCCGAAGCCTTGATCGCAACCGGCGGTTCTTTATACGATGTCTGCGATTCTCTTATCAAGGCGCAGCACCCGTTGATCTCACCCGTCGATGACGACATGGGAATCATGTTCAACGAATACTGCGCAACATGGGGCGATCCCTCGTACGACAAGATGGCCTCGTTCTGCGAGAAGCTTACGGGCAATGGCATTAAGTATTTCGTCATCGATTCGGGCTGGTACGGCGCGGATCAGTGGTGGGAGAGCATCGGCGACTGGAACGTCAACGAAGACAAATTCCCGGGCGGCATGAAGCCCGTCGCTGACCTCATCAGATCAAAGGGCATGATCCCCGGCATCTGGTTCGAGATGGAAGCTCTCGCATCGGGAAGCTCGCACTACAACGACAAAGAACATCTCCTGTGCAAAGACGGCGTTCCGCTCACGGTCGGCTCAAGAAGATTCTGGGACATGGAAGATCCGTGGGTAATTCAATACCTGAGTGAGAAGGTCATAGGGCTTCTCAGATCGTCCGGATTCGGCTACGTGAAGATCGACTACAATGATACCGTCGGAATCGGCTGCGACGGCGCAGAGAGCCAGGGAGAGGCCTTACGGCGCAAGGTGGCCGCGACGCAAAAGTTTTTCGCAAAGATAAGAGAAGATATTCCGGGCATCGTGATCGAGAACTGCTCGAGCGGCGGTCACAGGCTTGAGCCCTCCATGATGAACCTCTGCAGCCAGGCAAGCTTCTCTGATGCGCACGAGACGCCTTCCATCCCCCTGATCGCGGCGAACATGCACAGAGTGATCCGTCCCGACCAGTGCCAGATCTGGGCCGTCCTCCGCGCCTCTGACACCAAAACGCGCATCGAGTATTCGCTCATCGCGACGCTGCTGGGGCGCATGTGCTTAAGCGGCGACATCAGTGATCTGTCTGACGAACAGTGGAATGTTGTTGATGAAGGCATGGCGTTCTACCGCAAGTGCGCGGACGTCATCAAGTACGGCAAAACGATCCTCATCGATCAGCCCGATACCAAGTACAACAAGCTTAAAGGACAGCAGCTTCTCATAAGAGAATACAAGGATACGAGACTTGCGATAATGCACCGTTTTGAGGATTCAGTTCTTCTTGAACCCGATCTGAAAGACGCGGAGATATTAGCAGAATTCGGCAGCGGCGACACAGATTTCAGCGCTAAGGCGTGGCTTTACAAAGTTAAGTAATCTGCTTTCTTCTCCCAGGCTTCGTAAGCGCCTTCCCAGGTCTCTGCTGCGAAAGGCCTTCTGTCGTCTCCGATCCCGTTTGCATACTTTTCCGCAAACTGCAGGAAATACATAAGATGCTCTCTCGACGTCAGCAGTTCTTTTATGATGACCTTGCTCCAGACATTTGCCTCTTTGTATTGCGCGGCAGCCTGAAGCTTCTCGACATACGGCAGTTTTGGGAAAGGGATCCTGATCTCTTCGGCTTCGACAACGCCCTGCTTTTTAATGGTCAGTATCGTGTACGGAATGCTCTCTTCAATCGCATCCAGCGGCAGTCCGCATGATCCCGGATTGATCAGCAGCACATCCTTTTTCTCTGATTTATAACTCCACTGAATGTGACTGTGCCCGAAAACATAAACACCGTCTTCAAGCTCTTCCACACTTCTCGAAAACGTTTTATCAGCATCCAATATCTCATGAATATCGTGCTTCAATATCTCAGGCGTAACCAATGTTTTCGCATATTTGCGCGCAAGCTTTGCAGGCCCGAACTTTGCAAATTCAATGTCACCGATAAAGTCGGCAGACGAATGCGCCACATGGATCTTCACGCCGTTTCTCTCGATCACGGCAGTCTTCGGCAGTGCCAGAACATAGTCCAAACGGTCTTGCCTGATGTTGCGGTAACACCAATAAGATATCTGCATCTGCCCGTCAGTCCAGATGCTCTGATCCTTTCCGATCAGGTTCTCTAAGTACCCTTCTTCATTACCGCGAACGATAACCTTCCTGGAAATGCGCATCAACGTCCTGATGCACTCATCAGGCCATGCCCCGCTCAAACAATAATCACCCGCAAAGATAAACTCGTCGATCCCGCGCTTGCCGGCATCCTCCAGCACTCTCTTCAGTGCAGGAAGATTGCCGTGTATATCAGATAAAACAGCAATTCTCATCGCGCAACACACTCACCCCAAATGCATTCGCCAACCGTCAAACTTTGTACATTATAACATGCGCATATCTCGTGTTATAATGTCCGTTACCCGGAAAGAATATGATTTGATAGCGTAATTACAGGCAACCAACAATGAACAAGAAGACCATCATCACAGTTCAACACACGGAATCTGAGCATCACCTCAACGGCCACGCAGGTGCATGGGGCGATTGGAATCTTACCGAGAACGGCAGAAAGCAGGCTTATGAGATTGGCAAGTGGCTTTTGAATGAAGGCTGCGGCGATGGTTTTGTCATGTACTGTTCTGACCTTTCACGTACCGTTCAGACTGCAGAAGAGATCAATAAGACGCTTCATCTGACGCCCGTATTTTCGAAGCTTATCAGAGAGGTAAATGCAGGCGAAGGCAACGGCAAGCCGTGGGGTTGGTATGACGAACACAAGATACCGGCGAAAGACGGTTACGATCCTGATTACAGGCCTTTTCCCGACGCGGAATCCGACAGGGATCTCTGGAACAGAATAAAGCCATTTTACGATGAGATAATATCGAGTTCAGATGAGAAGATTCTTATCGTCTCACACGGCTGTCTGCTGGGCTTTTTGCAGGCAATGATAATGGGTTTTGAGTTTGATGATCTCAGGTCGGCAAGATTCAGCGGCAGGTCCGGTTCAGTATCCAAGTTCACGATAGAGCCCTCCGGAAGAGTCACCGCGAACTATATTAATATCAAGATCTGACGCCTCTTAAATCCCCAGATATTCCTTAATAACGGGCTTTGCATCTTCCATTCTGACAGGCAGTCCGTGACCGCACGCAAGCCATTCCGGATCGATCTCAAGGATCTTCTCCAAGGAGGCTTTCATCAGCTCAATGCTGACGGCATGAGGAGTAATATCCGGTTTGCCCCATAGCGCCGTAAATGAATCGCCGCAATAAAGGACATTGCCTGACAGTATCCCGATCGAACCGTAAGTATGACCCGGAAGAGGAACTATTTCCGCATCGAACCCGAGTGATCTCAGGTAATCCCAATCATCGCCGATCAATACATCCGGAGTATATTTCGGGGAGCGGAAAATCGAACCGTTGACATGTTGCGTGTAATTCCTGAAACGGTACTTTTGCATTGTCGGCTGAACCGGCTGCGACATAAAGTGACGCGGCAGGTCCTTATCTTTTTCGGAAAGGATTATCTTTGCTCCTCTTTTCTGAAAAGCCGATGCATTCCAGTCGTGATCGGCATGTCCGTGCGTTAGGAAAACATAATCGACGAAGCAGCCTCCAAGCCAGTTATCCAGAGCCTTCAGATTCCCAAACAGCCCTGTATCGATAAGAAGCACTGTCTCTTCAGTTTTCAGGAGATAACAGGTAGTCCCTCCGTGATTCAAATATCTGATTTTGTTTTCGCTTGGTGTCATGCCCACTTAGTTACTAACCTCGCATATCCGCAAATATGTTTATTCCTATTCGGCAGGTTCTTTAAGAATAGCGGAAGCATAAGGCAGATCGTTTTCGAGTTCGTGGTTCACTATTCTGTAAAGCATTCCGTTTTCGGAAGTGTAATACTCATTTTCTTTGGAACACTCAACATTAAAGAGCACCCTGTAGAGAATAAACCCGTCATCGTTTTTAAATACCAAATAGTTTGGTGCGGGAGAAGCATAGGGCGAACGGATCCTGGTTACGTTCTTACCGAGCTTCAAAGTGAAAACAACATCCTTGTGTTCAACTTTATTCCAATCAACAGATTCCGGCTGAGTAGAATCTTTAGACCAGATCTGCTCGGAATTGTATGAATACCGATCGGTGGTCTCAACCATGAATCCGGCTACCGTGCCGCCCAGGCTGAATATCGGCCTGCCTTCATATGTATCGGGTATCTCGAAAACAGTATTCTCGGGATTCCCGTCCCAGACAGCAGAATAGACAATGGCCTTTCCGTCGTTGGTTTTACAATACTTTATGTTTCCGACAAGAACAGCGTCCTCATCTTTGTAGTCAGGACAGCCTGTAAGCAGTGCCAACATAGAGAGAACCAGCAAAATAATAAATGCATGCTTAACGTGTTTTGCTGCAACCATGTTCAATCATCCCAATAATATCTCATTCAGCAGAATCGTACTTCTGCTTAAGTTCGGTTACTTCCTTTATTATCGCCTGCTCCTTTTCGCCGAGCGTTATTCCGCCGGCAAATCTCAGGACCTTTGCGAGCAGAAGAGACGGATCTTCAACTGCTGATATTCCCGCAACAGGACCTTCAACCAGCATTGCATCGATTATATCAAGAACGGCCTTTGCCTCGTCGCTGTTAAGGTCCGTTCTGTCCAGAAGATCCTCTGCATCGATCTTCTCGAAAACATCCAGCGCCGAATATTCGCGTAAAACATCATTGTCGATGCCGTTCAACAAGAGCCAGTGCTTGATCTCATCATTCTCGGGTTCAATGAATCTGACACAATGTATCCTGCCCCACCCGCGCACTTTCTTCGCGAGGTCAAGGATCTCCATTTGGCCGTTTGGCCAATGCCTCATTACAAACACAGCGAAAATGGTAAACTCATCCGACAGTCCGAGCGTCCTGATAATGCGCATCATATCGGAATCTGAGGAAGTGTCAACGAGCTCAAGAATAATCAATCCGACCTTAACAAGTTCTCTGTCAGATGATCCGGAAATGAGTTTGTACGCAAACTTCACCATCTGCTGAACTTTAAGTTCTTCCTTGTTCTCCATGATGGTATTCTGCAGATCATCGATTATAACGATCGCTCTGAACTTTTCGCATAATTTCGAGAAGCCTTCTTCCGCCTTATCGATATCACCGTTATTAGCCAATCTCAAAAGATCAAGCATCGCCGCCCTGTCATCATCTTCCAGAGCCGTAAAAGCCGAATGATAGATCTGGATGCCATCCATTGCTCCATCCGCAAATATAATCTTTTGCTCATTCTCCGGCTTCGGCAGGCTGAATCCTTCCGGCAAACAGCCATCACCGTTTATCGATTTCGAAATATACTCATAAAGAGATTCTTTCATATTGGTCTCCCGTTATAATGTTGAGCCGTTATTCTTTTTCTTCTCACGCTGAGCTTTCTTCGCCCGGCGTTGCTCCCTGTTATTCTCTTCTGATGCAAATATCTCAACAGCGGCATCTGTCAATTCTTCGCTCCAGACTTTCCCTATAGTCCGTGGCTGCGCCCAAGGACAGATCTTCTCGTAATCATCATCTAAAACCACAGTATACGGCGGACCACACCGGTCATCTACTGACATAAACAAATGGCGGCCCTGTCTGATCAGCTTTTGCGGATCTTCAATATTCGGATCGTCAACCTTATCGAAAATCTCCTTTGTGATCTCATAAATATCTATATTCCCGCAGTAACCGGTCTTCGCCGTATAAAGACCGGTTTCAGGATCATAACCGCATTTCCAGCAATTGCCCTCTTTGAATATCATGTTTTTGCCAAGGTTATTTCTTGACCTTTATCTTCCTGCCGCAGTTCTTCTTTGTAAAGTACTTCTTGTACTTCTTTACCTTAGATTTCTTGACCCTGACGGTCTTGACCGACGAGCCCTTAAGAGACTTCTTAACTCCCGATTTGGTCAGTCTTGTCGTGTTCCTAATGTAGATGGTCTTGAGCTTATAGTCCTTATTAAAGGCATATGTGCCGATCTTTGAGAGATACTTTGATGTGACCGTAAAGGAAGAAAGCTTTGAACAGCGGGCAAAGGCGCCTGTTCCGATCGTCTTGAGGTTAGTTCCTCCACTCACCTTCTGGAGATTCGTGCAACCGTAGAATGCGTTGTTGCCTATTGCAATGATGTTGGATCCTAAGGATACGATCTTGATCGACGTGTTATTGCGGAAGGCATCCGGACCTATGCTGGTTACCTTATATGTAACATGATTGTCCGTGACTGTAGACGGGATCAAAAGGGTCGCAGAAGGATTTGAAGACGCGTCTGGTCCTGTAAGGCTGACACATCCTGTTCCGTTAACGGCATTGTTCTTTATGGTGTATACATAATCATTAAAGATAAATGTATCGCCTATTGTGGCGGGAACGATTTCTTCAAATACGGCCTTAACGCTTACATCTGAAGATCCGATGGTAAATGTCGTTTCAGGGCTCGAAGGATCTTCAAGCGTAATTCCGCCTGATACTACCTGCCATTCTTTGAAATAGTAGCCGTCATCAGGAGTTGCCTTGATCGTTATCTTGGTTCCAGTTATACCGCTGCTCTGATCCAACTCAATGGAACCGTTACCCTCAATTGTTGTATTTACTGAATAAGAAGGTGCCTCTTTATAGGTTGCAGTTACAAGTACAACGTTGTCGACCATCTTAAATGATGTCTTTGATGAATATGGATCGTCTATGGTAATGCCGCCGGAATTGACTTCCCAACGGTCAAATACCTTTCCTTCCGGAGCGGCATCAGCCGTTAAAGTAACCGTCGAATCGGGTAATGCCATTGTCGGATCGGAAAAGCCTGAACTAACTTTAACCTTGTATAGTGACTGTGAGGAATCGCTGCAATATATCTCCTCAATATTATCATTACCTGTTCCGACCGCTATCTTATACCAATCCTCAGTCTTCCCGTCATATTCGATATAATTCAGTTTTATGCATCCGTCAAATACAGAATTGCCGATAGAGGTCACGCTATTGGGAAAGTACAAAGAATAAAGAGAAGTAAAACCATAAAATGCCTTGTTTCCGATAGAAGTAACATCTCCGGAAATGCAAACATGCGTTACCTCATTACTATAAGACTCCCAGCCATAATTGGGATCATCATACATAGCTCCGGAACCGGTAATATACAATTTGCCGTCATAAGTTATTTCCCATTCAAGATTGTCACCGCAGGTACCGGTTGCAAGATAGGGATCCTTAAATGTTGCTTCGATCACAACATCCTCATCCGGCATTGAGAAGTATGTAGGGGAATTATAAACATTATTAACTTGAACATTTCCGGACAACACCACCCATTTATCAAAGATCTTGCCGTCAGGAACAGTTGCTTTTATATAGATTGTTTTGCCTTCAACAGCAGATGTGTTATCAGCAGAACCGTTTTTAACCGTCACACTATGAAAGTCTCCATATAATGCTGTTATTTCAACGTTTTCATCAGGCATCTTGAAATGTGTAGTTGAACTTCTTTCGTCTTCTAATGTGACATGACCGGATTTGACCTCCCACTTCCGGAACGCTTTGCCTGAAGGAGCCTCATCCGCTGTTATAATAACTGTTTTTCCGCTAAGTGCTGTAGACGGGTTAGCAGTACCGTTATTTACTTTTATGGAATGTATATCACGATATGTAGCAGTAATCTCAACATCTTCATCCGGCATTATAAATGACGTCGTTGAACCAGATGCAAAACCCAATGTTACATTATCAGATACAACTATCCATTTATTGAAGACTTTTCCTTCGATATTATCAGCAGTAATGTCTATTTTTTCGTCTTCAACGGCCGTTGAGACATTAGAAGTACCGTTATTAACTTTAATCGAATGCTTGTCTTTATATACAGCAGTTATTTCAACATCCTTTTCGGGCATGGTGAAAGTCGTTGTTTCAGCATGAGAATCATCGAATTTAACTTCATAAGAATCTGCTATCCATTTACAGAAATACTTGCCATCCAAAACAGGTTCAGCGGTCAATTTAATTGTAGTTCCGGAAATCGCTGTTTGAGCATCGGCGGTGCCGTTATTGACCTTGATATTGTAATAGACGTCATCTTGTTCACCATAATGGAATGTGGCATTAAGCAAAGGTGCATTATTCGCTTTAACCGTGACATTCTTCCAAGTGTTTTCAGAACCGGCGTAATTAACGTCTGAAAGTGATTCGCATCCTGCAAAAGCATATTCGCCAACATAAGTTACACTCTTGGGGATAGTGACCGTTGCAAGATATTTGCATCCTTGAAACGTTCGTGAGTAGATCGACTTAACATTTTTAGGAATAGTAAAGCTGGTAAGCTTCGTATTATAAAAACAATAGGATTCAATACTTGTCACATCTTCAGAAAAAGTAACGGAAGCAAGATTTGTGCATCCCCTGAAGAGCTCGGATTTGAATTCGGTAACTCCGTCAGGAATCTTAATAGCTTTCAGACTTGAACAATTGTAAAAAGCACCGCTCCCAAGAGTCGTAAGTTTTACAGGAAGGGTTATGCTTTCAAGTTTTATACAACCGCTGAACACACTTGAATTGATCTTGGTAACGCTTTCAGGAATACTGATCTTCTCAAGGCTTGTGCAACCCTTAAAAAGACTGCTATCCAGTGTAGTTATCCCGCTAGGAATGTTTATATTCTTGAGGCTCGTACAATCTTTAAAAGCTCCGGTTTTAATCTCGGTAACAGAATCAGGGATAGTTAATTCCTGAAGACTTGAACATCCACTGAAAGCACCACTATCAATAGCCGTTATTCCGTTGGGCAGCTTAACACTCTTTAGTGAAGTGCAATCTTGGAACAAGTAATAAGACAAATAAAAAACTTTGTCAGGGATTACTACAGAAGTAAGGCTTGAACAACCTCTGAATGCATATTGGTAAATTTTTTTTACGCTGTCGGGAATCTTAATAGCTTTAAGGCTTGAACATCCTTCAACAAACGATTCCGGTATAGTAGTCAGATCATCATTTAAGATCGTAATGCTTTCGAGATTCTTGCAATCCTTAAAAGCACTGCTGCCAATCGAATTTACGCTTTCCGGAAGTGTAATACTCTTAAGACCCGTACAACCTTCAAAAGCACTGTATCCGATAGTTGATACACTATCAGCAATACTGACTTCGGTAAGATTGGTACATCCGGAGAAAGCTTCCGCTCCGATAAAATAGACAGGACTGTTTACAACGACCTTTTTAATGCTTGACTTATAATCCTGCCATCCATATGAGTTGTCTTTATTATAAATTCTGCCGAAGCCGGAAAAAGTCAGCGTACCGTTATCTTCTAATGTCCAGGTAGTTTCCTGATCGCAGGCTCCGGAAAGTATGACAGTTCCCTTTTTTGAGCTTTTATGAGTCTCTGCAGGAACAGTCTTTTTTGTCGGCTGACTGCTTTCAGAGGGCTCAGTAGGCTCCTCGGAGGGAACAGATTCTGAAGGTGCAGCCGTTTCAGTTGTTTCAGATTCGGATTCGCTTTCTTTGGAAGATTCGGTCTCAGAGGCCTCGGTCTCGGAGGTTGTGGCCTCAGAAGACTTTTTCTTTTCTTTCTCAGTGGGTTTTGACGTCTCTTTGGGAGTTGTCTCGGTAGTCTCGGTAGCTTCGGTTTTGCCGGTCTCTCCTTCAGTCTCGTCTGCTAAAACGAAAGAAGGGATCATAGAGATAGTCAATGCCACGCAAAGTAAAACGGCAGTCAAATGCTTAAGCTTCATATAGGCCTCCCCAATGCTCAGATTGTTCTATTATACACAAAACAACTGCATCACATGATGCGCAGCCGCAAAGAATAATAGTAGCGGAATGACATTTGCAGAGATTTCAAGTGTCCGTAAGTTAAGTGGACAATAAATGCAAAAAGCCCGCAAACGCAATGTTGCAGGCTTTTGTTGTAACCCAATAATTTGGACAGTGTTTTCTTAACCCACATCATATCACAGATTCCAAACAAACATTTCTGTAATCCTGAGGGTTAGTCCTTAATCTCGTGACAATCCTTTCTTCGTTGTAATACCGGATGTAATTCTTGACTTCTTTGACTGACAGTTTGTAACGCTAAGGATATACGAAGAACACATGATACCCCTATAATCGTTTTTAAGATAAACATTATGGGGGTTAATCATGAAGTCACTCCTTAAGAAAACTCTTTCCGCATTGATGGTAACGTCAATGATGCTGTCATTTGCATCATGCAGCGGCGAGTCAAAGTATTCTCTTTCAAAGATCAAACTGACGGAGACTGAGCGTTCCTGGGCCTGCCCTGAGGAGCAATATGCAGAGTTACTGAAGACTTACGGCAAGAAGACATGCTCGGGTGCTCTGGTCGTTGCGACAGATAAAGATATCGTTTATCTGTACAGTGAAGACGCAAAAGAGAAGGACGGTAAGACGCTTGAGTCTCAGGATACCGTTTTCGACCTGGGATCTACAAGTAAGACATTCACTGCAGTAGCTGTACTTCAGCTTGTTGAGAAAGGCAAGATCAAACTCGAAGACACGCTCGATAAGTATTTCCCTGAATATGAGACGGGTAAGAAGATTACTATCTATAATCTTCTTCACATGAGATCAGGTATCCCGGATTACAACAACAATCCTGATCCGTTCTGGAATATTTCAGGTGAAGACGCGGCAAACAAGAAACTAAGCGACGTATATTTTGACAGGATCTCAGACGAGGAATTCCTTCAGGCAATGTACCAGGCTCCCCTTGGCTTTGAGCCCGGAACACAATTTGAATACAGCAATACCAACTATCACGTGCTTGCCTTCATAATCGAGAAGGTTTCAGGCCAGAAGTACTGCGATTATGTTAAGAAGAACATCTTCGACAAATGCGGTATGAAGAAGACCACTTCAATGGCGACTGGCGATCTGACGTATGTACCCGTCAACTTTGACGAGCTTGTTCAATATAATTTTTCTAAGGACGGATATCCGGGATGCCCGAACAGTACCAGGGGCGACAGCGGCATTCATTCCTGCCTTACGGACATGGTCGCATTTGACAGAGCGCTTTTCGCAGGAAAGCTCCTCAATAAGAATTCAATGGAGATAATGCTTAAGGCTGAAGAAAGCTACTGCTGCGGTCTTATGAAGGAAAAGGACGGTTATTCGCACAGCGGATCTTCTTTTACCTGCAAAACAAATAACAGGATCATTGAATCGGAAAAACACGGCCATATCTATTTTATTAAACTTGAACGTACCGGTGTCATTCGTGAGTCTACAGGTGAAGATCCCATGCAAGGCACAAACTATACCAAGAGTACCTTCAAGGACCGCGTTTTTACCAATGAATATGCTGAACTCAAGATCAGGCTTCCCGCTGAATTTGATTTCCTGGGCGAGAAGGAACTCGTTGCTGTTCAGAAGGACAACATGGAATCCTGCACAGAAGACAAAGACAGGGTTCTTGAAGCTGCAAAGAAGTACGAGTATCTGTTCTACGACGTTACCGGTGCCTGCATACAATTCTCTTTCCTGAATACCAATCTGGGCGCTCCTGATGACCCGGATTACACGGAGGAAGAATATCTGAACGACTACGTGGATAGCTGCATACGAATGGGTGCCGCCGATGATGACGGATGGTCGTTGGTCGTTCAAAAGAGCGTGAAGGTAATGCTCGGTGGCAAGGAATATGTAAGAGTATCTGCACTTATGGACTGGCATGGAAAACAGCACATGAACTGGTACGCAAGAAAGTTAGATGACGATCTCATGTGCCTGATCCTTATCAGCGGCGTTGACGAGAGCAAGATCGCAGACTACGAGAAGATGTTCGAGTAATTGGTCTATAATGGTTGGTAGTATTGCGTTGGGGAGGCAGAAAAATGGCAAGGATCCTGATAGTCGAAGATGCCAAAGAGCTTCTTTTACTTGTTGCCGAGTTTTTCAAGAGCAAGGGATCTTTTGACGTTGATACCGCTGCTGACGGCGATACTGCTCTTAACCTTATCGGATCAAACGATTACGATATCGCGATCCTGGACATCATGCTCCCGGGTGCGAGCGGCTTTGACGTTTGCAAAGCCCTGCGCTCTAAAAGCAAATGCCCCATCGTCTTTCTGACTGCGCTGGCAAACGAGAGCAACATCCTTAAAGGATATGAGATCGGTGCTGACGAGTACATGGTCAAACCCTTTTCGCTCAAGGTGCTGTACGCGAAATGCCTAGCGCTCCTCAACAGGACTGAGGCCGAGCTTCAGAAAGAGCTCGTTCTGGAGTGCAGCGGTATTAAGCTTTATCCGCTGCGTATGGAGGTCGAAGTAGAAGGCAGAAAGATCACACTTGCTCCGAAAGAGTATTTCCTTCTAAAAGTCCTCATGGAAAACAAGGGAATGGTGCTCGGAAGAGAAAGGCTTTTAGACCTTGTGTGGGGCATCGGTTTTGACGGCACTGACAGAGTCGTCGATAACCACATCAAGAAGCTCAGGAAGAACCTGGGCAAGCCCGGAGAAGCGATCAAGACAGTGATCGGTGGCGGCTACAGGATCGTCTGATCTTTAGTTTGGAGGTTTTACATGGCTAAGGTTAAGAATGCAATAACGAAGCCTAAGTTCAGCAATCTGTTTGCTGAAAGAATGGTGATATTTTTCGTGCTTTTCGCGGTCATTACGGGAATGCTGCTGGCGTGGATGGGTTTGGAGATCGACGCAAGCAGAACAAGCCTGAGTTACCGGAAAAAGATCGGGGATTACGCAAGACTTGCTTACAAAGCAAAAATCGAAGGCGTTGATTACGAAAAGCGTCTGTATGAACTGAAGCTTGCCATTGCGATCTATCAGATGGTTGAAGATAACTACGCGGAAGTGCATATCGAAGGTGAAGACACGATAACGGTTCCCGATACTGCGGTACTGCTCCTTCCGGGCAGTTCCGGACGGTCAGACATCTTCTTCATTAAGGACTTATCCTATCTTGATCCCGTAAACGGGTATATGAACGGTAAGTTCAACATGAAGGACTATAACCTCTGGGAAAGCAAAAACCAGTATGAATTAGTCTATAAGATTATCTTCAATTACTTCGGGGGCGAATCAAGGCAATACAATCTCAAGGATGTGTATGTAGATTACGCGACACATACTTTCATTCCGGGAAGGGTTTCGATCAGTGATTCCGGAAAGACTTACGACATAAACTGCACTCCTGATGACACCAAAGGATACGAGTATATCGAAAGCGGGTATTCCACGTTCGTTCTGCTCTCGTGCTACAGGACCGCACCGGAGAAGACTTCCGCGGATGTTGATTCCTACATCGTTCCCGACAAGGACGGCGATCCCTGGCACATCGGTCCGGATTATGACTGGAATAAAGATGAGATCTTAAAGAACAAACCGTGGTATGTCGCATACAAGGAATCCGAAACGGGTGTATCTGTTTTCAAGATCGCCCCTCTCACCAGTGTATGTCTCATTGTCATTGGCGTATTGGCGGCTGTGTTAATGGCACTCCTTTTCTCGTTCGTTAAGTATCAGAAAGACAAGACCATCTGGAATATCTTCGACTACAGGACAAAGACGACCGAGGCGATGGCGCACGACCTTAAGACTCCGATGGCTGCGATCGCGGCTTACGCGGAGAGCATGGAATCATTTGCGGGCGATGCAGAGAAAACAACAGAGTATTCACGCAAGATAAGTGAAAAGATCGAGTCCATGGACCATATGGTCGAAGACATACTTGCGCTTTCGAGGAGTGAATCCGGCAAGATGGATATCAAGACTGAAGAAGTAAATGTCATGGCACTGGTAACGGAAAGTCTTGAGGCATTCCCTGAACTTAAGACAAACATCAGCGGTGGTCAGGTAAAGATAAAAACTGACAGAAAACTTTTCAAGCAGGTAATCGATAATCTGCTTTCTAACTGTGACAGATACGGTGAGAAGGGAAGTGCTGTTGATATAGAGATCGACAGCAAAGGACTCACGATAAGCAATAAGACGGGTGAAAAATATACTGATGTTGAATCACTCAAGAAGCCTTTCGTCAAAGGCTCTGATTCAAGGAACGACAAAGGAACCGGACTGGGCCTTTCCATTGCGGATAACAATCTGAACATTCTCGGATATAAACTTGAACTCATTTCTGAATACGGTGTGTTTAAGGCGAAGGTCCACTTCTGAAGACTGCAGAAAACAAGCATGAAAAACGGCCGTAAATGCGGCCGTTTTCTTTTGTGGTCGAGGTGACAGGACTTAACAAATCGAATAAAGGAAACAAAAAGATTCCCCGGAAATCATCTTCCGGGGAATCCTCGTTAATCATCCTGATTACTAAGAATTAATAATCGTAGTTATTGTACTTGTAGAACAGATTCTTATGACTTGAGTCTGTGTAATAGCACCACTGATAGTAGGATTTGATCATTTTGCTTGTGACATAAAGCCTTATCCACTTACCGTTTGACCAGCCCTTGTAAACACTTGCAGAAGAATCCCGGACAATATAAACTTTCCTGCCCTTATACTTCTTTCCCCAAATGTCTTTGAAATAACCCTTCGGTACCTTGGGTGCGGTTACAACCTTTTTCTTCGGCTTTGGAGTAGGCTTTTTTGTAGGCTTCTTTGTGGGCGCAGCAGTTGTAGTCTCGGATACACTCTCTTCTGTTGTGCTTGTCTCTACGGAAGCTGTAGTCTCCTCTGCTGTTGTCTCCTCTGTTGTTGTCTCTTCAACGGTTGTCGTTGCTTCAGTCGTCGTCTCCTCAGCTGTGGTCGTGATCTCAGTAGGCTTTGCCTTGTTCAGAAAATCACATGCCGTCAGAGAACACATAATGCTTGCGGCCAGCAATGCTGCCATGATTCTTTTGCTCATAATAGATCCCCCGATTAGTCTATCTCGTAGTAAACTGTGTACTTGTACTTGCCTGATCCGATAGTCCAGCACTCGTAACCGTCTGATGCCTCGTCATAATCAAGGCTGATCCAGGCTCCCTTCCAATATCCCTTGTAGGAGATGGTGCCTTTACCGTATTTGTATACCAGGTAGACCTTGTGGCCTTTAAACTTCTTTCCCCAGTACAGTTTCTTGTATCCCTTGGGAACTGTCGGTACGGAAGACTTTTTCACCGGCTTTTCTGTCGTTTTTTTCACGGCAGCCGTAACAGTAGAAGGTTTTGTCTCTGTTGTGGTCGTCTCCTCGGAAGTAGTTGTTTCTTCCGTTGTTGTCTCTTCTACGGTTGTCGTTTCTTCCGTAGTAGTAGTTTCCTCAACGGTTGTCGTTTCTTCTGCTGTGGTTGTCTCTTGAACCGTAGTTGCTTCGATTGAAGTGTTTGCAGGATTATTGTCGTTCTTCTTAGATACAACACCCAGGACGATTCCCGTTGTAATACCTGCAGAGACTACTGCTGCAATAACTCCTGTAATGATAGCTGTTTTCATTATTCCTGCTCCTGTCTTTGCTGCCGTGGCAGACGCTTTGATTGCGGCTTCCGCTTGGGAAACCCTTGCTGATGCGGACAGGATCCTGATCGAAGCCGGCATTTCCCTGAAAGGCACCTGCTCAGCTTCCTTAATAAAGAGCTTGCTCAGGAACGGCAATGCCATACCGAACAGCTTCGTTCCGTTTTCGTTTTCATACTTTTCGACCTCCTTCTTGATCTTGTTTCTGGCAAAGTTAAGACGGCGGCGAACTGTTCCTTCGGGAACACCGAGCATTTCAGCGATCTCTTTTGTGCTCAGTTCATCAAAGTAGAACAGGATAAGTGTTCTTCTAATATCTTCAGACAGGGAACTGCTGATGATATCCATGATGATCCTTCTCGCATCTTCCGATTCAATGATCGAATCCGGAAGAAAATCCTCCGAGACTGCTTCGATACTGTCAAAGAACTCATCCTCCATATTGTCTGTTCTCGTAAGCTTAATACGGTCCAGACATTTGTTGGCAGCGATCTTTTTAAGGAGCGCTACAGCCTTGCTCGTATCCTTCATATCGTCATAAGACTCTATAAAAGCTACAAAAGTGTCCTGTATGACGTCTTCAGCATCTGCTTCATTCTTAAGCAGCTGAATGGCTGTCCAGTACACCGGCTTATACGCTTCCGCATAGATACGCTCGAGTTCTTGTTCGGTCATCTTTTTTGCCTCTTTTCTATCCGCATCTACTTACTTAACGAATAACCGATGCGGAATGTTCGCTGGTCGAAAAGATTTTTTTGAAAATTTTTTCAGCAGGACAGAAATGTCCTCCGGCAGCATCACCGGAGGATCATTCTTTATCTCCCCCCCGGATGATTTGCCTTTTCGATGAGTATAAAAATTTTTGACATGTGTATTATGCCACGCAATTATGTCAAATACCAATAAATCACACTATTTCTCAGAAATACTCACTTTATGTCCGGAATTCTACTACCTGTTTACCGAAAACCATGCCATTTCTACTACCTGTTTACCAAATACCCGCGACATGACGTATACCCGCGTGGTATAAGATGTTAGTATCCGCTCGTAAGGAGGTACAGATGATACTACTGCGTGATACAATTATCTTGTCTGAGGGAAGCTTTGGAAACAAGCGTTTAGACAGATAGTTGTTTCAAATAAAAATTTGGGAGGAATTCTATGAAACCTTTACTTAAGAGACTGAGCTCCATGTTTTTGGCGCTGGTCATGATCGTGAGCATTACACCGGCAACGGGCGCTCTGCTGGCAGATGAGACAGAGACCGCCGCTCCGGAAGTGACGGAAGCTTCTGAGCCTGAGAAGTCTAAGGAGACCAAGAAACCGGCCGCCGAGACGATGAAGGAGACAAAGAAACCTGCCGAAGAGACAACAAAGGAAACTGAAGCCCCTGCTGAGTCTGAGAAGGAAACTGAAGCTCCTGCAACAGAGGCACCTGCCGAAACGGAAAAAGAAACCGAAGCTCCCGCAACCGAGGCACCTGCCGAGACTGAAAAAGAGACTGAGGCTCCCGTAACTGAGGAACCCAAGGAAACAGAAGCTCCTGCAACAGAGGCACCTGCCGAGACTGAAAAGGAGACCGAGGCTCCCGTAACTGAGGAACCCAAGGAAACAGAAGCTCCCGCAGAAGAAATCCCTGAAGAGACACAAAAGCCGGAAGCTAAGAAGAGAGCACCTGACGCATCAGCTTCTCAGAATCCGAAAAAAGTCGGAACCGTAGATGCCAGCATAGATGCAAACGGTAATTTGATATGGAACGAATATTCTGGAGCCAATTGTTATGAGATTCAGATTTCAGAGGCATATGCTGATTATGATTATGAAGAATACGGGACTACTTTCAATCTTAAGAATGAGATTGAAGATCTGATCAGATACGGTTATCTGGAAAGAAAGAGCCCTTATACAATCGTTTTGTCTGCGTATAAAGTCGAGGATGATGATGATAATGATGATACTGAAGAATCCGATATTCTTCTGGCAACATGGAAAACATCGTTTGAATACGAAGCCAAGATTAAACCTTCCGGTCTGGGTAAGATCAAGGAACACATTAAAAACGGTGTTTTGACATGGGATAAGTATAAGGGCGCAAGTCTTTACTGGCTTTCTTTAGACGGTTATATTTATGAATTCTATGGTAAACCCGGGAAGTTTCATCTGAATGACCAGCTCGATTGGATGATTTCTTACGGAGATCTCGAAAAGGCCGCTTCTTACAGAATCAGGATAGTCGCATTTGGCAAAAACGGAAAGATTATTGCTGACAAAGTCTGGGATTATGAATACTCATCGTCAGCAACCCATCAGGGAATGGGTAGTGTAACCGGTATGTCCGTATCAAAAGGTATCCTCACATGGAATGAGGTTGAGAATGCCGATGATTATGAGGTTTACATTGAAGATATCGATTATTGGACTTGGAGTGCTGACAAAAACTCAACGGACATTAATGATTTCATTGATGAAATGATATCTGAGGGAGAAGTTCCGAAAAAGTCAAGCTACAAGGTAACAGTTTGCGCTATCACTTGGTGTCCGGAAGGCGAAGAAAGCAGGACGATGGCTGAAGGCAGCTTTACTTATAATTTCGAAGTAGCGCCTAATCCGATGGCGATCAAGGGAAAGACAGCTACAGTCAAGTACAAGAAGCTCAAGAAAAAGAAGCAGACGTTATCTGCATCTAAGGTTTTGAACGGTTTGGGAACCGCACGCGGCTCTATGACTTTCACAAAGGTTTCCGGCAACGGTAAGATCTCGATCAACAAGAGCACCGGTAAGGTTACCATAAAGAAGAAGGGCCTCAAGAAGGGCAAGACCTATTCAGTTAAGGTCAAGATCAAGGCCGCAGGCAATTACGGTTACGATCCTTCAGAAGAACAGATAGTAACGTTCAAGATCAAGGTTAAGAAATAACACCGGATAAATGGGATGCTTCCTTTGAAGCATCCCATTTTTGTTTGCAAAGAAATCCGATCACGGGAGCAAGGAATATCGCAAGATATACAAGCGTGATCCACGGCTGGTATTCAACATAAAACTGTTTGAACGTGAGGCTCCACGGATGCTTGATAAGTACCCATCCGACAAGATCGATCACTATGCTGATGCCTGCCCAGAGTCCACCTGTAGCCATTGCCTTCTTAAGTGTAAAGTTATTTACTTTTCTCAATTGTATCCTCTAATATTTCAATCATATACCACGCGATCATTTTCGTATGTAGCAACAGCACTCCACCCGGATTTCTTCTCGTCGTACTCTTGAGACATTTCTTTCACTGTTCCACTATAGATATAATGCAATATTTTAAACGGATCCGAATAATCAAACATCACGCCCTCGCCATTATCAGGATCGAATGAAACAGAAACACCGGTACCTATCTTAATTCTTGTCAGCGTTGCCCTGCTGTCATACTGAACTTTCAAATAGATGAAATTACCGGTTTCATAGACATCCTTCTTTTCCAGGTTACGCCAGCTGTCTTCCCATCCCGAGTAGGAGATCAGGAAATAATCATAATGCAAAACAATGCCCCTTATAGCGCTAGCCAAACTGTATTTAGCTGCCGATTTATCAAGGACCAGTATCATCCGGTCGGACTGACCATCGTGTTCACTGACTGCAGCTATCAGCCCTGCCAGATTATTATTGGAATACATCTTCCATTCCGCATCTCCGGCTATCGTAAAAGGACACTCAGAAACAATGCTTCTGCGCAGATTGTTTTTATGTAGATTCGATATAAGAAAATATACGCCCAGACCGGCCACACAAAGGACGACAACTGCCCCGATAACAAAGAATACTTTCTTTCCTGCCGGCTTTCCGCTCATCTAAAACCCGCTCCCTTAAACGAAGTTTATTCAGATAACATATTTTATCATCATGGTAAAGAATACCAGGCAAAAAAGAAAGCTCCTGTTTCAGGAGCTTTCTAGGTTGATTCCTTTTCTCGAGAGTAATATTGTTTGCGATCGATTTCCGCCAGGCGAAGCGCGGAGGACCTTAGTGAGCGAACGATATTACTCGAGTTCAGTAAACAAGCCTCGGAGCATGATCCGAGGCTTACTAGTGCATTAACTTGCGAAATGTCCGACTAATCACACAAGTTTATTTGCATGTGGATCAAGTATTGCCCCAGTCCTTCCACTCTCGTTTTCTGCACAGGCAATGCAGGATCGTTCCGTCTTCCGGTCTGTATATTTTCCCCTTTTCGCAAAGGATTACTTCCATGCCTGCCTGGTCCGCGAACTGTATCAGATCATCTGAT
>JAEEGL011998583.1_pt1 | contig 30176 bp, 16 predicted proteins | sample 9134231 | NCBI WGS metagenome assembly JAEEGL01 (sample SAMN16246548, study PRJNA631951) | gut metagenome | biome: gut microbiome; feature: rumen; material: fiber-attached | host: Bos | place: Iran: Karaj | collected 2018-10 | reverse complement strand
TTTTAAAGAGAGAGGAAAAGAAAGAGAACAGAAAAAGAAGCAAAAAGAAAAGAAAAAGAAAAGGCTGAGAGAAAAGGCCCTCGTCGTCTTTGTTTGTGCGCTCTCCGAAATTTTGACATTCGACTTAATCTAAGTACGTTATGGAAGAAGATTTGAAAGTAGACTGGAAGCAATTCATCAAGTGGTTCAACTTGACATTGATTCAGTATAACAGCAATATCCCGCCCATCAAATATATCACGAAAGGTAAGAAATCTCAAATTCAAAAGATAGTGAACGCGATTGGCACGAAACAGGTGCTCATAGACGCATCCATTCACATGATGAAGAGTGATTTCCTGAACGGACGTGTGAAGGGAAGAAACTCGCAACGCGGATTCATTGCCTCTTTCGTTTGGCTGATGGACAACGATGAACGCTTGGCCGATGTCGCCAACGGCGCTTATGACAATCCCCCCGAACAAGCCCCGACAGCCGAGGATCTTCGCCGCATCAAGGCAGAAGAGCGTGAACGATTGGCAGAGCAGCGCCGCGAGGAAGCAAAGCGCATCGAGGAAGAAGAGGCTGCAGCGCGCGAACGGCAGCGCGAGTACGACCGCGCCCATGCTGCCAAAGGTGAGGAACTGCAGCGCATCTTGGCCGAAATAGAACTGCCGCCCCTACGCGAGAACGAGAAATCGCCAAAGCAGCGTATCTTCTCATAATCAACAAGTTAGGAAAAAGTCGGTCTAAAATGGCCAACTTTTCCTTCAGGAACTTGCAGGGGAGCGCGAAAAGCAGTAATTTTGCATCGTCTTAGAGACCCAAAGACCCTCTCCCCGCTCTGCCCTCACGTGCTTAACGCCGACTGCTTCGACCTGGATAAACCGTCTCGCATTCGTCGAGCACTGAGAAGACCGCTCGACCTTTGGTCGCTTGATACTTCAAGAACTTCGGCAAAGACACTCAGTCTTTCCCTCGTAGCCACCCGTCAGGGGGAGAGCCTCGCTTCGCTCGAGAGGCTGGCGCCACCGCCATCCTGCATGGATTCACATCAGCTACGCGCGAACGCGGAAGAACAGGCAACAGATGCTGTACAGGAAACTATTCTTGTTCCTTCTTGTGCCTTGTTTTCTGTTCAAGGGAAACTGACGAAATGGACGTTTTTGTTGTGAAAAGGCTAAGTTGCTACGCTTTGCACGTTTTGTAACATAAAATGGTCTTTTTTCTTGGCAGTTTCAAAGTTTTTTCATAACTTTGGCGCAGAAAACTACATTTTTTATCGTATGAGAGCGTGCTCGAGACGCTGTTTCAGTGTCTGGACATCGACAGTTACCAAAGAGAGAATACACAAGATAAACTTTATCATTAAAACAACGATCGTTATGGAAACTCGGAAACACTCTTCATCGCTACCTGCTGGCGCAAGGCAGGTGCGAGCGAAAACAACGCAGCGCAGCCGGTGGCTGGGGCTGCTCATGACTTTTGTCCTGCTGTTAGGCTTCAGCCAGACGGCGAAGGCTTTGGGCTACCAACGGACTTACGATCTTGCGAATGTTACGCAGGGCTGGGGTAAACCACATTCCTATTTCGACCTATGCTTAGGCGAGAACGCTGGTGATTACAGTTACTGGGGGGAGTGGTATGGCTCCCACAGATGGGTCCTTTACATGGATGGCGTAGAGCTATGTACCTCAATCAACCTCGGTCTGAACTTGGGCAATGGCGCACTTGGCAGTGCTGCCAGTAATTATAACCAATGGTATCGCCAATATACAGATGCTAACGGAAACTGGATTGGCGTCTGGGATCCCCATTGGGGAATAGACAGTCAGGTCTGGGCTTACATCTGTTTTGTCCCTAAGTACAGCTTCATCGGCCATCCTCACCAGATAACGATTCGGGGCCGATGGCACGACAACGATGCAAACAAAGGCATAATCACGATGACGGTGCCTACGTACAATGCAGCAATGCCTGTGCCTGATATGGCGCTGGTACGTAGTAACGGCAAGATTAACTACAACGCTTCGTTGTCAGCTATTGGCGACGTCGCCTCTACCTACACGTGGGGACTGACGTTGTTCTATGACCAACCGGGAGTCCAGTCATACAAAGAGCCTACAATGGAAAACAGCCTCGGCGGTTTAAAGACAACTGAATCGTCAACGGAGATGTCCCTTTCCTACAATGCGGACAACTACATGGCATACAGGGTCTATCCTCGTCTGTCGGCCAGTCGCAACTCTGCTCACGTTATCGCTTTCAACCCTTCTCGGGCGACAATCGCTAATACTTTCTTCAAAGACTATGACGTTGTCAATGTTCCAGGCTACCCCCGTGCCGCCAATGTGAGCGCCGAAGGGAATAAATGGAACAAGACCATCAGCCTCTCTTGGGGCAGTGAAGTCTACGACTCGAACAACTGCAACACGGACGGCAAGTGGTACGTCTTCCGCCAGAATCCGCTCAACAACTCAGTGGATATTGTGGGCTCTGAGATTGCTTACAACACCCGCACTTTCACCGATAACAGCACTTCGCTGGACTATGGGATTGCCTATACTTACTATGTATGCTTCGTGCCCAACGGCTGGGCGGTGGAAAGCTGGCTGGATGCCGATGGACTATGGGCCAGCAAGACGTTCGCCCTGCTGCAGGAGTACCAGTTCAAGGCTTTCACGGCTGAGGGCTATGACGAAGTGATTGAGCTGAGCTGGAACTTAGAGTCGTTCGGCAATGCCAACAACAGCAACACCTACGACGTGGTGCTGCAGCGCAGCGTGAACAACAACACGAACTGGGTGGACGTATACACTCAGACCATCAACAGTTCGACCATTCTCTCGGGCAGTTATAGCGACGACGATGTGTCGAACCCTTGCACGAACTATTACTACCGGCTGATGGTGCTGGCGCAGGACACAACGTTCTACAGCGTCGAGAAGGTGGCCAGCATCACCGGAGTGTCGAAGGTGACCGACGTCGCTGCCAGCCGCGGCACCTACGCTGGTCGCGTGCGCATCCAGTGGGAAGCAGAGCAATACGGCACCGGCGAGACCTACTTCACTGTCAAACGTCGCCTGCTGGGCAGCGGCGACGACCGCTGGGTGACGCTCTATACCACCAACGGCACTGCCGCCTCCTATAACTATCAGGACGACACGGCTCAGCCCGGCGACTACTATGAGTATAAAGTCATCTCGGACACGAAGTGCCAGACGGGCAACAGCATGGTACAGCACGAGGTGACGACCGACGGCTTCTGCATGGCCCGCGGTGTCGTGAGCGGACGCATCAGTTACGGCACGGGTACCGCCGTCGAGGGCTCACGGGTGATGCTGAAGCCCAGCAGCAGTTCCGGCGCCGACGTGCAGCTGTTCTACTCGTTGCGCCTGCAGGGCCTCGGCGAGGGTGTCTCCTGGCCCGTGCCTCAGGCGATGCAGAGCTCTTCGACAACGGCTTCGCCCTACACGATTCAGTTCTTCCTGCGACCCAATACCGACGACGCAGCGCGCACGGCCAACGCCGTGCTGCTGGAGGAGAACGGAGCCTCGACGGCTTTGCTGCAACTCTCGACCTACGATGCTGCGAACCAACGCTACCAGCTGATCCTGCGCGGTAGCGCCTCGGGCGTCTATATCAAACCGAATGAGTTCACGCTCATCACCCTGCGCTACGACGGCTCTGGCTTCACGCTGAGCACCTTCGACATTCACCGCGCGACGGCTACTTACAGCGGTGCCGGACAAGCCCTCTCGGCCGAGAGCCTGCACTTCGGTTACTCGTCGAACACGAGCAAGCCGCAGTTCCAAGGCTACTTGGACGAGATACGCATCTATTCGCGTGCCCTCCCCGACGAGGAGATCGTCGCGAGTGGCGACCGCACGCTGGCCGGCAACGAGGACGGGCTTGTGGCCTACATCCCGCTGGACGAAGGCGTTCAGACGCTGACGAAGGCTTACGACTACTCGAAGAACGCAGGTGCAGCCAATGAGAACCACGGCGATCTGGTGGGCGGTAGTTTCGACGCTACTACGCCCGAGAGCAGTCAGTTCGGCCTGCTGGGCTACACCGACAATCAGGGTAACTACGTCGTGCGCGGCGTGCCGTTCAATGGCGATGGCACGAACTACAGCGTCACGCCTATCATGGACAGCCACGAGTTCTCGCCCGAGCGCCAGAGCCGTTATGTGAGTGTTTCGTCGCTGGTGCACAGCGGCGTGGACTTCACCGACATCTCGTCGTTCGAGGTCAGCGGTACCATCCGCTATTTCGGCACGAACATCCCCGTGGACAGCGTACAGATCAGCGTGGACGGCCGGCCGGCCTCGCGCAACAACGAGATTGTCGTGACCGACGCCGAGGGTAAGTTCACTGTAGACGTGCCCATCGGACGCCATTACATCAGCGCCTCGAAGGACGGCCACACCTTCGTTAAAGGGGGCCGCATACCTGACGACCCGACGGGCTTGAACGAGACGACTTACGAGTTCATCAAGAAAGAGAGCGGCTTCACATTCTGGGACAACACGTTGGTACCCGTGGCAGGCCGCGTGGTAGGCGGTGCCATCGATGGCGACAAGCCTTTAGGTTTCGGCCAAAGCCGCAACACCATCGGGCAGGCCCGCGTCACATTGGAAATCCCGAACCTGGACTATATGCTGAACGCTTACGAGGAGACGGAAGGGTTGGTGAGCAATGGCTTCAGACCTGAGACGACGAACATGCCGTTGACCTACCCCTCAGGCGTGACAGCCACGGGCGAGGGCTACCGCACCGGCGGAAGCGAGCAGGGCCAGGCCCAGAGGGTTGTCATCACCACTGATGCCGCGACGGGCGAGTTCGCCGTGCTGCTGCCGCCGCTCGACTACAGGGTGGCGTCCGTACAGATGGTCAACACGCAGGCCCAAGGAGCCTACACGTTCGACCCCGAACAGCTGCCGCGCGTCGATGCCAGTCACCCGGCAACGGTGCTGAAAGACAGCATCCCGGAGGAAGACGGCGGCTTCAGCTACTTCGAGTACGTGGCTTCGATGAAACTGACCAAGCACACCGACCCTGTGCTGAGCGTGCGCCAGATGCAGGGCAGGACGGTGCTGCCCGAAGGAGTCTTCGGCGACGAAACGGCTACCTACAAATACAAAGACAATAAGGGCAACGAGCAGTCGAAGACGGTGAGCCTCTACGAGGTGGCCGCCAATGGCGCCGTGACCTATCGGTTCGGCTATCCCATCTTCGGCGTGGCAGGCAACAAAACCTTCAAGCTGAAAGGCTATGAGGTCTACCATAACTACGACGAGGGTCTGGACGATGACGAGCGCGACACGGAGGTGCCGCTGAGCGACGTCGTAGTGACCATCAGCAATGAGCTGAGCGCCAGCCAGAAGGTCTACAACGCGGCCCCTGAGAACGGCGCGAACATAGGCAAAGTGGTAGACCTGAAGGAGAATCAGCTGCAGCTCGATCCCAATGGCGAGGCCACCTACCAGTGGAAGGTCGGTCTGCCTAACCCCCAGGGCGATTTCACCCGTACGATGAACATCATCTACGACAATGGCGACGGACCCCGTCCCTGGAGCGGCCCGACCGGTAGCGGACTGAAGGCCATCATCTTCGGCGACCTGCCCGATGGCAACACCTTCACCACGAAGGGGCCCGACCGACTCGACATGGTGCTTCACGACCCCTACGGCGACTCGTCGTTCGCCACCTGGGAGTCGGGCAAGGTAACCAACTTGACCACGGAGACGTTGAAGACCAGCTCGTCGGAAAGCACTTTCTCGGCCAACATGCACCTCGGCCCGAAAGTGGAGCTTGAAGAGGGATTGTTCGTCTCCATACAGACGGAGATAGAGACCATTGCCGACTTCTCGACCGGACACACACGGACCGAGCAGCGCGACACGGTCGACACCTACACCACCACCATCGAGACCTCCACGGCCATCAGCACCAGCGCTGACCCCGACATGGTAGGCGCCGACGCCGACATCTTCATCGGCGACAGCCGGAACCTGCTGTTCGGCAGCTCGCAAACGGTAGGACTGAAGGGCAACGGCGTGACGGAAAGCGTAGAGTCGTACAACGGCATCACCATAGGCGAGGAGTTCGACACCCACTTCGCCTACACGCAATACCAGATTGAGAACGAGGTCATCCCCAATATGAAGCGCGTGCGCAATGAACTATTGGAGCCCGTAGACAATCCGGCGAGCATAACCAACAATGGCGACAACCCACGGTACGTGACGAGCCTGAGCTACGACGACGAGAACTTCGGCGAGGAGGGCACCTATACCTATCTGAAAGGTAAGATGTCGTGCATCAACATGGTGAACTACTACAACGAGAGCATCAGGGTATGGAAGGAGCGACTGGCCGACAACGAGGCCTACAAGTTGAGGTGCTTCGGCAATTCGAATCTCAATAAGAAGAACAAGTCGTTCGGCGGCGGCGTGGAGATCGTAGAGACGGAGTCGACATCGATCACCGGCACGCATACGATATCCCATACGTATTCCTTTATCTCGGACTTCGGTATGGATCTCGGTGCCACCCTGAACGGAGTAGGCGTAGACTTTGCCTATGAGACGCATAGCACGCCCAAATATCCGCTCGAAAATCAGCAGAATGGAGGCGAGACCACCGTCGAAGACAGCACTATGGTGGCCGTCTTCAGCTACACGCTGGCCGACAGCGGTGCCGACGATATGTTCACGATCGACATCTATGGCGCTTCGGACAACCACAGCCCGGTGTTCCGTACCCGGGGCGGCCAGAGTTCATGCCCGTACGAGGGCCTGGAAGTGACCAAGTACTACAATCCCGGAACCGAGTTGTCTGCCGCTACGGTGCAGATAGAGAAGCCCGTGCTGCGCTGTGAGAACCGAGTCCTGACAGGCGTTCCCACAGGCGGCAAGGCGCAGTTCGAACTGGAACTGCTGAACAACAGCGGCATTGACGCCGATGCCTACTTCGAGCTGGTACCCGTGGATGGCGCCAACCCGAAGGGCGCGAAGCTGAGCCTGCCCACAGGTCCCATCGGCAACGGACGAACCGTCCTGGTGCCTGCAGGCGACGAACCGGTGAAGATGATCCTCACCCTCGAGCAGGGCAACCTTGACGTGACCGACTACGAAGACATTACCCTCGCCCTGAGAAGCACTTGCCAGAACGATGAGACCTCCATACACGGCGCCATCAAGAGCGAGATAAGCCTCAGCGCACACTTCGTGCCCGCCAGCACGCCAGTAGAGCTGGCCATCAACAAGACGGTGGTGAACACCAGCAATGTCAACGAGGACGTGACGCTGACGGTGACGGGCTTCGACCGCAACTTCATCGGTCTGCAACGCGTAGACATCCAATACATGAAGCCAGGCGCCACCACTTGGACGCTGCTGCAAGGTTACATTCCCAATCCGGAAGCCCGCACGGACGCCAGCCAGCTGTTGCTGCCCGTGAACGGCGTGATTACCCTGCCGCTGAAAATGAATGCGTCGAGTTGGACGGACGGTGCCTACAAGTTCCGTGCCTTTAGCCAGGCCATGTACGGAGGCAGTCCCGTGACCTCGGAGAGCGAGGTGCTCACACTGGTGAAGGACGTGAACCGTCCGCAGTTGTTCGGACTGGCCAGCCCGAGCGACGGCGTGCTGAACGCCGATGACCTCATCAGCGTGACTTTCAACGAGGACATCCAGCAAGCGGTGCTGAAGGACAACAACTTCGTGGTGAGCGGTGTCCTGAACGGGGCGCAGGTGAAGCACGACGTGGCGCTCTCGGCACAGAACACGGATTATGCCGCAAAGACCGAGGCCAGCATCAACCTGGCACGCAAGGACTTCTCGGCAGATCTGTGGGTTCGCGTGGACGAAGCGGGTGACATCTTCACTCATGGCAACGGCGACGAGCGGTTCAGACTGAGCGTCGACGACAACAACAAACTGGTGGTGACCATAGGCAACGAAAGCTACACCTCGACGAATGCCATCGAGAAGAACACGTGGACGTTCCTCGCCTTCGCCTACAAATTCGAGAGCGGCAGCAGTGTGTTGAGCGCTCGCGCCGTAACGGACACCTACACGAGGGATATGTTCGCGAATCAACCCGTAGCCGACTATGCCGGAACGGGCGGTATCACCTTGGGCAATAACTTCTCGGGTGCCATCCACGAACTGACACTCTGGGACAAGGCTCGCGAGATGTACGAGGCGCAGGCCGAGATGCACATCACGAAGAAACCATCGACACCGAACCTCATCGGCTATTGGAAGATGGACGAGGGCAATGGCTTGATAGCCACCGACTATGCTCGCAATCGCCACCTGACACTGCCGAACAACACCTGGTACTTGAACAACGACAACAAGGCCGTGAGCCTGAATGGCTCGAACAGCCTGAAGCTTGACATCGCGGACTGCAGCGCTCTCTCGACCGAGGACTATGCGATGGAGATGTGGTTCAAGGGCGACAAGGCTCAGAACACAGCGGCCGCGACCCTGTTCTCGGCTGCCGAGCAATCGGTGAGCATGGGCTTCAACAGCACAGGCGCACTGACGATGACGGCCAATGGCGTAGATACCGAGATCAGCAAGAACGATTATCTGGACAATGCTTGGCATCACTTGGCCTTGAACGTCCTACACAGCGGAAACGCCACGGTCTATGTCGACGGCAAGGCCGTGAAGACAATGTCGGCCTCGGCTGTGCCGGCGCTGGAAGGGATGTGGCTCTATGTTGGCTCCAAGGGCGGCAACGCTTCGTTCTTCAAGGGTACCGTCGACGAGATCCGCTTCTGGAAGGCTTCGATGACGGGCGACCTGCTGAGCAGCCAACGTACTCAACGCCTGACGGGTGAGGAAGGAGGACTTGTGGCTTACTACTCGTTCGAGAAACTCACTCGCGATACGAGCACAGGCATCATCTCATCGGTAAGTACTGCTTCCGACCAAGATAAGGTCTACAACTACACGACCGAGGAGTATGTGCTGACCGGCAAGGAGGCTGCGATGACCAGCGGCACGATCAGCTACACCGACGAAGCCCCGGCACTGAAAGTGAAGCCCGAGGCGACAAATGTGGATTTCACCTTCGTAGCCAACGAACGTTCGATCATCATCAACCTCGACACCGATCCTGACAGAGTGGAGGGGACGACGCTGAACTTCAACGTGAGAGGTGTGAAGGACATGAACGGTAATGAGTCGACAGAGATCAGTTGGACGGCCTTCGTGAAGCGCAACCAGCTGCTATGGCAGGGCGATAACGAATTGGCAATCGAACAGCATAGCGGCGAGGGCACCACCTTCGAAGCCGTCATCGAGAACGAGAGCGGCCTGTCGGAGAACTGGACGCTCAGCGGACTGCCCACTTGGCTGACTGCCAGCGCCACCAGCGGCACGCTGACGGCACAGTCGAAGAAGACCATTACGTTCACGGTCAGCGAGAGCACGGCCATCGGCAAGTACGAGCAGACCATCTACCTGACGGGCAACAACAATATCGCCGAACCCTTGACCATCAACCTCAAGGTGAAGGGCGACGAGCCCGACTGGGCAGTCAACGCCAGCGGCTACCAGTTCACGATGAGCATCGTTGGACAGCTGCAGTTCCAGGGTAAACTCTCGACCGACGAGGACGACATCGTGGCCGCCTTCAACGAGGCAGGCGACTGCGTAGGCGTGGCACGGCCGCAGTACGAGAGAACCTTCGATTCGTACTTCACGATGATGACCGTGTATGGCAACAAGGACGGCGGCGACATCCTGACCTTCAAGGCCTACGACGCCAGCACGGGCAAGGTATATCCCGTGGTGGAGACCGTCGACGATGTGTTCTTCGAGAGGGATGTGAGGTTGGGCAAACTCGCCACCCCGTTCATCTGGAACGTAAGCGATAAGATAGAGCAGGTGGTCGACCTGAAGGAGGGCTGGAACTGGATGTCACTCTACGTGACCCTCACCGACATGAGCCCCTCCGTAGTGCTGGCCGATGCGCTCGACATCCTGACCATCATCAACGGCCCGACAAGCACGACTGAATACGACCCGCTGTACGGCTGGAGCGACAATCAGACAGCAATGGACAATGTGTCGATGTACAAACTCTTCGCCACCGCCGACGGAGCAGCCAGTATCATAGGCTCGCCCGCCGATGTGGCAGGTACGCAGATTGCTGTGAAGAACGGCCTAACATGGATAGGCTATCCGCCTTCATTCACCCTCTCACCCGCCGACGCCTTCGCAGGTCTCGACCCCGAGGACGACGATATGGTGAAGAACCAGAGCGGATTCGCCGTCTACAGCAAGGCGAACGCCGAGTGGCTGGGAACGCTCAAGCTGATGGAACCCGGCAAGGGCTACATCTATACCTCCGTGGCCACGGCCGTCAAGACGTTCACCTATCCGTCGACGGCTCCTGCAGGAGGCGCAGCCAAGGTGAAGGCCTATGCCGAGCCTCGCGACTACTTCTTCGAGCCCGTAGCGCCTGAGGCCTATCCCGGTAATATGGTGATGATCGGTCAGGTGCTGCAGAACGGCATGCCCGTCGAGGGCGTAGAAGTGGCAGCCTTCGTGGGCGGTGAGTGCCGCGCCACCATCGTCTCGGATGCCGACGGCCGTCTGTTCCTGCTCGTGCCGGGCAACCGCACGGAGGCCATGCAACTGCATGCCTTCGTCGATGGTGAGGAAGCGTTCATCGACCTGCCTCTCACCTATCAGACCGACCAGAAGCTGGGCTCTCTCGCCAAGCCGGTGACCATCGACCTGGACGGCATGGCTACAAGCATCAACGCCATAGCTGCCGAGCGCAATGCCGACTGGTATGACCTCGGCGGCCGCAAACTTAACGGCAATGCATCTAAGGGCAAACTGCAGCGTGGCATCTACATCCGTGGCAACGAGAAGGTAGTGGTAAAGAACAAGTAATAACGCTCTGACATGAACAGACTATTTATCAACACGGCTGTCGCTGCGTCACTGGCGGTGCTGCCCGCGACGGTCATGGCTCAGACCACCCATTACACGCCCGTGGAGACCGGCAAGTACGAGTCGTACATGAACTTCACGGGTCAGGTGGTGGACGACGGCGTGCCTGTGAACGGAGCCGAGGTGGCGATGTTCGTGGCGGGCGAATGCCGGCAGACGCAGGTGTCGCATAACATCTCGGGCACCGACCAGCAGGGCAATCCCTACAGCGTCGACGGACTTGTGACATCGTACCTGGCATGGGGCCAAAGCCACCGCGAGAACATCACGTTCAAGGTGTGGCTGCCGAGCGGCGAGGAGCGTGAGTTGGCTGCCGTCTGCCCGCTCATCGTGGACTCGCGCATGGGCATGCCCAGCGCACCCTTCATCCTCGACATCAGCTTGACAGCGCACAACGTGGTGATGGACTTCCGCCAGGAGGGCGATGCCGTGATAGGGACTTACTCGACCGGCACGGACGGCAACGTGTTCGGCACGGAGCAGACGTTCAGCTACGACGGCCTCACCCTTACGGCGACGGATGAGTGGACTTCGGACAGCTACGTGAACTACATCAGCCAAGAGCAGGGTCTGCGGCTGGCAACGGGCGCCACACTGACGCTGACCGCTCCTCGGGGCTATGTCATCATAGGTGCTTGGCCGCTGAATATTTCGCAGCGACTCACCGATGCTGAAACAGGCCAGGTGTTCGGTTACGAGGGCTGGAAGGGCAGTGCAGAGAGCATCACGTTGACCAACCCCAACCGCAGCACGCAGAACCTCTACGGCATAGAGGTACGCTACGCGAGGGCCCCGCTCCGTGGCGATGTGAACTGCGACGGCAAGGTCACCATCGCTGATGTCACGGCGTTGGTGAACGTTATCTTGGGCAAGGACAATGTAGAGCCGTACAAGTACGACCATGACGCGGCCGACGTGAACGGCGACAGCCTAGTCACGATCGCCGATGTCACGGCGCTGGTGAACGTGATTTTGGGGAAATAACAGACCCACCCCCGACCCCTCCCGTCAGGGAGGGGAGAGGGCTGGCGCAGTGTCGTCAACCGGAAAGGAAAGTCTCCCCTGATGGGGAGATTTAGAGGGGTCTTTAGGGGAAAAGAGGGGAAGGAAAAGAGGGGATTGGATGATGACGAGTTCACTTCCCATTACACAAGAAGGCGACTTTGAGGGTAACCTCAGAGCCGCCTTTTGCTTGTAGGCTTTTCTAGAGAATCTAGAAAATCTAGAGAATCTAGAAAATCTAGAATATCTAGAGAATCTAGAATATCTAAGATGATGCTTATTTGACCATCACCTTGCGCACTTGTCCGTCGCTCATGCGAACGATGTTGATGCCGCGTGTAGGGGCGGTGAGGCGGCGGCCGTCGGTGGCGAAGCGCTCAGCCTCGCGGGTTTGTACGCCGAGGACGGCGTCATGGATGCCATTGGCCAGGGTGATGACCTCCTTCTGGTCGGCGTTGATGAAGCACTTGCGGTTCTTGTCGTAGAGCAGGGCCGCCACGCGCAACGCCGTGGCCTGTTTGGCCAGCGCGTTATTTCTGATGTTGAAGCGGCCTGCGTAGGTCTGCACCTGTCCTTCCTCGACAGGGGACTTCAGGCTATTGGCCAATCCTCCGTCGATGCCGATGGCGGCGACGGCTACATGGTTGAAGACTAGGCCTTCGGCCAATACGGGCCAGTTGGCAATCTCCATCAGATAGGGGTCGCTCTCGTCGGCACCGAAATAGGGATAGTAGTTGGCTTGTGTCCAGTTGCTCCCTGTGCCGGTGAGACCGTCGGCCACGAGAACGAAACTGAGAAGGTAGGGCGAAATAGCGCGGTTGATCTGGAACGTGACGTCGGTAACGAAGTTGATGACGCTCGAGCTCTCGTCGAGTACGGGTTGCTGGAGGTTGATGGCAGCCTCAGAGAGATGACTCTGCTCGTCCTCGATGACAGCTCCGAGCCCCCATCCACCATCGCCCTCGCCGTAGTAGGGGTCGACAGCACGATAGCGGTTGACGTCGGCCGAGGGGAACTGATGACCTTTGATGATGTTGTTGAAGGTTGCCACTTGCATTGGGTCGGTATTATTGCCGCTGCCGCTGTGGATGGACAGCAGAACGGCATCGTCGGGATATTCCACGTTGGCGCGCTTCAGGGCGGCCATGCCGCGGGGGCACCATGGGCACCACGTGCCGGTGTACTCTTCGACGACGGTCTTGCGGGGCGAGGCCTTGAGAATGGTGGTCAGCTCGTTGGCCGATTTTTTGCCAGTTGTGGCCTCATTCTCGGAGCCGTTGACGGCGGTGAGGGAGATGGTGTACTTGCTCACGCCCGTCTCGTCGGGAGTGGCGACGGTGAACGCTACGGGCGTGTAGACGCCGAAGTTGGTGATCGGCACTTGCAGGTCGAGGTGACGTTTCTCAATCTCGGTCGTGCCCGCGCTGACGGTGTAGTCGAGGCTCTTGATGCCTTCCATGCCGAAGTTGGCCACGGGCACCATGACCGTGCTCTCGCTGCTCTTCAGGACGGTGGTCGGATTGAAATTCTTCAGCTGAGCCTTGTTGGAGGCAAAGTCGTCGGCGATGACGACGGGACGGATGTCGGCGTTGACTATCGTGCCAGTGGCAGTATTGAAGAGCACGGCAACCACGCTGAGTCCTTCGAAGTGCTGCATCACCGCGTTGCCGGTGAGCGAGAAGGACGAGGAGAGACTGCGCAAGGCACCGTCCACGATGGGCGCTTTGAGGGCGGTGCCCTTGGCGTCCATATCCTTGGAGTCGATGACGACGTGATTGTAGGTCATCTTCATGTAGGGCGAACCCTCGACCCACGGACGCAGGTATTCGTCGTCGGCATAGCTGTCTTTGTTCTCATCCTGACAGAAATAGTTGGCCTGAGCCCATTTGCGCCCTTCGCCCTTCAGGTCGTCGGCGAGGAGGACGTAGCCCATGGCGTAGTTGGACTTGTTGTTATTGTAGTAGAAGGTGACATCGGTCTTGAAGGTGATGCTGCCGGTCTTGGTGAGCACGGGCTGCTGGAGCTCCACGCTGGCCTCGGGCGTCTCGCGGTTCTTCTCGGCTACGAGGTCGCAGATGCCGAGGGGCTCGCCGTTGATGCCGTAGTAGGGGCTTGCGGGTGTGCTGCGATTGACCATGGCGTAGGGGAAGGAGGGAGCGGTGACGCCATAGGTAACAGCCATCGGGTCGTCGCTATGGACGATGACGGTGATGGCCTCGTCGGGGAACTGCTCGTTAACCTTCTGCATGCCGGTGATGCCCATGGGGCACCATCCACACCACGTGCCAGTGAACTCCTCGACGACGGTCTTGCGGGGAGCGGCCTTGGAGATGGTGACGCAGTAGCCCGAGGCGATGGCATCCTCGATGGCGTTCTCTACGCCGTTGACCTTGGTGATGGTGATGTAACGGGGTGAGCGTCCGAGTTCGGCATCGGCCGTCATGGGAATCTTGACGGTCTGTTGTGACCCGATGCCATTGAAGGGTTTGAGATCGAGGTGATGTTCCTCGCTCTCGGTGTTGGCGTCGCCTACGATGTAATCGATACTCTTGACCTCGCCCAAGCCCTGACTGGTTAGGGTGATGGCGGCTTCGGCCGTGCTGCCGGGGAGTGCGAAGATGTCGACGAACGAGTCGGAGACGCTGACAGCGTTGTGGAGAAATTCGCCATCGAGCAGTACGTGAATGGCAACCGGACCGTACTCCTTGAATTGGTCGGTCCACTCGCCGTAGGTCATACTAGGGACATTCACCCAGCATGACTCGTCGATGTTGGAACCGTCGTAGCGGATGATGATGGGGTAGTCGGCCCCCTCGACGAGCTCGGTGACCTTGAACGTGTAGCCGACGTAGAGCGTGCGGCCGGCGGGCACCTCGTAGGCTTCGGGTAGTTCGACCTCGGTGAAGTTCTGATTGACGAGGTCGGCGGTCTTCACGGGAATGTCGACCGCCACGTTGTCCAGACTATGGGGCAGCGACTCGGCTATCCAGAGGTGGAAGTCGGACAGACCCGATGTACCGGCCAACGCAAAACGCACGGCCTTGATGGTCTTGCCTTGAGCCAGCCGTTCGGACGTAGGGATGCCCATGGCAACCCAGTACTCGTCGAGTCCCTGGCTACCGAAGGTTATCGAGGAAATCTGATCGTCGGGATAGTAGCCCCACCACAGTTGGCGGTCGGGGTCGACCGTGATGGCGGGCCGACGCGGAACGAAGCGCGGCAATTGTTGGAAGCGCATCAACGGCGTGCGTTGCGTCGCGGGGATTTCGGGTAGGCGGTGAGCGTCGTGAAGGGTAAACTGCTGTGCGCCAACCCCTCCTGCCAAAAGCAGTAGAGCAAAGAGCAAGTGTAGTCTTTTCAACATAGGCGTAGAGATAGTATGTTTAGTGTTAATGAATGGCTCGTTTCCGAATTTTTCGCTGCAAAGGTAGCCCGAAAATGCGGAATGGCCAAAGAAAAACAGGCGAAAAACGATTCTACGCTGTCAATAATCGTTCTTGGAGTCAAGCCAAGGGTCTAAGGTCAAGGGTCTAAGGTCAAGGGTCTAAGGTCAAGGGTCTAAGGTCAAGGGTCTAAGGTCAAGGGTCTAAGGTCAAAGGTCTAAGGTCAAGGGTCTAGGGTCAAAGGTCTAAGGTCTAGGGTCAAAGGTCTAAGGTCAAGGGTCAAAGGTCTAAGGTCAAGGGTCAAAGGTCAATGATTAAATGGTCAATAGTCAATGGTAAATGGTAAAATGATTAGGTATATCGTAAAATTGTTGAGTTGAGACAACAAAAATCGATGTTTTTTGTTGTGTCGACTAAATATTTTTGTATCTTTGCACCACCAAAACAGCAAGGCACGAGAATACTTGTTGCCGTCGAGTACCTTTAAACCTATCTAATGAAGCGATTCATCCTCCTCCTCTCAACTATTTGTCTTGTACTGGGATGCAAGGCTGGAACCATTGACAAATCTACGGTCAATACGTTCGACCTGAAACGTTTCCTCGGCAGCTGGTACGAGTTGGCGCGCTACGACCATTGGTTCGAACGTGGATTGGAACAGACGAAGGCAACCTACAAGTTGCGCACCGACGGCAAGATAGAAGTGCTGAACACGGGCATCAAGAATGGCAAAGCCAAAGAGACGAAGGGCAAGGCGAAGACCACGGATACCACGGGACTCCTGCGCGTCTCGTTCTTCGGCCCTTTCTACTCCGACTACCGCATCCTTCTCGTCGATAAGGACTACCAGTATGCCCTCGTTGGCAGCGGCAGCGACAGCTACTTATGGATTCTCTCGCGTAAACCGCAACTCTCAAAGGAGACGAAGGAACTGATTCTCAAAGAAATCAAACGCCGCGGCTACGACACAAGCAAGCTTATCTGGGTCAAGCACAGCTAACAAATCATATCTACTACATGGCACGACACAACGACTTTGGTAAATGGGGCGAGGACCTGGCTGCCAAGTATTTGGAGGATAGGGGTTTTGAGATACTGGCGCGCAATTGGCGCCACGAACACAAGGAGGTGGACATCATCGCACAGAAAGATGGCACGCTCTATTTCGTCGAGGTGAAGACGCGCCATGGCGAGAATTGGAAAGCTGAAAAAGCCGTTGACTCAAAGAAACGTACCCTCCTCTGGCGCGCCATGATGGGATGGAAACTGCAGCACCCCTCACTCATGCCTGTCCGCTATCCCGTCATCGCCATCGTTGTCCATGAACCCGACATGCCGCCCGAAATCCGCTGGCACGACAATATTTGGGAGCTGGATTAGGTTTTCTTCCAGCTTTTTCAGATGTCACTACTTCAAAAATGGCCCCACCGCATCATCACGACGCAATGGGGCCGGTGTGCCTATAGGTCTTTCATTAACTAACTGCTTTATAAAATCAAGTATTCAATCGTCATCCCGAACTATCGGGTTACTTGAAGAAGTTCTGCTTCATGAGCTTCTCCATTTCTTCGGGCGTGTTCTTCATTTTGCAGCACTCGACGATGTAGCGGGTTAGTTTCTCTGGTATTGTTGTCTGCTTCTTCCAGATGTCATGCCGTTTCATCCATGTGCCTTTGGTCGTTGTCTTGTCTATCCAGGTGATGGCGTCCTTGATGGCTGGACGACCCATCTCTGAATACCACCCATCCTTGAAGGTATAGGTGCCGTAGTCATGGGGCATCACAACGCATTTCCCGTCTTTAGTAAGCGCAACCTCTGCACAGGCATACTCGCCGTCGGCTCCATAGTACTTGAACTGCGCATAGCCGCTGGTCTTGCCGCAGAGCACTTTCTTCTCGCCCTCCCATTGCATCGACTCCATCGTCCACACACCGACGATGTCGCTGTCAGCAATCTTGGCGCTTTGGGCTGCCAGTTGTGTCACGCACGCCAGCATCAATGTCATTGTTAGAAAAATCTTTTTCATAATCTTTTGTTTTAAGAGGTTAAACTTTGTGCGACGGAACGCTTGCTTCGCACTACGATCATTTATCGCCGGCAAAGGTACGGACTTTCCGGTTCGTGGTCAAGAATCTTTGTTTGCATCTGTTTGGCATTCGTGATGCAAACTGCTTGCATCGCTTTTAGGCTCCCATCGTTCGGATAAAGTCATCCCATTCGCGCGTGCTACCCTTCTTGCCGAACACCTTCTTGTAAAGGCGGCTGCGCACGGTGCTGATGGTACTCACGTCGCGACTGAGCACGGCTGCTATGTCCGTAGGTGGAATGCGTAGCTTGATGAGCAGACAGGTTTCGTATTCCAACTCCGACATAGGATAGAGCGTGCGCAGCTGACTTGTGAAGCCTGGATAGACCTTCTTCAGTTGTTCTTCAATGCCAAGCCAGTCATTCTCCTTCAGCCGCTGGCCTGTAGCGATGCGATGTTGCAGAGCCAGGTAATCCTTGGAAGCGAAATACTCGTCCTCCACCCGCTCGATGACATTCCGAATGGATGGTGGGCGCTCCTCATGCTCTTCGCGAATCTGCTTTAGCTGCAGTTGCAGGCGAAGCTTTTCCTTTCGATTGTTCCAAGAGACGTGTCCTATCAACAAAAGAAGGAAAACACAGCTAATGGTGGAGAAGATGAGTACATGTATGACATTAGCTTGTGTTCGTTCTCGGGGTGAGAGCACGAAACGTTGAGTGTCTTCTTGGCTATTGCTGACGATGATGTTGTGAATCTCTTCACCCCACTCTTCGGCAATATCGTCGGCGCGATGCCATGTGAAGAGAATTCCATTGAGTTGAATGGTCATCGTCGTATCGTCTATCATGGTCAGCGGATGCGGATCGTGGTCCTCCAAATAGAGACATTCACCGCCACCTTTGTCGATGACCGTGATGCCGCATTGATCGTATGGCTGATGGACTACCATAGCCGATGCGGTCTGCGTCAAGCCGCATTGGAGCATCAAACTGTCGCCCTCATAGATCCGTAGCGGCCTCATGCCTTGAACAGGGAAGGTCTCGATGCCGCCCATTGGGTATTCCACTTTCGACAACAGCCACGCTCCTTGCAGCAGTCTCTCGCGTCGAGGTCTCTTGGAAGAGTTGCAAGCTACCAATAGTAAGCTTACGAATAAACAGATGCGTGTCTTCATCGTTTACATGATTGTTAAGCGCTTGCAAAGATAGTCATTCTCTTTTATTTAATGGTATAGAAACAATTTGCAAAGTGTTTGCATTAGCCAAACGCGCATATTTTACCCAAAAGATGTTTGACACGGCTTATGCAATTCGCTTTTCCGATACGGTCACTCAGTCCGAAATCTATTGAAATGCCCCGCCGCGTCATCTCAACACAGCGGGGCTAACTTTCTCCTCTTTTCCGACTTACTTACTTCGGGAGCTTGAACACGACGGGTAGATTGAAGTACGTGCGGACGGGCTTGCCTTTGACTTTACCCGGTTCCCAGCGAGGCATCAGCTTGACAACACGAATGGCTTCGTCCGACAACAGTTCACTGGGCGACTTTGCCGCTTTGGCATTGGTGATACTTCCGTCTATCTCTACGACAAATTGTACGAAGACTCTTCCCTGGACCTTCTGCTTCTGCGCTGCCTCAGGGTAGCGTAAGGTATTGGCCAGCCATTTGTACAAAGCCTCTGGACCGCCCGGGAAGGCTGGCATGACCTCGACGTTGTCGTATATCTTGTCATCGTCGGCGAGCGATGCAGCCGTGGGCGTTGCAGCGGCTTTAGAGTGAAGGTCTATCTGTACGATATTGCCTTGTTCGTCCTTGGTCACGGAGACTTTACTGAGGTCGATGTCATTTAGCCAGTCGCCGCTGAGAGGCGAAGTGACGGACTCGCCATCGATCCTGAGAACGGAAGGACCTAGTCTGACCCATTCCTTGATGGAAACATCGGAGCCACTGGGCTTGCTGAAATCAAGTGTGAAGGTGCGATGGGGCATACTGCTTTCTTGTTCATTCGAAACAGGGAGTGTTTCAGTTTTCTGATTGGCAAAGGCGACGACAGCCATTGCCATCAGCGCTGGCAGGACGACAGCCTTGGTCATCAGCCAGCGATTGGAACGATTCTTGTTCATCATTGCGATTCTCTTTTTAAGTGAATGGTGATTCAGATTGTTGCCAAGCGTCTGCAGTCGGTTGCCAACGGCCTTCGTCACGAGTAATAATTGATATGATTTTGCATCGATGCCAAGGTTGAGTACTGCGTTGTCTGCCTCGTATTCGTGGACGGCCTTCAAGTCGCGTCCTAAGAGATAGACAAAGGGATTGAACCATTGTATGCTCTTTACCATCTCCAAAAGCAGCAGATCCCATGAATGCCCAAGGCGGATATGGGCCTGCTCATGTGCGAGAATGGGCTTGCGATTCTGCTCGTAATCAGATACGCTGATAAAGATATAGTGGAAGAAACTGTAGGGCGCGAAGTCGCCTCCATGTATGATGACGGAGTTGCCCTTGTCATCGCGAGTGCGAGTGCCGCCCTTCGCCTCCTGTCGGAAGCGAAGAAGCTGGAACACGCACATGCCGACGGACGCCAATAGTCCTGCTAAATAGAGAAGAGAAAGGAGCGACGCACCCTCTATCCCTATCCAAGGGGCTTGGGAAATGGTTCCGTCCCCAGGTTGGATGACCTCGCCGTTCAACGCTTCCTCCACGTCCAAGGGAGAGGAGTTGGTAGCGAAGCCTGATGCTGAAGAGGTATTGAAACTCAGGAAGTCAGGCTTGTCCAACGTCAGTTGTACCAGAGGCAACAAGAGCGAAGCCACGAGCACGCAGAGCAATGCCACGCGATTGAAACGATGAAACGTCTCGCGGCTCAGCAACAGAGCAAAGCATCCGTAAAGGAGTGCCAGCAGAAGGGCGGATTTCAGTAGATATAGTAACATAAAGCTTTATTGCCGAATTGCAGATTAAACATCTTCCTTCTCTATCATCTCCATGATTTCTCTGAGGTCCTCGTTGGAGAGTTCTTCGTTCTGAATGAGGAAAGAGCAAAAACGCTTGGCGGAGCAACCGAATAGTGAATCCTTAACGTCGTTTAGCACTTGAATAGTGTATTTCTCACGCGTGAGCATGGGCGAGTAATAAAAGGTACGGCCAGTGACATCTCTTCTATGGTGCTCTACGTAGCCTTTCGCTTCCAGTATCTTCAGAAAGGTGCCCACTGTTGTATAGGCGGGCCTTGGCTCGGCGTAGTGAGCTACGATCTCGTGGACGGTGAGAGCCTGCGGAGCATCCCAGAGGATATTCATGACCTCCATCTCTCCCTTGGTGAGTGCTTTCAATGTCTTCTCGTTCTTCATCTCTTTTCGTTTTTGTTGTTGCAAAGGTATGGATTAGAGCCAAGGACAAAAAGAAATGAAAAAGAATAAAAAGGAGCAGAGTCAAACTTTAACATTTTCCTTTAGTTTAGCCCTGCTAATTCTTAGTTGTTAACATAAAATTATATATTCTCTTGCTCCTTTTTATGTAGGAGGATAAGAATGTCATGACATCAAATCACTCATGATGTCATCGGAAATCATGATGGCTGATTCGGCAAGACGAAGGTGAGTGGCCGATGAGGAAGACGCTGAAGGGGACGCGTGGTCGAGGATGAGTCGGCCAGCGGAGAGGTGGGGCTCAGCCATGTGCATGAGGTCGAGGAGTCGGTCGGGGCCAAAACGGTGCTCGATGTCGTGCAGGGCGATACCGCGAGAGGTACGCAAGCCGCACATGATGGCTTCATCGTAGAGCTCATCGTCGGTGAGGACCTCGAGGTCGTAGGGAATGGGGCCACGGAGGTAATCGTCGAGGGACGGACGGTTGGCGCGCCGCGTGCGGAGGCCATCATAGCTGTGAGCGCCGGGGCCGAAGCCGAGGTAGGGGAGTCCTTGCCAGTAGCTGCTGTTGTGACGGGAGTGGCGGCCGGGGAGCGCGAAGTTGGAAATCTCGTAGTGCTCGAAACCCGCCTCACGAGCACGTTGGCACAGGCGCTCGTACATCTTCACGGATAGTTCCTCGCTTACCTCCTGGATGCGCCCTTCGTCGCGCCAGCGGGTGAGCAGCGTACCGGGCTCGTAGGAGAGCGCGTAGGCCGACAGGTGCTGGATGTCGAGGCTGAAGGCTATGTCGAGGTCGCGCTCCCATTGCGTCATTGTCTGCCCTGGTAGCCCATAGATGAGGTCGATGCTGATGTTGTCGACGCCTACTGCTTGCAGTGCCTTGATGGCACGGATAGCAGTGGCTGAGTCATGACGACGACGGACAAGGCGCAGCAGGGCATCGTCGAAGGATTGAATGCCGAGCGAGACGCGGTTCACGGACCCTCTTTCCGCCCCATCCGTGGTGGGGAGAGCCGCCAAGCCAATGCTCTCATTTTTGTCTTCAGAGGTGATGGAGGCCTCCCCCCTATGGGGGAAGTTAGAGAGGGGCCAATCGTCGGGATTCATCTCCAGCGTAACTTCGGCGTCGGCTTCAACATCGTAGTACTGGTGAATCGTATTGAGAATCTGACGCAGAAGAGTAGGAGAGAGCAAGGAGGGTGTCCCGCCGCCAAAATAAATTGTTCGGACGCGCGCATGGGAGAGCTCATGGCGACGAGCTATGACCTCGCGACAGAGGGCGTCGACGTAAGTGGCCGCCATCTCCTCGCGGGTGGTGGAAAAGAAGTCGCAATAAACACATCTGGAGCGACAAAAAGGGACGTGAACGTAGATGCCTGTGGTCATTTTGCGGCAAAGATAGTGTTTTTTTAGCAAAAAAAGGTAAAAAGATGGGCGTAGTTTGAAGATTTATTGCTAACTTGCGGCCGTTTACGTGTAAAATGAGCCTAAGGAGCACTTCTGAAGGCCTATTTTTTCGCATCTTATAAACTATTACTAAATACATTACGTAATGAAGAATTATCAAACGAAAGAAATCAAGAACATTGCCTTGCTTGGCAGTGACGGGGCTGGTAAGACCACCCTCACCGAAGCGCTGCTCTTCGAGAGCGGCATCATCTCGCGTCGCGGACGCATCACGCAGAAGAACACGGTGTCCGACTATCTGCCCGTCGAGCAGGAGTATGGCTACTCGGTCTTCGCCACCCCTTTCCATGTAGAATGGAACAACAAGAAGCTGAATATCATCGACTGCCCGGGTTCTGACGACTTCGCAGGCGCTGCCATCACAGCCATGAGCGTGACGGATACCACTGTGCTCCTCATCAACGCACAGAATGGTCCCGAGGTGGCTACGCAGAACCACTTCCGTCTGACCGAGAAGATGCAGAAGCCCGTCATCTTCCTCGTCAACCGTCTGGACGACGAATGCGACTACGATAATATCCTCGAGCAGCTGCAGAGCGTCTACGGCTCGAAGGTGGTGCCCGTACAGTACCCCATCAAGACCGGTCCCGACTTCAACGCCCTCATCGATGTCCTGCTCATGAAGAAGTATTCGTGGAAGCCCGAAGGTGGCGCTCCCATCATCGAGGATATCCCCGCCGACCAGCTCGACAAGGCCACCGAGATGCATCAGGCACTGATTGAGGCTGCTGCTGAGCACGACGAGACCCTCATGGAGAAGTTCTTCGAGACCGAAGACCTGACCGAGGATGAGATGCGCGAAGGCATTCGTGCCGGTCTGGCCAGTCGCGGCATGTTCCCCGTCTTCTGTGTCTGTGCAGGCAAGGATATGGGTGTCCGCCGTCTGATGGAATTCCTTGGCAATGTCGTTCCCTTCGTCGACCAGATGCCTGCTGCCCACAATACTCGTGGCGAGGAAGTGAAGCCCGATCCCAACGGCCCCACCAGCTTGTTCTTCTTCAAGACCAGCGTTGAGCCGCACATCGGCGAAGTTCAGTACTTCAAGGTCATGAGCGGTACCGTCCACGAAGGTGACGACCTCACTAACGCCGACCGCGGTTCGAAGGAGCGCATCGCTCAGCTCTTCGTCTGCGCAGGTGCCAACCGCACAAAGGTCTCTGAACTCGTAGCCGGCGACATCGGCTGCACCGTCAAGCTGAAGGATGTCCGCACGGGCAATACCCTCAACGGCAAGGACTGCGAGAACCGCTTCGCCATCACTTATCCCGATCCCAAGTATATCCGTGCCATCCGCGCTCAGAATGAGGCCGACACCGAGAAGATGATGAACATCCTCCAGCGCATGTCGCAGGAAGATCCTACATGGGTGGTCGAGCAGTCGAAGGAGTTGCGCCAGATTCTGGTGAAGGGTCAGGACGAGTTCCACCTCCGCACCCTCAAGTGGCGCATGGAGAACAACGACAAGATGCCCATCGTTTACGACGAGCCCAAGATTCCTTATCGCGAGACCATCACGAAGGCTGCCCGCGCCGACTATCGTCACAAGAAGCAGTCCGGTGGTGCTGGCCAGTTCGGTGAGGTTCACCTTATCGTAGAGCCTTACGTCGAGGGCGAACCCCAGAAGGACGTTTATCGCTTCGGCGGTCAGGAATACCGCATCACCGCCAAGAGCGAGGATGTTACCGAACTCGAATGGGGCGGCAAGCTTGTGTTCATCAACTCCGTCGTGGGCGGTGCCATCGATGCTCGTTTCATGCCCGCCATCCTCAAGGGCGTGCTCAGCAAGATGGAGCAAGGCCCCCTCACCGGTTCCTACGCTCGCGACGTGCGCGTCATCGTCTATGATGGTAAGATGCACCCCGTGGACAGCAACGAACTCTCGTTCATGCTCGCTGGACGTAATGCCTTCGTACAGGCTTTCCGCGAGGCAGGTCCCAAGTTGTTGGAGCCCATCTACGATGTCGAGGTTCTCGTGCCGGGCGACTGCATGGGCGACGTGATGAGTGACCTCCAGGGTCGCCGTGGTATGATCATGGGCATGAACTCCGAGAACGGCATTGAGAAACTCAACGCCAAGGTGCCCTTGAAGGAGATGTCTTCCTACTCCACCGCCCTCAGCTCCATCACCGGTGGCCGCGGTTCGTTCACGATGAAGTTTGCCAGCTACGAGCTCGTGCCCATCGATGTACAGACTAAGCTCCAGAAGGAGTTCGAGGAGAGCCAGAAGGAGGAGAACTAAGGTATCCTCTCTCCGAGGCCGACCTCTCGCTATCGCTTTCCAGCGTTTACTAATTGATATTTTTGTGGGGGCTTCTCCAACGTTTTGTTGGGGTAGCCCCCTTTTGATTCTTCACGTTTCGTCTTTTCTTCCACATTGAAAACTAAAGTCTTATGATGAAAATTGTACGCATCTTCATCGTGTTGTTGGCGTTGGCACCGGCTTTTGTCCGTGCACAGGTGCAGGAGGTTTATGTGAAGCACTCCAGCGGACTCATCCTTGCTTATGATGCCTCGAAGGACCGCGGCGTCATCGTCGATGCCAGCAATGCCTTGGCCCGTAAGCTCCAGCTCCTACCCAATAGTGACGTCTCCGTCAGCGTGGCGACGACCGAAGACGGAGAGCAACTCTATCTGTCGCTCCTGGGAAATTGGAATACTACCTTCCAGCCCGACGGCACTGCCGCTACTGCCCATTATTTTATTGAGCCAACAGGTATCAGCAACTATATCCTCCTGCGTTGCAAGAGCAACAACAAATACTTGGGTGTGGACAATACGACCGACGGCTCGTCGGTCTTCTCCGACAAGAACGGCACCGCCCAACTCCACTACTGGTATCTCGCCGATACGCCCGATGCGAAGCCAGATCCTGTCGTCCGGCAGTATTTGGTTAATCCTGCCGACCTGCGTCAGCCGTGCGAGGGTTGGGGCGTCTCGCTCTGCTGGTGGGCGAATATGTGCGGCAAGTGGAGCGATGACAAGATTGACCAACTTGTGGATTGGCTTGTCAGTCCGACGGGCTTGAACTACAACATCTTCCGCTATAACATCGGTGGCGGCGACGACCCGCATAACGCCAATTGCACGCCTCATCACATGGGCAGCGGTAAGGGATTGCGCGCTGAGATGGAGGGCTTCAAAGACTACAGCGGCGACTCCTACCACTGGGAGCGCGACGCGGCTCAGCGCAAGATCATGCTCAAGATTAAGGAGAAACGTCCAGATGCCATCTTCGAGGCTTTCTCTAATTCGGCTCCGTTCTACATGACCTATAGCGGTTGTGTGGCGGGAGCTGTCAAGGGCGGCGATGATAACCTCCGTCCGGAGTTCTACGAGGAGTTTGCCCACTACCTTGTCGATGTATGCAAGCACTATAAGGACGAATATGGCATAGAGTTCTTGACCCTTGAGCCATTTAACGAACCGAATACCAGTTATTGGAGCGCCAATGGCGGGCAGGAGGGCTGTCACTTCGGCTTCAGCTCGCAGATAGAGTTTTTGAAAGTGCTCGCTCCCATCTTGGCTGAATCGGGACTCAACACCATCATTGCCGCTTCCGACGAGACAAGCGTAGCCACTTCTGTCGCTGGATTCAAGGAGTACCAGAAGGCTGGCATTATGGATCTTGTCGGTCAATGGAATACGCACACCTACACGGCTACAATTCCAGCGCGTGCTCAGATCGGTTCTCTGGCTCGCAGCGAGGGCAAACGCTTGTGGATGAGCGAAGTCGGGAGCAGCGGTACGGGCATAGCCGGGAACCTCAGCCTCATGCAACGCCTCATGGACGACGTCCGTTATATCATGCCAACGGCTTGGATAGATTGGCAATACGTAGAGGAGAAGGGCGACCAGTGGTGTACAGTGCGTGGCAGTTTCTCAGGGCAGACTTTCGAGCGCGTCAAGAGTTATTATGTCCATCAGCATATCACGCGCTTCATCCAGGCGGGTTACACTTTTGTCAGTTCGCTCAATGCCAATACGTTGGCAGCCGTCAGCCCGGGGCGCGACAGTCTTGTCCTTGTGGCCATCAATACCGATGGCTCTGAGTCTACGCATGCTGCACGCATCCTCTTTGGGGCGCCCGACGCCAGCGCCATCACGGCTCTTGTCACTACAGCCGATGCCAACCTGCAGCCGCTCAGCGATGTCACGCTCGATGAAGGAGGCGTCTTGCGCTACACCCTCCCTTCACTCAGTATTGCTACTTTCATCATCCCTCTCGCCGACCTCAAGCCCGATGACGGTCAGCCCCATGCGGATGTTCCCTATCTGATTATCCCTCAGTACAACAATGAAGTAGCCCTTTCCACCGACGATGCGGGACAACTCGTTCTCGCCGCGATTCCGACAGCAGTCGGCGACGACGAAGACGCGTCGACCGCTGGCACTTCGACTGCCGCTCGTGCCATCTGGACCCTCAAGGCCGAGGGCGACCGCTGGCAGCTTCGCAACAATGCCGGACAGGCTGTCAGCGTAGGCTCTTCCTATGCCCTGCAGACGTCCGAGGAGACGGCGTCGCCTCTGTCCATTCAGCCTGTTGAAGATTACTTTTGCCGCATCATGACTAACGACACTAAGGCTTTCGACCTGAAGAATGAAGGTTACGCCGTGGGTACCGTCGTCGGTCAGTATGCTTATGGCTCTTCGGCCAGCGCTGGCCAGCGCCATTGGCATCTGCTCCGTCTTTCGGATGATTTTGCAGCCGATGATCAGACCGCTGTTCGCGATTTCGCAGATCGTGCTGCCCGCGAAAGCGCAGATATCTTCGACCTGAGCGGTCGGAAGGTGTTTGCAGGCTCTGCCGCATCGAGGGGAATGAAGAACGGCACTTTCTCCATCAGACGAGGCCTTTATATCCGTGGTGGCAAGAAAATATTAGTGACCGGGCGATAGTACATACCCATCCAACTGTACGTACAGACGCAAAGCCCTTCGCGTACTATACGCTCAGCCCTTTACGTATATACGCTCAGCCCTTCGCGTACTATACGCAAAACCCTTCGCGTACTATACGCTCAACCCTTCGCGTACTATACGCTCAGCCCTTCGCGTACTATACGCAAAACCCTTCACGTATATTCGCTCAGTCTTTAGCGAACGTTCGTGAAGGGCTTATAGTATAGTACTCGAATGGATATGCTTGCGTAACCGGTTAGCCTTACGCAGTCAAGGCTTGGGTCAGTTGCGCGTTTCCTGGAACGTAATCTCGTAGAAGCAGGGATAGACGCCACTCTTCGCGTTGGCTTGCCCTTGCGAGTGAGGCACAATCAGGCGGACCTTGGCAATCTTGTCGTCCTCGTTGATCTGGCGACCGAGGCGGATGTAGGTGAAGGGAATGAGCCAACCCGAAGGTACCACGGTGCTGCTGCCATAGATTCGATACATCGCGCCGCCGCCGTTCTCGATATTGAAAGAAGCGGTGAAGGTTCCGTAGTTGTTGGTGATGTCGATGATGTCGGGAGTCGTAGAGTAATAGAGGATGTCGGAGCGCGACTGGATGGTGTCCGTCAAGATGTTATACTCCAAGTAGCGACTGATGACGCGTTTGGTCTGTCCGTTCTGCAGCTTCTCGCCGACGCCAGGGCGTACGATTTGCATGTAGACACCCGTTCCGGCAAAGAGAACGTACTCGTTCTTCGACACGTCGGTGAGGCTGTCCTGACGGTAGAACTGCGACTCGCTGATGACGTTGATGTGGCCTACGTGGATGACGGTGTCACCTTCGTTGGTCACGATGGCGACGTCACGGTTGAGAAATTTGTTGATGGCCTTGCGCTCTTTCTCTTTCTGCTCAGCATAGGTCTCGCCTTTGCTGCAAGCAGCGAAGGTTGTGGATAAGAGTACGAGAGCCAAAACAAGAAGGCCGACAGGGCGGCTGATGGTGGTATGAAGTCTCATGTGCGCGTACATTAATTATATATAAATGCGTTCGAAATGTGACTCGTCAGTACTGGCAAGAGTAGCATCGGAGCCTCAAATCGGCGGCAAAGATAGTAATAATTTGTGAGTTATGATGACGCTTTTACGTTTTTTATCACTCACGAGAAGAAAAATTTTTTGGAAAAAAACTTGTGGATTCACGAAAAAGCAGTACCTTTGCAAGCCGATTATTATCAGAGAAGCCCCTAAAGGGCTCTCTTTCTGCGTGTTAATAGCTTTTCTCATGGCCTGGGAAAGCGGTTAGTGAATCGCAGTACAGACGAAAAAGCGTGTCGGTGGAAGCCCGGCAGTAGAAACATTAGTAGTAACAAACAAGAAGTATTAACAAACAAGAAGAATGGACACTTTAAGTTACAAGACCATTTCTGTCAACAAGGTGACCGCTACGAAGGAGTGGGTTGTCGTAGATGCTACGGACCAGATCCTGGGTCGCCTGGCCTCTAAGGTGGCTAAGTTGCTGCGAGGCAAGTACAAACCCAACTTTACGCCTCACGTCGACTGTGGTGACAACGTCATCATCGTTAACGCCGACAAGATTCAGCTCACGGGTAAGAAGATGACGGACCGCGTTTACCTGCGCTACAGCATGTACCCCGGCGGTCAGAAGGCTAGCACGCCTGCTGATATCATCGCTAAGCCCAACGGCTACGAGAAGCTCATTCGCCGCGTGGTGAAGGGTATGCTCCCCAAAAACAAACTGGCCAGCCATGTGCTGATGAACCTCTACATCTACGAGGGTCCCGAGCACAAGCACGAGGCACAGCAGCCCAAGGCCATTGATATTAACCTCTATAAGTAAACAGAAATGGCAGTAGTAAATGCATTAGGACGCCGTAAGAGCGCCGTTGCCCGTGTTTATGTAACAGAGGGCACTGGTAAGATTACCATTAACAAGAAGGATCTGACCGAGTATTTCCCCAGCACCATCCTCCAGTATGTCGTAAAGCAGCCTCTTAACCTGCTCGACGTCGCTGAGAAGTATGATGTCAAGGTGAACCTCTTCGGTGGTGGCTACACGGGACAGAGCCAGGCTCTCCGCCTCGCTATCGCCCGCGCACTCGTCAAGATCAATGCAGAGGACAAGAAGGCTCTTCGCGCTGAAGGCTTCATGACACGCGATCCCCGTGAGGTTGAGCGTAAAAAGCCCGGTCAGCCCAAGGCTCGTCGTCGCTTCCAGTTCAGCAAACGCTGATTCGATTTACTATTTACGAATTTACTGTTTACTTTTTATCTCTCACTTCTTATGGATTTCGGCATCCATGGGACAAGATGGCAAAATCGTAAATCGTAAATCATCAAATCGTAAATATGACAGTGTTTAGTATCTAAACCTTGCGGATTCCTTGTGGACTACCGGAAGGTTGGTTGAGAAACAACAAAAAAGAAAGTAAACCAACTTGAGTTGAACAAAGTACAAGAGGACTGACAACTCGTCCAGTCGAGCCCTGTTCGCTTCGATGAGAAGAACTTGCAACTAACAACTTGTCTACTCGTCAACTAACAACGCGTCAACTTGTCTACTTGTCAACTCGCCAATTAAAAAAACAATTATGTCAAGAACTAATTTTGATGCACTCCTCGAGGCTGGCGCACACTTCGGCCACCTCAAGCGTAAGTGGAATCCCGCCATGGCTCCTTATATCTTCATGGAGAAGAATGGCATTCATATCATCGACCTCCACAAGACCGTTGTCAAGGTCGACGAGGCTGCTGAGGCTCTCAAGAACATTGCCAAGAGCGGCCGCAAGATTCTGTTTGTTGCTACAAAGAAACAGGCCAAGCCGGTCGTCGCCGAGAAGGCTACGTCCATCAATATGCCCTACGTCATCGAGCGTTGGCCCGGTGGCATGCTCACCAACTTCGCTACCATCCGCAAGGCTGTGAAGAAGATGGCCAACATCGACAAGCTCACCGCCGATGGTACCTATGCTAACCTCAGCAAGCGCGAGGCTCTGCAGATCAGCCGCCAGCGCGCTAAGCTCGAGAAGAACCTCGGTTCCGTGGCCGACCTGACTC
>JAEEGL010053832.1_pt1 | contig 30176 bp, 19 predicted proteins | sample 9134231 | NCBI WGS metagenome assembly JAEEGL01 (sample SAMN16246548, study PRJNA631951) | gut metagenome | biome: gut microbiome; feature: rumen; material: fiber-attached | host: Bos | place: Iran: Karaj | collected 2018-10 | reverse complement strand
CAGGATCAAAGGTGAGCTCGAGCGGATACTCGGTAATGCTCATCTCGGTCATCTCTTTGTTAACCTCAATGCGGTAAACGCCGGGCTTGATCTTGAAGGAATTATTGGGGCGGTCACCATAGAGATGAACACCTGAATAACCATCGGCTACCCATGTCTGATTGTTTTCGGCAGCCAGGCGGTAACCAGCGATGTTGTCCCAATTGCCGCTTTCATCAATCTTCTTGGTCAGGCTGAAGTAACCATAGGCAGGATCGGTATTGGGATCATCGTTGTAGCCCTTGAAGTAAACGTCGATGTAGTACTTCTCATTAGCGCCGTCGAAAGTGAACTTGGGTCCATAGGGAGCCCAACCGGATTTACCGTTAGCGGTACCGAGCAGGTAGAGGTCATGTGCCTCCTCGAAGTTGGCAGTCAAGGTGACGTCGTTACCAGGCATGACGAAGGAGAAGACTCCGTTGGCATCAGGGGTGAGCGTCGTGGTAGTGCCATTATTGGTGTAGGTCACCGACTGGAAGCTGTAACCATCGGATGCAATAGGCTTGAAGGTTACAGTCTTGCCCTCGTTGGACTTATGCTGGCCGTTAAAGTCGGTATATCCACTGATGAAGTTAAAGATGCCGCCACCCGTGGGATTGCAGATCGTGTCAATGTTATAAGGCTGAAGGAAATTAGCAGTAACTTTCACGTCATTGGCAGGCATCACAAAGCTGTAGTCGTTGCCAAAGTCGCTGGTAGCGGTCGGCTGCAGCACATTCACAGCTCGGTTGTTGAGGTCAGTTATTGTTACCTCACCGATACCATAACCGTCAGCCGAACCAACGAAGAAGGACACATTATCAAAATGCTGCGACCAGTTCCTGCCCTGATTGTCAGTGAGGATACCGTTTCCCAGGGTGATGTAGCCGCCATTGGAGGGGATGCACTCGGTGGTCACCTCATAGCTCTGAGCGGGCTTGTAGAGGTAAACGCGCTGGTTGGCTGCATACTGGTTGTTGGTTGAGTAGTCCATGTCCCTGAATAGGCTGCCACCATTGTAGTGACGGATGGCGAATTGTGGTTCAGAGCTACTATGATCAAACCTAATCAACGCATTCTGATTAGTATTTCCGCTAACTGAAATGCTGACACGGAAATACTGCTCATAACTGGTGACAGTGCTTGCAGTATGCAGGTTGTAGCCCTGACCGTTTGCCGCTCCAGATGATGAACCGGACAGACTGCTGCGGCGACGTATGTAATTATCGCCCACCTTTATATACCAGGGACGAGAACTATAGCCCGAAGACTCAAGTTTTATGAGTTGCACTTCGTCGGTCACTTTCACCTTGTTGTTATTGTCAAGCAGGGTGACAGGAGTCGAGGTAAAGGTGGTCAGGTTCTCAGTGGTGCTGTAATAGTCCTCCTTGCCCAAGGCTTTGGAAGCATATTGGCTCACCAATGCATAGGTTTGACCATTCTCGATCTCAGAATTATCGGTCACCTTTTCATAGATGTCACCGAACTCTTTTTCATAGGTAATCTCGACCGAACCGAAGCGAACCGGTTTGGCCTCAGTCACAAACTTAATATATTTGGACGGAGTAGAACCACCCACCCAGGTGCCGATATAGCCGCTATAGGTATAGGTACCTGTGGGAGTGTAAGGGGCACCAGTGAACTCACTGATGGTCGAGGGGCCCCAGTAGAAGCAATCAAGATTGTCATCGGTGGTGTTGTCCAGACAATTGAACTTGATCTTTTTGATCACATAGTTGGTCGAGAAAATGTCGAAAACCACCTGCTGGTGCTCCACCAGGTAATTGACATTGTTCAGACCACTGGAGAAGGTCATGGTGATGCCGCCTTTGGAGCAATAATACACTCCGGTGCCATCATCGTAGATTCCCTCGTTGCGGGAAATCGTCACGGTCTTCTCGCCCGCGATTGCATTTGGCAATGCAAAGGCGAGCAGCATGAGATAGATTAGTAATCGTTTCATCATCGGTTTAATTATTATAATTAATGATTAACAAAATGGTTATGTCTTTGGTTATGCATTGCTCATGTCATTGGTTATGATGTTGGTTATGTCTGCTTCGAGATTAAAGCGGTCCTTTCATCTCATCCACCTTCATCCGAGGGGAAGAAAGCCTGAAAACCATAGGATTTCAGTCTCTAAAAACGAATGACGAAACTATGCAAGGGACAAAGATAAATAAATTTTTATGATTATACTCCAAAACGGAATCATTTAACACTACGAACTTAAAAAAAAAATGATAATTTTTAATAGGCGGATTATCCTGTCATCAAATCATTCACTTGAGCATCCAAAACCCAAAAAGTTGGGGAGATGACAAAAAAGGATTAAATTTGCACCTGATAACCAAGAGACAGAATAATGAACAGGCGAGAAATGATCAAGATGACGGGAGCGGCAGCCGTGGGGGCCACGGTGCTGGGTATTCCCATGGGGGCTGAAGCCCAGAACAACAGCATTAATGGCACAAATGCCGGCAAACGGCGACTCAAGGTGCTCGCCATCGGGGCGCATCCCGACGACCCTGAGACCTGCTGCGGCGGCACCATGTGCCTGTTTACTGAAGCGGGACATGAGGTGGTGTGCGTCTATCTCACACGCGGCGAGGCGGGCATCGCGGGCAAGAGCCACGCTGAGGCTGCCGCCATCCGCGTCGTGGAGAGCGAGAACGCCTGCAAGGTGACCGGCGCACGACACATCTTCATGAGCCAGGTGGACGGCAACACCGAGGTGAACCTGGAACGCTACAAGGAGATGCGCGAACTCATCGACCGCGAGAACCCCGACATCGTGATGACACACTGGCCACTCGACGAGCACCGCGACCACGCCATCTGCGGCATCCTTGTGATGGACGCCTGGCGACGCCTGGACCGCCGCTTCAAACTGTTCTACTTCGAGGCCATGTCGGGCACGCAGAGCCAGATGTTCCACCCCACCCACTGGGTGAACATCGAGAGCGTGCTGGAGCGCAAGCACGAGGCCTGCAACTGCCACGTGAGCCAGCACATGGACGAGATCTACGAGTGGCACGGCCCAATGGAGAAGTTCCGCGGCCTTGAATGCCGCTGCAATGCTGCCGAAGCCTTCATGCAGCACAGCGACGCCCTCCCCACCCTGCCTTAACTTTTTTCAGGGCAATCAGAAACACATTCTAAATATAAAGCGTGGCAAGGATTTTCTCCTTGTCACGCTTTGAGTTGTTTTGATTAACCCTATCAGAAGGTGATGCCGGCGCCGACCATGAAACCGATGCGCTGTGCACCCATGCCGTAGAGCAGGTCGTAGCGGCGGTTCAGCAGGTTATTGGTCTGCAACCACAGATTAATGCTGCTGTTAAGGCGGTAGTTAGCTCCGGCATGCAGATTAATGACGTCATCCATGTTGACAAACAGGTAATCAGCATCTTCATTGTCCGAAGGAGCAAACAGAGCCATTCGTCCACCGCGGTACTCGAGACCGGCATGAACAGTCAGCGGCCTCCACGGAGTGACCTTGAGGTCGATGTTTGCAACGGTAGAGGCGCGATCCACACCCAACTTGTAGCCGTTATAGTGGTTATCGCTGGCATACATCTCATTATCGTGAGGAGCATACTTGACAGCAGCTGTTGCCTCGATGAGCGAACGGTACTTGTAATTGACCTCGGCATTAAGATAATAGCCGCGACTGTCAAGAACCATGTACTGTGACATAAAGGCATGATTGAGGGCATAGAATCCAGGATAACCAGTGTAGAGGATGCCCGGTTCGTCCTTGACAATGCCATAGCCCAACGAAACCTTAGCACTCAAGCCCTGGAAGGGACCGATCTTGATACCGCCCTCGGCATCGATAGGCACGTAAACACTGCCGTAAAGCAGCAATGGATCGTCATAGCGGTAATTAACGAAGTGCTTGCCCTGACGATAACCCAATATCTTGCCGCCAAGAACGTTAGCAAAGACGGTGAAGCCGTCAACCAACGCCAAGTTGGCACGGATGTTGGGCGAAAGGCGGAATGCGGCACCATCACTGAAACAGATGTGCCCATTCAGTCCCAGCTGCAACTTGAACATGTCGCCACGGATGGTGTAGGTCGGCGAGAGGGTTATCATGCCCACCTCGTCGAACAGGTCATAGTCGCTGCCCGATTTAGCCTTGGTGCCACGACGCAGGTACTCGCCCTTGAGGCCTAATGCAGCGGTCGTGAACTCGGTGAGGTTGTAACTGCCTCCCAGATTAATGATACCCCAATTGTCATGAACACCATGATTATACAAGTCGTTGAAGGGCTTGTCATGTGATGCGTGACCATACTGGAGACCGATGTTGTAATTCAACGGATTGTCGCGCAACATGAACTGGCTTTGCCATCCCGCATTCAAGTTGAGATTGAAGAACGTCTGCTTCTCCTTGTTCCAATCATAGGGAGAGTTAAAGATTACCGGCTCATTCTCAGAAGAGAATGTGTGATAGGCGTTCCATCCGCCGTAGTAGTTAAAGATGTCGATGTGAGCCTTGGCACCCAACGTGAGCGTGCCGTTGCCCATGCCCTTGCTGTAGTCCACAGCGAGGGTGTTGTCATTGAACTTTTGCTTGTTGCGGTTCAGGTCCAGGTCGATAATCTTGCTGTGATTCTTGCTGTTCCAAGTGCTGTTGTGATTGAACCACAAGCCCAATTTCTCACGCTCCTCGTCGATAAGACGATAGCCGAAGTCCAGCCTGAAGTTACCTTGAGTGCCAGCGCCCAAGTCGAGATAGCCGCGCTTGTCACTGAAGTTGTGCGCCGTGCGGTAGCCGTAGGGCAACAGTGTCGGGATGGAAGTGGGCACCTCGATGGGCGTGGTGAGGTCACTGTAGCCCAACTGGGTCCTGGGCCCGGTGGAAGCGGGTTTCTTGACCTTGGGCAACTCGTTCTTCTTTACAGCCTTCTTCTCAAGCGGCGCGACATCCTTCTCGAGAGTGATTTCCTTGCTCAGCTGAGTGTTGTCCTGTGCCTGTGCCGCTGTGAGCGTTGCCACTGCCAACAATATGGCGATATATATCTTCTTTTTCATCTGCAATATATTTAATGTGTGATGATGACGATCGTGGTGAATTAATTCTTCTTTTTCTTGCCGTTGTCGGTGCTGGCATTGCCCGTCGAACTTGCACTGCCACCTTTCCACTTGTTCATGCGGGTCTCAATGCCGTTCAAGATATCCTTCTCCTTGCCTGGATAGTTGTTCTTGAGGCTCTGGAGATATTCGCGAGCCTTGGTGACATTGCCCTGCTTGTAATAGACATCGGCAAGAGTCAGGAAGCTCTTACCCAGCCAATAGGTGTGTGGCGTTCCCGCATCGATGAGCGCATTCACCGTCTGCTCGGCTCCGGCATAGTTACCCATTTCATACTGCATGCGCGAGAGTTCATAGGACGCCTGGGCGCCATACTCGCTCGAAGGATCCTTGGCCAACGCACGGAAAGCCGCCTCGGCGTCCTTGGTGTTACCCAACTGTGCAAACGAGAGGCCTCGGTTCAAGGTCACCTCTTTCTCCTCGTTGGCGGTCAGGCCACCACGGTCGAGCAATGTGCCGGTTATGAGTCGCACCTCGTTCCAGTTGCCCATCTGCTTGGCGACACGCATCGCACCCAGTTGAGCCAGCGTGCGGTTGTCGTCGCTGGTAGCGCGCTCGGCGAGTTCCTTGTAGCTCTGCAGCGCCTCGTCCATCTTACCCTGACGCATGAGGATGTCGCTGCGCATGGCGAGCGCGTCCTGTGCGTAGGAAGCGTCACCGCCACCCTGCAGGGCCTCGTCGATGGCCTGCATCGCATCATTGTAGTTGCCCTTGCCGTAATGGTAGCGGGCAATGTAATATTTCGCCTTGGCAACATAGGCGCCGGCTGGATAGTCCTTGAGATATTGCTGCATCTTGTCGATGCTCGGCTTGGTGTCGATGGCAGCCTTCTCAGCGGCCTCGAATGTCAGCCTCTCCACCTCGTTCACGTCAATCTTGGGCGCGTTGGGAACGCTGTTGAGGAATTTGCTGAACTCAGCCAGCTGACCACGGTCGGCATAGATGAGTTTCATGTCCTCGGCAGCTGCCTGAGCCTCGTCGCTGGTGGGATACTGGCGGATGACCTTCTTGTAGGCCTCGATGGCGGCATCCTCCTTGCCGATGCTCTTGTTGACCAGTGCGGTCTGGAGAAGTCCCTTGCGTGCCTCGACGCTCCTGGGATAGTTTTTCAACAGGGCGGCATAGGTGTCTAGCGCTTCGTTGTACTTGCCAAGCAGCGCCTGGGCATTACCCTTCTCGAGCATCGCCTGCGGAGCGAAGTCGCTCTGCGGGAAAGTCTTGATGAGCGCGTCCATCTGGTTGATTTCGTCGGCATACTGCTGGTTCATGCCCATCATGATACCCTTCTGGTACATCGCATAGTCGCCGCTGGCGTTCCTGTCGAGGCGCATTGCCTGGTCATAGGAGGCCTGAGCGCCCGAGAAGTCACGGGCATAGTACTGCGAGTCACCGATGCGGTTATAGGCATCGGCGGTGAGCTCGTTGCTCAGCTGCTTGCTGGCCACTGCGTTCTGGAAAGCCGTTTTGGCCTCGCTATAGCGCTTCGCATTATAGAGGCTGTAACCCAGATTGTACTGGGCGAGGCCATAATTCTCGTCGGACCTGTCGACGGCCTTGACATACTCCTGCTGGTGCTTGGCGGCATCGGTGTATTTTCCCTCACGGTACTCGGCCTCGGCAAGCCACAGGCGGCTCTCGTTGAGGGTGGTCGGGTCGTAATTGCCCACGGCGATGGCCTGCTTGAAGTACTCGTCAGCCTCCTTGTTGCGGTTATTGGCCAAAGCCTGGACACCCATGTTATAGAGTATGTTCTGCTTGGCCTTGAGCACCTTGGCACCGGGATTCTTGATGCGGTTGATGCTCGTGAGCGCACGCTGGTAGTCGGTCGTGCTCATGTAAGCATCCACCAGATAACCCTCAACATTATCCTTATAACGAGAGTTGGGATACTCGTTGAGGAAATCCTCGAACAAGTCCACGCTCTTGTCAAACGGAGTGCGCGCTCCCTTGCTCACACCGACGGCATAGTTATAGTAGGCCGTCTCCTTGACACTGCGGTCGCAATTCATCATGGCAGCCTGCTGGAATGCCATGTTGGCGCCGCCCAGGTCATTGAGCTGCCTCTTGGCCTGTCCCATGTAGAAGTAGGCACTCTGAGCCAGCGCGTCGCTGCCGTCAGTCACATGGAACATGTTGTCCACAACGGCCTGATAGTTGCCGTCACGGTAATCGAGCACACCCATCGTGTAGGCTGCGGTGCGGTAGGGCTCTCCCTCGGGGTTGTCCATGTAGCGGCGCAGATAGGTGCGTGCCTCGGTATCATTACCCAAGTGGTAGTAGCTCTCACCCACCACGCGGTTCAACTCTGCATCAAAGTAGTCGTTGCCGCGCTGGCTGAGCAGGGTCTTACCCTGGTCAATCACATCGCTGTAGCGTTTCTTGTTATATTCAATCTGTATGAGGTAGTACTGTGCCTGATAGCCCAGTTCGGTGCCTGCAGGGATGCGGCTGAACATTTCCTGAGCCTCAGCATAGTTGCCCTGGGCATATTCCAGGTAAGCCTTATAGAAGTCGCTGGCACCGGCATAGCGCCTGCTGTTCTCGAGGGCGTAGTACTGGCGCTCGGCCTCACGGTAATTTCCCAGTCGCAGGTTACAGTAGGCACGGCGATACTCGAGGTCCTCATCACTGTTCAAATCAAGTGAACGGTTGCGCACATAGGAATAACTCAACAGCGCGCTCTCCCACTCACCACGATAGAAGTAGTAGTTGCCCACCTTCATTTGCGCCTCCACTGCCAGCGGTGAGGCCGGGTAGCGGTCAATGAACTCCACCAGGGCATCCAGACTGGATTCCTCACCACGCTCAAACTTACTCAAGGCGATGTAGTAGTCGGCCTTTTCCCGCATCGAGGCATCGCTCGGCAACTGCTTGGCATGCTCAAGCTGGTCAATGGCACCCACATAGTTGTGGGCCTCGTACATCTGCAACCCACGCTCGAGATAACCGGCAGCCTCGCTGGACATCACAGCAGGTTGCCCCACCGCAATAGCGGGAGCCACCACAAGCGCTGACAATAAAGCTTTCTTGATTCTCTTCATATGATTTTCGTTTCTAATTTTACGCACTCATTGCACCTCGCCAACGGCAAGGCGCGCCTTTCACATTAATATTAACTGCAAATTTAGCGATAAATTGCCAAACAGCAGCTAACCGACATCTAAAATATTCCTAAAAAAGACCTATAAATGTTGATTTCGGGCAAGAAGCCAATTGTTCTCCAATTCTTTCTCATGGAGGGTGAAGATCATTATTTCAGTACAGCATTACAGAACAGCCGTTTTTTATGAAAAAGTCAAAAAAGCGAGAAAAAGAGGCAACTTTTTTGGTATAATGTAAAAAATAACTACCTTTGCGAGGTTTTTTGGCAAACTGCCCTTTTACTGAACATAAAAACGTAATATAAATAATTGTAAATGGCTACATTAGAGAAAATTAGGCAAAGAAAGAAGATTCTTGCCATCGTTATCGGTGCCGCATTGCTCGCTTTCATTATCGAGGTAGGTATCGAGGCCATCGGTCGTTCTGGTGGCAACAGCGCAGCCGCAAAAGTCGGCAATGAGAAAATTGACATTATGCAGTTCCAGCGTCGCGTGGAGCGCGAGGCCGCTGACGACCAACAGAACAGTCAGCAGACCGACGCCGCCTTGCGTCAGCAGCAGGTGCTTGATGATATGATCAACGAGAAGCTGCTCGAGCAGGAATACAAGAAGTTGGGTCTCTTCGTAAGCGACACCGAGATCAGTGAGCTCATGATTGGTAAGAACCCCGCTCCCGCTGTGGTACAATTCGCCCAGCAGTATGGTGCCAAGTCGCCTGCCGAGTTTTATGATTTCATCATGAACCCCGGCAAGCAGGGCATCCAGGAAGCTCAGGTGACTGAACTTCGCAACCAGTGGGAGAAGCTCAAAGAAGACCTGACCAAGCAATACATGTTTGCCAAGCTGCAGAACCTGATGGCCGGCTGTATGCAGGCCAACGACCTGGACCGCAAGCAGATGGACGAGGAAGAGTCAATCACCAATGTTGTGACCTTCGCCAAGAAGGACTATGCATCGGTTCCCGACAAAGATTATAACGTGACCGACGAGGAGCTGAAGGCCGAGTGGCAGAAGCTCAAACCCATGTTCAAGATTGACGAGGAAACCCGCGTTATCCACTACATCGCAGTGAACATTGACCCCAGCCAGAAGGATATCGAAGCCGCCAACAAGATTGCTGACGCTGCCTATATCGCACTGCAGAAGGGCCGCGGCGTGGATTCTGTCCGTGTGATGGGTACCGTGAAGATCGACACTGCCAAGTTGGTTCAGAAGGAACTCCCCGCCAAGGTGCGCGACTTCTTTGCCAACGCTCAGGTGGGCACCACTCATCGCGACAGCACTGCCGGCACCAACCATGTGATGTACAAGCTCATCAACAAGGAAGTGAGCCTTGACTCGGTAGAACTGAGTTATGTTGTCGTACAAGCCGATGCCAAGACACAACAAGCTGTTCTTGATCAGCTCAACAGCGGCAAGACCCTTGACGATGTCAAGAAAGCTTATCCCCAGAAGGTTGACGGCAAGCTCAACGAGTGGCAGCGCGTGTACATGGCTCCCGACTCGATGAAGGCCAAGATCGGCAATGCCGGCGAGACCTACTTCGTCTATGACAAGAGCGACCAACACGCCACGCTGATGAAGGTGAACAGCAAGAAGGCCCCCAAGACCTTCTACACACTGGCCACCGTGAGCTACGAAGCCTATGCCAGCACCGAGACCAGCGACCAGTTGCGTGACAAGTTCCAGGACTTCCTGAACAAGAACAAGACTGTCAAGGAATTTACCGAGAATGCTGCCAAGGCCGGTTACAATGCTGTTGAAATGATGATCAGCCCCAGCACCGCTCAATTGGGTATGAGCATGTATGGCCAGGGAGGCATCAAGGACAGCCGCAAGGCCATCAAGTGGGCGTTCGACAACAAGAAGGGTGATGTTTCGCCCATCTTCAGCGACAACAATGACGTGCTGATTGCCGTTGCAGTTGACGAGATTTACGCCGACGGTTACCTGCCTTACAACTTCACTCAGGGCAAGGAGTACCTCACTCAGCGTGTACGCAACGCCAAGAAGGGCGAGGCTCTGATGAAGCAGTATCAGGGCAAGGCCAAGGACCTGAACGGCTATGCCGCTCTGATGGGTGTCCAGGTTGATACCGCCAACGTGGTATTCGCATCTGGCGATCCCAAGATTGAGCCCTCAGCCATTGGCCGCATGAGTGTTGCCAAGCAGGGTCAGCTGGCTGGCCCCTGGAAGGGTCAGGAAGCCATCTACGTTTACCAGGTGGTTCGTCAGGAGAAAGCCGAGCGCAAGTCCACCAAGGAAGAGCTCGACAGCCGCTATGCTCAGCGCCGCGGTGCTCAGGTATTCGCCAATCCGCGCACCATCTACAACATTCTGAGCAAGGCCACCAAGGTCACCAAACGCCTCATCGACTTCTATTAATCGACAATAGAACAAGTTGCAAGTCCCGTTGGCATCCCGCCAGCGGGACTTGTTTTTTTGGTTTTTGAAACGGAAAAAACATTTTTATCGGGTTTGTGGCTCCTTAATTCAAAAAATCAGCCTAAATTTGTAGGTTAAACCAAAACATCACCATTTTTCATGTCAACAGTTAACGAGCGACAAGAAGAAATCATTGAGGAATTTGAGGGTCTGGACGACTGGATGGACCGCTACAGCGTCATCATCGACATGGGCAATGCCATGCCCGCGCTCGACGAACAATACAAGACGGCGGACAACCTGATTGACGGTTGCCAGAGCCGCGTGTGGCTGCAGGCCGACAGCATCGACGGCAAGATGCGGCTGCAGGCCGACAGCGACGCCATCATCGTCAAGGGCATCATCTCGATGCTCGTGCGCGTGCTGGACGGCGCCACGCCTCAGGAAGTGCTCGATGCCGACCTCTACTTCATCGAGCGCATCGGCTTGAGGGAGCACCTCTCCCCCACCCGCAGCAACGGTCTGCTGGCGATGATCAAGCAAATCCGCGCCTATGCCATCGCCTATCAAGCACGTGAGCACAGCGGCTGTTGAAAACGACAACAACATTATTAATATATTAATTAATCAAAACGCTAACAATTATGTTTGAAAACCAACCAAAAGGACTTTTCGCGTTGGCATTGGCCAACACTGGCGAGCGCTTTGGCTACTACACGATGATTGCCGTGTTCGCCCTGTTCCTGAGGTCGAACTTCGGTTTTGACCCCAAGTGGGCCGGAGAAATCTATGGAGATTTCCTCATGCTCGTGTACTTCCTCCCGATTCTGGGTGGCTATCTTGCCGACAAGTTCGGCTTTGGCAAAATGGTGACCACCGGTATCATCATCATGTTCATTGGCTATCTGTTGCTGTCCATCCCATTGGGCGGCGCCACAGCAGGTATTGTTGCGATGCTGGCTGCCTTGTTGCTCATCAGCTTGGGTACAGGTCTGTTCAAGGGTAACCTTCAGGTGATGGTAGGTAACCTCTATGACGACCCACGTTATGCAAACCAGCGCGATGCCGGTTTCTCGTTGTTCTACATGGCCATCAACATCGGTGCGCTGTTCGCCCCGACTGCTGCCGTCAAGATCACCGAGTATGCCCAGACGCATCTGGGTTACACCGCTCCTGGTGAGGCCTATCACTTTGCATTCATGGTCGCTTGTGCGTCACTGGTGCTCTCAATTGCCATTTATTATGCCTTCCGTGGCACCTTCCGCCACACCGAGGACACCGGCAAGAAGGGTGGTAAAGCCGCTGCTGCCGCAGCCGAGCCCGAGTTGACCAAGGAAGAGACCAAACAGCGCATCGTGGCCCTGTTGCTCGTGTTCGCCGTGGTTATATTCTTCTGGATGGCCTTCCACCAGAACGGTCTGTCGTTGACCTACTTTGCCGACGAGTTCACGGCCAAGAGCGCTTCGGGTGTGCACACCATGCCATTCGACGTGATCAACCTGGTGATGCTTATCCTGATTGTTTATGCCGGCTTCTCGCTCTTCCAGAGCAAGACGGGCAAGGGTAAGGGCATCTCGGCCGCCATCATCGTGGCAGCCCTGGCCGTGCTGGGTTACAAATTCACCCGCGCCACTGGCTCCGTCGATATCTCGGCCCCGATTTTCCAGCAGTTCAACCCGTTCTATGTAGTAGCGTTGACACCCGTATCGATGGCCATCTTCACCTATCTGGCCAACAAGGGCAAGGAGCCCTCGGCACCCCGCAAGATTGCCTACGGTATGCTTGTTGCCGGCGCTGCCTTCTTCATCATGCTGTTTGCATCCCAAGGACTGCTCACGCCTAATGAACAAGCCGCACTAGCCGATAAGGGAGAACTCGGACCGCTGGTATCCCCCTACTGGCTGATTTCAACCTACCTGGTACTGACCTTCGGTGAGCTGTTGCTCTCGCCCATGGGCATCTCGTTTGTCAGCAAGGTGGCTCCTCCCAAGTACAAGGGCCTGATGATGGGTGGCTGGTTTGGTGCCACCGCCATCGGCAACAAGTTGGTGAGCGTCGGCGGTTACCTGTGGGGTGATCTGCCCCTGTGGATTGTTTGGACTGTCTTCATCGCAGTCTGCCTCGCCGCAGCCGTCTTCATGTTCGTCATGATGAAGCGCCTGGAAAAAGTCGCCAAGTAATTATCAGTAATAGCGAGCCAGAGGCTCGCAATACCCTGACCGCCCCGGCGGTCGCAACGGCCTCCCGTTTGGGTATTGCAAGCCTCTGGCTCGCTTTAAAATCGACAAGAAATGGAGGACAAGCGCAACGAGGGGCGCAAGCAGTGGTCTCAGAAACACCCTGATGTGGCCGCCACCCGCTCGATGAAACGACGGATGGTTAGCCATGACTACCAGGGAAGGGCAATCTACATGATTACCCTGTGCGTGGAAGGGCGCAAACCACGGCTTGGCGTCCTTTGTGGTCCAGACGACAGCCACCCACAACCATGGGTGAAGCTATCGCCTCTAGGTAATAGTGTGAAAGCCGAATGGCTAGGCATCCCCCGCTACTACCCGCAAATCCGAGTGCTGGCATTGACCATCATGCCCGACCACTTGCACGGCATCCTGTTTGTCTCCGAACCGCTGCCTGTCCATCTAGGAAAAGTCATCAATGGTTTCAAGGCCGGCTGCAACAGGGCTGCACGTGAATCGGGGGCCGGCGTCCCGCTGTGGGAACAAGGCTACTCCGATGGCGTGCTGCAGGGCAAGGGACAACTCGAACGTTGGAAGGCTTACCTCAGTGACAATCCCCGGCGCCTGTGGGTCAAACGACAGCATCAGGACTTCTTCACAGTCTCTCATCATCTCACTATAGCCGACACAGATGTGAGTGCAATGGGTAACCATCGGCTGCTGCAAGAACCGTCGATTGTGCAGGTCTATTGCTCGCGACGAATGAGCGAAGAGGATATCGCACGCGAGGGGGAACGGCTGCTCGTCCCCGGCAACGTACTCGTAAGCCCCGCCATCAGTCCCGGAGAGAAGGCCATCATGACCAGGGCGCTCAAGGAGGGGTTCCCTGTCATCCTCATCAGCAACAATGGCTTTACAAAGATGGCCAAGCCGGGCGGACGGCTCTTTGATGCTTGTGCGGCCGGCAAATTGCTGATGATTTCCCCATTTGGCACCGCAACGACTACCAGCGCCTGACCGCTGAATGCTGCCGCACGATGAATGCCCTGGCACTGGCCATCGCCACACGGCAGTGACACCGCTTAGCGAGGCGGAGCCTCGCAATACCTCGACGGCAATGACACCCCAGCCCATGCAGCCACGATTTCCTGCTCTAACTGCAGCCACGGCTCCCAGGCTGCCCGTCGGAGTATTGCGAGCCTCTGGCTCGCTTTTTTGCTTATTTTTCCTTTTCCCGGAAAAAAGCGAAAGGGTGAAAAGTGATTACTGAAAACTTTTTTATATCTTTGCGTTTTAATTCTGTAAGCAAATGGAAGAAGTAACTTATCAAGGCCTGACGTTTGAGCCTTACATCAGACGTGAAGAGATTGCCAAGCAGGTTTATCGGCTTGCTCAGGAAATCAAGCGCGACTATGCCAACGAAAATCCACTGTTCCTGTGTGTTCTTAATGGTTCCTTCATTTTTGCCGCTGACCTGTTCCGCGCCTGCGGCCTTCATGACGCCGAAATCACGTTCATCCGCTTCAAGTCCTACGAGGGTATGGAGTCGACAGGCAACGTTAAACAGGTGATGGGCCTGACCGAGGACATCACGGGCCGCAATGTGCTCATTGTTGAGGACATCATCGACAGCGGTGTCACCGCCGCTCAACTGCGCAAAGAACTTGCCAAGCACAACCCCAAGAGCGTGAAAATGGTTTCGCTCTTGTTCAAACCTGAGGCTTTGACAGTCGGCACAGGTCCTGAGTATGTGGGCTTTGAGATTCCCAGCAAGTTCATCTTGGGCTATGGCCTTGACCTTGACGGTCTGGCCCGCAACCTGCCCGACATCTACGTGCTGAAAGAGGGCTGATCCATGAGTTGACTTGATACAGAAGTAAAGCAATAATACAGACAACAACTATAGTAAAAATTCAAGATCATGTTGAACATTGTCATTTTTGGTGCGCCCGGATCGGGCAAAGGCACCCAGAGCGATAAACTCATCGAGCATTACAAACTGTTCCACATTTCGACCGGCGACGTGCTGCGCGACAACATCCGCCGTGGGACCGAGTTGGGTCAGATAGCCAAGGGCTTCATCGATCAGGGCCAACTCGTGCCCGACGAGCTCATCATCGACATACTGGCTCAGGTGCTTGACGATAACAAGGATAAGGCCAGCGAGGGTGTGATTTTTGACGGCTTTCCCCGTACCATTCCTCAGGCCGAGGCATTGGAGCAACTGCTTGCCGACCGCGGCACACAAATCAACGCCGTTGTCGGCCTTGAGGTTCCTGAAGAGGAACTCATCAAGCGCATCCTGCTGCGCGGCCAAATGAGCGGCCGTTCGGACGACAACGAGGAGACTGCCCGCAAACGCTTGGAGACATACCACAACCAGACGTCTCCATTGAAGACCTATTATGAGGAGCAGGGCAAGTACCGCGCCATCGACGGTGTGGGCTCAGTCGACGACATCTTTGAGCTCATCAAGGACAACCTCGACAACCTGTAATTGAGATTCACCAAGGGAGTGCGCCATGACTGGCGTGCTCCTGATATTTTACCCCAAGAAATATGAGCGACAAGGACAAGGCCAGCCTGTGGCAACGAATGATGCAGAACATCAGGTACTGCATCAGCGGGGTGTGGAACGACAGGAGGACCCTGTTCTCGGTCAAGGCTGTGAAGATCGTCAACCTAAGCGTGCGTTCCTTTATGGACCGTGACTTGCAGATGCGCTCGAGGGCGTTGACCTATAATACCGTGTTGGCTGTCGTTCCGGCACTTGCCATGCTCTTTGCCATCGCTCGCGGATTCGGTTTCCAAAACCTGATGCAGAGTGAGTTGTTCAAGTATTTCCCGGCACAGCGCGAGGTGCTGGAAAGTGCGTTGACCTATGTTGACAATTACCTGTCTCAGGCGTCGCAAGGCATATTCATCGGCATCGGCCTGATTTTCCTGTTGTGGACCCTGTTGTCCCTCATGAGCAATGTCGAAGACACGTTCAACCACGTGTGGGGTGTGACCACCAAGCGTTCGATTCAGCGCAAGTTCACCGACTACACCGCCCTGTTCCTGCTGCTGCCCGTGTTGATGGTCTGCTCGGCAGGTATTTCCATCTTCTTGAGCGATGCGGTTCAGACCGTGTTCGAGAACGACCCCATCACCCCGATGATGCACCGCCTGTTAGCGCTGATGCCCCTGGTCATTTCGTGGCTGGTGTTCACAGCGGCCTATTACCTCATTCCCAACACCAAGGTCAGCCTCAAGGGCGCCCTGTTTGCTGGCGTCCTGTGCGGCACACTGTTCCATGGCATTCAATGGCTGTTCGTGACAGGACAGGTATACGTGTCAAAGTATAATGCCATCTACGGCAGTTTTGCCTTCCTGCCCTTGATGCTGGTGTGGTTGCAATTGTCGTGGCTGATCACCCTGTCGGGCGTCGTGCTGACCTATGCTTGGCAGAATTTTGACAGTTTCGACTACAACGACCGCGCCAAAGACGCATCCCAAACCTATGCCAACAGCATTGCCATTGCCGTGCTCGCTCAAGCCGTGAAGCAGTTCAAGCGCAACGAGGGAGCCCTCAAGCGCAGTGACCTTATCAGCAAATACGACATCCCCAGCACGCTTGCCGACCGTTTGCTCGGCAAGTTGCAACAGGCAGGTCTGATCAACAAGGTCAGCCAGGGAAAAGACGATGATGACAGCGCTTATCAACCCGCCTTCGACCCCGATGATTTCACCGTGAATGACGTGGCCAACAAGTTGTCTGACATGGGCAACAGCGACTTCATCCCGAAAGCCGACAGCGACTTTGCTGAATTACTGGCTTACATTAAAGACCTGCGGGAGCGCCAACAGAAAACGACCCCCGACATCAAATTGCTGGACTTACCATAACATGCCGACGGGGTAAGACGCTTTTTTCGGCGTGATTATTGAAAAAAAACGGCAAAGACGGCTTTATTCATCAAAAAATAGTATCTTTGCACCCGAATCTGTACCGGATGCCTGAATGGTGGAATCGGTAGACACGAGGGACTTAAAATCCCTTGGCCATTGCGGCCGTGTGGGTTCAAGTCCCACTTCAGGTACAACAACGGGATTGGCAATCATGTGATTACCAATCCTGTTGGTTTCTTTTTATGTCTTGCGGGGTTACTTCATCACCTCGGTGATGGCCTTGCCCAAGTGATCGACAATGTCGCTGGCAATCATGCCATAGGTGCCATGCTCTTGTGCCGCCAAGTCACCTGCCAATCCGTGCAGATAAACACCAAGGACAACCGACCAATCAGCAGGATAATTCTGCGCGATGAGTGCCGAGATGACTCCCGTGAGCACATCGCCACTGCCCGGCGTTGCCATGCCTGGATTGCCACTGCTGTTGACATAGATCTTGCTGTCAGGACGCACCGTCATGGTGTGGTGGCCCTTGAGGACGATAGTGATCTGGTAGAGACGCGAGACGTCAATGGCCTTTTTGAGGCGCTCCTCGTCGGTGTGATGATCACCGAACAAACGGTCAAACTCGATGTTGTGAGGGGTGATGATGGAGCGGTGCGGTATGCTCCTCAGGAGCATGGGTCGGCGCGCGATGCAGTTGAGCGCATCGGCATCGAGCAGACAGGGTCGCTTGAAGTTCATGATGAACTGATGAACAGCCTCGAGGGTCTCATCGTCCACACCCATTCCTGGGCCCAATGCCACAACACTAAAGTTGCGACGCTGGTCTATTGAACTGGTGACCAACTCGTTGCGGTCAGGTTCGAAAAGAGCCTCAGGCACTGCTGTCTGCAAAATCTGATAACCGCATCGGGGCGCATGAACCGTCACCAGTCCGGCACCGGTTCGCAAGGCGCCCTTGGCAGCGAGCACTGCCGCACCCATCATGCCGTAGCTGCCCGCGATGAGCAGCAGGGTGCCGTTATCATACTTGTTGATGAAGGGATTGCGGGGGCGCATCACCTCGTGCACATCGTCACGCTCGATGAGGTAAAAATCGGTGGGTGTGCGAGCCAGACTCTCGGAGTCGAGTTCCAGGTCCAACACCTTGCACTCGCCGACGAAGTCGGCATTCTCGGCGAAGTAGAAAGCCAGACGTTTGCTTTGGTAGGTAAGTGTGAGGTCCGCCTTGATGATGTTGCGGCGGTCATTGCCCACATTCCACTCGCCGAACATGCCCGAGGGAATGTCAATAGACACCACATAGGCGCCGCTGGAATTGATGTACTGCACCAGCGCGGTGTAACCACCCTTGAGCGGTGTTCGCAGGCCGTTTCCGAACAGTCCATCGACCACGACATCGGACTCGTCAAGAACAGGCGGGTCGAAGGTCTGGATCACCTCGATGAAGTTGATATCGTCATCGCCAATGGTGGCGAGCAGGCGGTCGCGGTTTGCCAGACAGCAGGGAGACAACTGTGCTGACTTGATGTTGAAAAGATAAACATCGGGGCGGTATCCCTGCTCATACATCATGCGCGCTACAGCCAATGCGTCGGCGCCATTATCGCCAGGACCGGCGAAAATGACAAAACGCTTGGAGGTGCGCCATCGCGAAATGAGCTCATAGGACACAGCCGACGCTGCTCTCTCGATGAGATCGAGCATCCCGATATTCTCTTTTTCAAGAGTACGGTCGCCTATACGGCGCAGTTCATCGTTGGTAAATATTTTCATTATGATTGAGTGATTTCAAGTTGTGTTATTCGAGCTAGCAAAGTTACTTCTTTTTTAGCGGATAGCAGACATAAAGCGCAAAAAAACTGACGAAATAATTTCTTAAAATTAGTTGCACAGGCAATAGAGAAAAACACAGGCCCTTTATCTGTCGAAGACGCACCGCGAAAAAGCCATGAGCCACAGTCACACATCAAATCGGCAAACCGTTCATGCCACAATCATGGCTGAAGCCATATACAGCAGGCTCCAAAACGTCAATAATAACGAAAAAACCTGCGGTGAATCAACGGTATAGAAACTTTTTTACTATCTTTGCCCGCAGAATAAACAACGAACATCAAACATTAACATTATTATTGTCCAACATCACGAAATGAGAAAACAATTACTATTGTCATGTGCACTCATCCTCTTGAGTGCTACAGCATGGGCACAACCGTTGAACATCAGCGGGCATCGTGCCGTGCTTGACACCCTCAACAACACATGGTTGTGCAGCGTTCCGCAGAGCATCTTCGGCACCGATTTCCAAGCGGTTGTGAGCTACGGCGATGACGTTATCGACCTGACCATCGAAGGTACCACCGTGGCCAGCGGTGACGAGTTCACTTTCGCTAATGTCGAGGGCGGCAAGTACTATGAAGTCACTGCCCAACTTGGCGACAGTTTATTCACGGGCACCATCACGTTCACCTGGCTACCAGTCGTTGAGCTGACCGGTGATATCGGCATGGAATACATCTATGGCGACGTCATCGTCAACGACCCTGACTCGGCCTACGCAGAGCCGATGAAGGCCAAGCTGAAATGGCGCGGCCGTGCCACCAACACCCCCGACAAGAACAAGCGCAACTACAGCATCAAGTTCGTCAATGAGGACAGCACCAAGCTGAACCGCCGTTTCTTCGGCCTTCGCAATGACAACCATTGGCATCTGGATGCAGGTCAGATGGACTTCCTGCGCGTGCGCAACCGCCTGAATGCCGACCTGTGGATGAAGATGGCCCGCCGACCCTGGTATGCCGACACATTCCCCAATGCCCGCAGCGCATCGCGCGGCAAGATTGTCGAAGTGATTGTCAACAGTGAATATCGCGGCATCTACAGCATGAGCGAGCCCATCGACCGCAAGCAGCTGAAGCTGAAAAAATACGATCAGGAAGGCAGCAAACTCACGTTCCACGGAGCATTGTGGGATTCCTACACCTGGACCCGCACTGTGACGATGAGTGATCCCGCCGACCGCACCCCGGGCGCCCGCCTGTGGGACGGTTTTGAGCTGGACTATCCCAAGTGGAATGAGACCCGCCAGGTTACTTGGAACACCCTAGAGAATGCCGTCAGGTTCGCTAAACGAGCCGATACCATTCCCGAACTGCGCGACAGCATGGGCTACTACTTTGACCTGCCGGTGATGCAAGATTACTATATCTTCATCGTCACGATCCAGGCCCAAGACAATGAGAGTAACAACATCTTCTACGCTTGCCGCGACTTCCGCGACAATCCCCGCCTGACGATGTTCCCCTGGGACCTGGGCATCTCGTTAGGACAGAATTATTCTCCTGAAGTGGATCACCCCGAGATGGTATCTCCCGAATGCGATCCCTCGACTTGGATCAGCCATATTCCCATGATCATCATGATGTCGGAAAAGAATTACCGCGACGAGGTGCTGGCCCGCTATCGGGAATTGCGCCAGACCACGCTCAACACCGACAGCCTGGTCAACCACTACCGCACGGCCATTGATAACCTGTTGGAATGCGGTGCAGCCACGCGTGAGGAAAACCGCTGGAGCGGCGACACCGACCTGGCCGGCAAGGAGCTGAATCTGGATGCCGAGATGAACTACATCGAAGATTGGATTCGCCGCCGCATGGCCTATCTTGACGAGTATGTGTTCATTGAAAAAGATACTGAAATCATTGGTGACGTGAACGGTGACGGTGAGGTGAACATCGCCGACATCAACACCCTGATTGACATTATCCTGGGTGGCCAGGTTGACGATGCCACGATGAAGCGCGCCGATGTCAACAAAGACAAAGAGGTGAATATCGCCGACGTCAACTCTGTCCTCGATATTATCCTCAGATAACATCAACCCGACTGAAGCATAAACGAAGGGCTGCCGCGACTTGCGCCAGCCCTTCGTTTTTATTGCGCAACGTCTCGCAAAAAGCAAGACACCCAGGGCACAAAAAAATGACGGGCGATTACCCGTCATTGTGATTCGCGTGGGGCTCGAACCCACGACCCCATCCTTAAAAGGGATGTGCTCTACCTGCTGAGCTAGCGAATCTCCCAAAAATTGCGGTGCAAAGGTACTGCCTTTTTCTCAACCCGCCAAATTATTTGACTCTTTTTTGCCTTTCACTCGATTTTAGACAGTTACTCTGCCACGAGCTTGCAAATCTCGACGATGGTCATCATGGCCTTCTCCATCGAGGGAATGGGCACATACTCGAAGCGTCCGTGCATGTTCATGCCACCGGCAAAGATGTTGGGGCAAGGCAAGTTCTTGAACGAGAGCTGGGCACCGTCCGTACCACCGCGGATGGGCTGTACCTTGGGGGTGACACCGGCATTCTCCATGGCCTGCTTGGCGATGTCGATGATGTTCATCACGGGCTCGATCTTCTCGCGCATGTTGTAGTACTGGTCCTTGATCTCGCAGGAAGCGCAGTCGGGGAACTCGCAGTTGATCTTGCGGCACAGGTGCTCAATCTCGCGCTTGCGGCTCTCAAAGCGGGCACGGTCGTGGTCGCGGATGATGTAGCTCAACGTGGTCTGCTCAACACCGCCCTGCATGCTGATGAGGTGGTAGAAGCCTTCGTAACCCTCGGTGTGCTCGGGCGTCTCCCAGCGGGGCAGCATCGTGGCAAACTGCAGGGCTACACGCATCGAGTTGAGCATTTTGTGCTTGGCAGCTCCGGGATGCACGTTCAGACCCTTGAATGTGATTTTGGCGCTGGCGGCGTTGAAGTTCTCGTATTCCAGTTCGCCGACGGCACCACCGTCCATCGTATAGGCCCAGTCGCAGCCGAATTTCTCCACGTCAAAGTGGTGGGCTCCCAGGCCGATTTCCTCATCGGGATTGAAGCCAACGCGGATGTTGCCGTGCTTCACCTCGGGATGCTCTTGCAGCCACTCGATGGCACTCAGGATTTCGGCAATACCGGCCTTGTCATCGGCACCCAGCAGGGTGTCGCCGCTGGTGACGATGAACTCCTGACCCTTGTAGTCGTTCATCTCGGGGAACTGGACCGGATCGAGGACGATGCGGGGTTCCTCGCTCAGCACGATAGGCTCACCCTCATATTTTACGATGCGGGGCTTGACGTCGTGGCCGCTCATGTCGGGGGCGGTGTCCATATGTGCGATAAAGCCGATGGTGGGGACGGGCTTGTCGGTGTTGGCGGGCAACGTGGCAAACAGGTAGCCGTTGTCGTCAAGCGAGATGTCGCTCAATCCCATGGCATGCAACTCTTTCTCCAATTCTTTGGCAAACACCATCTGACCGGGGGTCGAGGGTGTCAGGTTGGTGAGTTCGTCACTCTGGGTGTCAAACTTCACATACTTCAAAAATCTGTCAACTAATTTCATAGTGATATTGTCTGTTAATGGTTGTTGTTCTTTTTCAACCCACAAATGTACATAGAAATTCTTGAATCTCAAGCTACATTTGATAAAAAGTAGCCTGATGCCTCATTTGCAGGCCTATTGACGGGTCTCATCCAGCAGCTGCTCGTCCAGCCACTCGATGCGCTTGGCCAGCCACTGCTTGAGGTATGTCACCTCGTCGTCAAAACTCTTGGCGACATAGTGGTTGGGCCACACGTGCACGCCCCAGCGGGGCCAAGCCTGGCTGTTGCGCTCCATGGCACCGCACGCGGTGAGTACTGTAGCCAGCGAGTCCACAACGGCCATCAGGCGGTCATCCCGCAGGTTGCCCTGGCGGAACTCGGCCCATCGGGCCTTGACCTGTGCCTGATAGTAGGGGTCGTTGTTGAGCCGATACCACCAGAAGGGTACCAGATACACGTCCTTTTCCTGATACAGGATGTCGTTGTTCTGATAGGCCCACGTGTCGGTGCGCCAGCTCTGGCGGTGGTCGGCGTTGCCGTAGGCCAGGTCGGTGTCCCACACGACCATCTTGAAACGCGGGTCAACGCTGTCGCGCCGCTTGTAGAATTTCCCGCTCAGGCGGTAAGCGTCCACATTGTGGCACAATTCCATGATCAACTGGTAATCCACAAACGACTGGACATCGATATACTTGCGATAACCCTTCACCGGGTCGCTGTGCCATGTCGAGGCCAGTGCATTCTCCATCTGGTTGATGCGGCTGGTGATATAGGCCAGCTGTCCCTTCTTCAGGTCTTCGTAATCGGGTGACTTGAACTGGAACAGGATGAAACGGTCCTGATAGGGAACGCCGGTCGCGCTCACGGGGTGATACTTGGACCGATAGGTCACGGCGTCGTTGCAATCCACCTCCATCAGGTAGTCGCCAGTCACTGCATCGCCTTCGTGGCCGGGCTTTTTCAGGTTCAGGCGGTGTTTGCCCTTGGAAACGACCTCCGACAGGATGTACACCCCGTAGTAGGTGCCGTCAAGAAAGAGTTCACAGTAACGTCCCTGCGGCACATATTCCATCCACGGGCGGGCAATTTCCCAGGTGAGCAGGTCACGCATCATGCTCTTGTCGGCATAGGGGGCGAGTAGCGCCCAGTTGTTGTCCTTGCCCATTCCCAGCAGGGACACCTTATGCTTCTTGCCGCTATGCCTCAACGGGCCGTCCAGTGTCCTGAACGAATAGGGCTTCTTAGGGCTGTCGTTGTAGGTGGAGTTGCCGCGGTGACGCACGGCGATGTACCCGTCATAGTCAACGTGCTGACCGGGATGGGCAAGGGTGTCGGCATAGTTGGTGCGCCCCTCGCCGTTGTAGATGATTTTCATGCGCCCCTCAATGCGCTTGTCGCGCATGATGGAGTCGCCGTCAACGTCGATCCACACGATGGGCAGGTTGGTGGAGTCAAGACGCACCTTCGTGTCATCGGGCGGAAAATTGTGGATGGTGGCTTTGACACAGCCTCCCACGAGGAGCATCATCGCTGCGGCCATTGCCAACTCTATCATGGATCTCATCTTCATGCCTCATGTGTCATTGGGGGTTTGACTCGGCAAAAATATAAAAAAAAGTGGCTCGCTCGCCCATGAAGGCCATAAAATGGTCAAAAGGTTGCATAATACAATTTTTTGTGGTAATTTTGCCGCGATGAAAACACATTAATGACAATAATCACAATGGATACTGAACACAATGCCGAAATCATTGCCCGCATCAAGTACTTGATGAAGGAGATGGGTGTCAAGCAAGTACAGTTTGCTGAACGTATAGGGGTGGATACCTCCAACCTCTCGAAGTACCTTAATGCCCACATGCCGCTCAGCGAGGCTTTCCTCAACCGATTGGTCGTCAATCTGGGTGTGTCCAAGGAATGGCTCCTTGAGGGTACCGACCTGCCGTTTGGCAAGACGCTGGTGCGCCCTGATTCTGCCGATGGCCGAATGGCTCTCAACAGCGGTGCGGCACCCGCCGATGCCACGCCGGTCTATGACGTTGACGCCACTGCGGGATCTGCCTCGGGACGCAACGAGATGTTTGCAGCCGAGAATATTGTGGGATGGGTCAATCTGCCCAACATGAGTCCCAATTGCCGTATCGTCAGGGTCAGTGGTGACTCCATGGCTCCGGTCATCGAGGATGGCGATTTTATCGCTGTGCGCGAGTTGAGCAACCCCAACCAGATTTACTGGGGGCAAATCTATGTCGTCCAGCTCGATGACTTCAGATTGGTAAAATACCTACGCCGCCACACCGACCCCAACATGGTCGTCCTTCGCAGCGAGAACCCCAATTACGACGATATGGATGTGCGCCGTGCCGATATCCACGAGATGTTGCTGGTGCAGCACATCCTGCATGTTAACAGCCGCCTCTGACAAGATGCCTGATCAGTGACATCAGTGAGTGCAGCTGCCATGAATTCAACAACATTGAACCAATGAACATTTATTATCATACTCTTGCCAACGGATTAAGGCTGGTGCATGTCTCTACGGCATCGCCCGTGGCGTGGTGCGGACTCGCCGTGAATGCCGGAAGCCGCGACGAGGCCGAGGGCCAATTCGGCTTGGCACACTTTGTCGAGCACACCATCTTCAAGGGCACTCAGCACCGCCGCTCATGGCACATTCTCAACCGCATGGAGAGCGTGGGCGGTGAACTCAACGCCTACACCACCAAGGAAGGAACCATGCTTTACTCGGTATTTCCCCGCGAACACTTGCCCCGTGCGGTCGATTTGCTGGCCGACCTCGTGCAGTGTTCTGTCTTCCCGCAGGAGGAATTGGACCGCGAACGTGACGTCGTGCTCGAGGAGGCTGCCAGCTATCGGGATTCGCCCAGCGAGGCGGTATATGATGATTTTGAGGACCTGATGTTTGCTGGCAGTGAACTGGGGCACAACATCCTGGGCAAGAAGGAAGATTTGGAGAATCTGACCCGTGACGACTGCATGCAGTACCTCAAGTCGTTGTATGTGCCGACCAACATGGCCTTTTTCTCGGTCGGACCGGATCGTCCCGAGCGGGTTTTCCGCCTGGTTGAGAAATGCTTCGGGGGCATGAACCACAGCATGAGGCCACAGCAGCGCGCCTTGCCCGGCAGTGTCGAGCCTTTCCGCCGCGTGGTGGAAATAGGCACCCATCAGGCCCACACGGTTGTAGGGGCACGCCTTCCTTCCCGTCATCATCCATTAAGGTTCGCCTTGATGCTGCTCAACAACATTCTGGGTGGTCCCGGCATGAACTCCCTGCTCAATGTCGAGTTGCGTGAGCGCCGCGGCTATGTTTATACCGTCGAGTCCACGTTGACCATGCTCAGCGATTGCGGCTGGATGGAGATCTATCTGGGATGCGACGACGAGGATGTGAACTCGAGCCTGCGCGTGATAGAGCGCATTACCACCAAGCTCAGCCGTGAACTCTTGCCCGAGCGCCGTCTGGACGCCTACAAGAAGCAGTATTGCGGCCAGCTGGTCGTCGCTTCCGACAGCAACGAGTTCCTCGCGATGAATGCCGGACGGGGACTGCTTTACCACGGCAGCATGGCAACAATCGACGAGACGATTGCCCGCATTCAGGCCGTCACGCCTGAGCAAATCGCCGAGGCCGCTGCTTATCTCAAGGCCGATAATCTGTCTTCCCTCACTTTCCATTAATTGGGCTGCAAGGGCGATTTATTGATGATTTTTTGGGCAATTAACAAAGATTCACTACTTTCGTGACCTGATACAACAATTAGATTCCTCTGGACAATGAAAAAGATATCGATTCTCATACCCTGTTACAACGAGGAGAAATCCTTGCCGCTGCTCTATCCTGAGTTGCTTAAACTCATGGACGGAAACCCTGGCTATGAGTGGGAACTGATGTTTGTCAACGACGGCAGTGCCGATGGCACGCTCGACGAACTGAAGCGCTTGAGGCAGCAGGACCAGCGGGTCAACTTTGTGGACCTGTCCCGCAATTTCGGCAAGGAAGCAGCCATGCTTGCTGGCTTTGACTACGTGACCGGCGACTGCATGGTCATCATCGATGCCGACCTGCAGCACCCGCCCACGCTCATCCCCGAGATGATCAAGTGGTGGGAGCAGGGCTATGACGATGTCTATGCCAAGCGCAAGACACGCGGCAAGGAAAGCTGGCTTCGCAAGCACCTCTCCCTCCAGTTTTACAAGATATTGCAGAGTTCGTCACGCTTCGATGTGTTGCAGAATGTGGGTGATTTCCGTCTGCTGGACCGCAGCTGCATCAATGCCTTGAAAAAACTGCGCGAGAGCGAACGCTACACCAAGGGCATGTACAGCTGGATCGGCTTCAAGAAGAAGGATGTCGAGTTTGAGCAAGGCGACCGCGTGGCGGGCGAATCCTCATGGAACTATCGCCAGCTGTTCTCCTTTGCCATCGATGGCATCACCTCGTTCACCAGCGCACCGCTGCGCATCTCGACCATCATGGGCTTCTTCGTCTCGCTGTTTGCCTTCCTTTACATGATCTATGTGCTGGTCAAGGCCCTCATTTGGGGTGACCCCGTACAGGGCTATCCCACGCTGGTGATACTCATCCTCTTCCTCGGCGGCATCCAGTTGCTGTCGCTGGGCATTATCGGCGAGTACATCGGACGCATCTACAACGAGACCAAGAACCGCCCCGACTACGTCGTGCGGGAATTCAACGACGAACGTGTGTTTTAATCCGTACTATTGACCTCACCCATGATGAATGACAAGAACATAAGACGACCTTTAGCCTCGGCAGTGATGCTTGTCGTGCTGGCACTTGTGGTGTTGGCTTTGTGCTTGGGTGCCATCTGGCTGGGTGATGATATCTATTTCACGTTTAACCTCAGTCAGGGCGATTGGTTCGACCGGGTGGACTCGCTGCGCAAGGTAATCCTTTCCCAGTCGGTCTATTATATGACGCGTAACGGCAGGTTCGTCACCCATTGCTTCGTGCAGTTCTTCTGCGGCATGGGTGGCAAGACGCTGTTTGCTGTCTGCAATGCCTTGGTGTGGGTGGCCTTTGTCATCATGGTAGCCCGGGCGGCGCGTTTCAAGTGGCGCGCCAATCCATGGGGGCTGTGTGCCGTGGCGTTGCTGTCGTTTACCTGTCTGAGGACGCAGTTCTCGCCTCCTTGCCAGATCAATTACATCTGGGCGATGACGGCGGCCTTGCTGGTGGCCGATTGGTTCATGAAGGGCACCTTGGAGCGGCGTCCGTGGGTGACGGTGCTGATGGTGGTGTTCTGTTTCTTGGCTGGTTGGGGCCAGGAATCCTTTAGCAGCGGATTGGCTGCTGCCATGTGGATATTTGCCTTGACCCGCTACAAGTCGATGACATGGCAGCGCTGGCTCATCTTGGCGGTATTCACTGCGGGCATGTTGTTCCTGTGCCTCGCGCCGGGCAATTTCGCTAAATTGGGAGGTTACTCCTCGTTGCGCATTACCCCCGTGGCGATGGCCTATTACATGCGTGCCCCCTATCTGCTGTTGGCTGTGGTGCTCTATCTGGCCTTGGCCAGGAAAGTGCCGCTGAAAACCATGTACAAGGAGAATGCCTTCTGGTGCAACGCGTTGTTCTTCTTGCTCGCATTCAATATTTTTGTCAAGGTCTATTGCAACCGTCAGCTCTTCGGTATTGAGGTGTTGTCGATAATCATCAGTATGCGGCTGCTGAGCGACCATGCGGCTCTGTCGGCCACTTTCAAGCGTGTGGCATTGGCTCTGCTGGCGTTGTGGTTTGTCCTGGTGGTCGTTGACGACGCCCGCACCATCTCGCGGCGCACAGCTGTGGTCAACCGGCTCGAGCGCTTGTATCACGAGAGCCCCGATGGTGTAGTCTATTGTGACATCGACGACAAGGAGTATTTTTATCATGATGAGGATGCCATGAACTGCCTCAACAACTGGACGCTCATCCAGCTCAGCCACCTGTGGCAGTCCCAGGGCGGAAAGCCGCTCAAGTGGAGACCTGTGGCAGCCAAGCAGTATGTGGGCCAGGACCTGCCTTCCCAGGTCATCCGGCTCGATGATCGCCAGAACATCTTTATGCTCGTCCACAATCGGGCACAGGATAGCTGCAAGTATGTGCTGAATTCCTCTTGGCACTACGGTCCTGTGACGGTGGTGAAGATGGTGTCTCACAAGAAAAGCAAGAGCCTGTTGAGCGAGAATAACCCCTGTGTGGTGACCGATTCCCTTTACGATGCCTTGATTTGGCGCCAAGATGACGCCTTTGTTCAGAATGACAGCGCACGGCTGGCAGATTAACCCTGATTTGAATCATGAATAAGTCCTCCGTTCCCCTCAGCCCCGATGCACGCGACTCTCGTGCCGACCGCTTCACTCAAGTAATCTACTGGGTGTTGCTGATTGCGGGGTGTGCAGTGTTCCTGCTCATGAACATCTACACGACGATCAAGGAGGACGACTTGTTCCACTCGATGATTGGCGGCGGCTCGTCGCGGCCCATCAACACCCTTGCCGACGTTTTTCGGTCCTGGGTGGAGTACTACCGCTACGATGCCCGAACGGCCAATATCATATCCTTTACCTTCAACGGTATCCTCGGCAAATCGGTCTTTAATGTATTTAATACGCTGGTATTCGGCGTGATGGCCCATTTGTTGAGCCGTGTGACGGCACACCGCAACTCACCCATGGTGCTGGCGATTTTGTTCACTTACATCGTCACGGCGATGCCTGTGCCGGGTGAGACGCTGCTGTGGGCTACGGCCAGCTTCAACAACCTGTGGAACTGGACTGCCACATCGCTGCTCGTCGTCTATCTGATGTGGCATCGCAACGCCACACCGGCATGGTGGTGCTGCGTTCTGCTACTGCTGGTAGCCGCATTTACGGGGGCAATCAACGAGGGCATGACCTTGGGAGCATTCGGCGGACTGGTGCTGTATTACCTGTTCAACCGTGACAAGGTGGACCGTGTTGTGGCAGTGGCCTTGATAGGATATCTGATGGGCGTGTTGCTGTTGCTTACATGTCCCGGTGCCTGGGATCGCGCGTCGCTCGAGGTGGCCCATGACTCGGGTCCCCTGGTGATGCTCTCTCAGCGCTTCCATACCGTGGTGCCCCACTGGCTGCACTATGTCACTCCTGTCGCAGCCTTGCTCGTGCTGATAGCCGATGTGGCCATCCGCGGCTTCAAACGCGTCCTGCTCGGCACCCCATGGCCTTTCATTTTCTTAGCCCTGTTGGCCTTTACCTTTGTCTTGGGCAAGGACCAGCCCCGTCTTTATTTCCCTGTGTCAATGGCGGGCCTGTTGATCGTCACCGAGGGACTTTGCCGACTGCTGGCACGGCGGTCCTGGCTGCGTTGGGCCGTAGTCGCCTTGGGCTTGGCCATGTGCATCCGCCTGTATCCCGCCAACATCGCTACCATGAAGCGCTACCAGGCGTTCTTTGACCGCATCGATACAACCATTCGTCAGTCTCCTGAGCCACAGGTCATCCTCAAGAAGCAGGACTTTGACGGCTACAGCCGCTTCATCAAGTACTTCAATTTCGACTCCTGGACATTCTTCATCCGCGAGGAGACCCTCTGCCACTATTACAATAAGCAAAACATCCAGTTTGTCCCCGATTCAATCTATGACCGTTACCACGGCGGCCGCCTCCTCGACGGTGCCGAGCCGATGCCCATGGCCGCCCCCCAGTGTCCCGATATCGATACTGTGCTTGCCGTCCCCAGTCAGGGCTACATGGTGGTCAAGATGCAGCAGGACACCATTTCTCATACCTATCAGCACGCCCAAGCCTACCACACCGACGGAACCCCCGTGCCCCTCCCCGTCTCCTACTTCCCCCTCCTGTATCAAGGCCACGAGTACCTCATCTTCCCCCTGGTGGATGACGACATCCACAAACTCGTCTTCTCCCCCTACGCCCTCGACGGCCCCACCATCGACCTCCTCCGCACCCAATAACATTTATTAACACACCACTGCAAGAATCAGGCACCCCGCCACATTACCTTTGCACCCACGACAATCCCACTCAAGCCATTGTCACATGGCTCCACCAGTCGCGCCGTGGAGCCATTGTCACATGGCTCCACCAGTCGCGCCGTG
>JAEEGL013148942.1_pt1 | contig 30179 bp, 32 predicted proteins | sample 9134231 | NCBI WGS metagenome assembly JAEEGL01 (sample SAMN16246548, study PRJNA631951) | gut metagenome | biome: gut microbiome; feature: rumen; material: fiber-attached | host: Bos | place: Iran: Karaj | collected 2018-10 | reverse complement strand
AGCCTACCACAAACACCCCTTCGCCACCGACTGGCGCTACTTCTGGGGCACGGTAGGCAACATTTTGTTCAAGCATAAACGATCACATTAATAACAAATATGGCAGAAGAGAAGAACTCCGTCCAGGAGGAAAAATGGGACATTGTCATTAAGCCGAAAGACAAGCTCTTTGCGGTTGATTTCAAGGAGCTTTGGGCATACAGGGATTTGTACACCCTGTTCGTCAAGCGTAACATCATTACGCAGTACAAGCAGACAATTCTGGGCCCGGCGTGGTTCGTAATCCAGCCTGCTCTTACGGTTATCATGTACATGATCGTCTTCGGCGGCATCGCGGGAATCCCCACCGACGGTGTTCCGAGGCCGTTGTTCTATTTGGCCGGTACTTGCATGTGGAACTATTTCTCCGAGTGCCTGACCAAGACCTCCAATACGTTCGTGGCAAATGCCGGTATCTTCGGCAAGGTCTATTTCCCCCGTCTGGTTATGCCTATCGCGACCGTCACCAGTAACCTAATCCGACTGGGTGTCCAATTCGGTTTCTTCATTATCGTGTATATCGTCTATGCGATTGTCGATCCGACCTGCACGGCTCATTTTACCTGGTACGCCCTGCTGTTCCCGCTTCTACTTGTCATAATTGCCGGCCTTGCACTCGGTTTCGGTACCATCTTCTCATCCCTGACTACCAAGTATCGCGACCTTCAGGTGCTGCTTTCTTTCCTGGTCCAGCTGTGGATGTACGCCACTCCTATCGTGTATCCGTTGAGCAAGACGGGAAGCATGCGATTCTTGGGTGTTCCCGTGCATACCTTCATGTGTATGAACCCCGTGACGCCTATCATCGAGACCTTCAAATACGGCTTCTTGGGTTGCGGTGCTTTCGTCGGATGGAGATGGATAATCTATAGCTTTGTGTTCATGTGCGTCCTCCTCGGTGTCGGCATTGTCGTGTTCAACAAGGTGCAGAAGAGTTTTATGGATACGGTGTAAGATGGGCGATAAAATTCAAATGATTCGTTCCTTGTTAACAGTCGAGAATCCAATCAACGATTCTGCTGAACTTTTAGATTGGATTCGACGACGAAACCTTGAAGTATCTGTTGATGTAAAGCAGATTCCCTTCTCCGAGATGGCTGGATGGCACATTGACGAGGATGGCTGCTTACGCCATGATACAGGAAGGTTCTTCAGTGTCCAAGGGATTCATGTGGAAACCGATTTCGGATTTGTGTCAGAATGGGATCAACCGATTATTGTCCAACCTGAAATTGGCTACTTGGGAATTTTGGCAAAAGAGTTCAACGGAGTACTCTATTTCTTGATGCAGGCTAAGATTGAACCCGGAAATGTGAATTGTGTTCAAATAAGCCCGACACTACAAGCAACCAAGAGCAATTACACTCGGGTTCATAACGGGAAAAAGCCCGCTTATCTGGATTATTTTCTCAACGTTAGTCCGGAGAACGTGCTCTTGGATCAGCTTCAGTCTGAACAGGGAGCTCGCTTTCTTAGAAAAAGGAATCGCAACATCATCATCAAGGTAGATGACGATGTTGAGGTTTTACCCGATTTCCGTTGGATGACGATTGGGCAGATTAAAGAGTTCATGCACTATGACAATTTGGTTAACATGGATACTCGAACTGTCCTTTCCGGGATCGAATATACCGACTATTTGACACCATTGTCTGATTTGTCGTGCTTTTCGCCTTTTGGAAAAGATTTATTGGATTCTGCCCAAAAAACTGATGGTGTTCACACCATGAGTCAGCTTCTCTCCTGGCTCTCAGGCCTCAAATCTAGGTATGACTTGTTTGTTTCCTATAAACCCATTGACAGATTAAAGGGCTGGCATCGGACCGAAATGGAAATCGCCAATGACAGCGGAAAGTACTTTCGTGTGATTGGAGTGCAAGTCTGTATTTCCAATCGTGAGGTTCAGTCATGGAACCAACCGCTGGTGCAGCCTCTTCAGCAAGGAATTTGCGCATTCATTATTAAAAAAATAGGCGGGATTTATCATTTCCTTGTTCAAGCTAAACTTGAATGTGGAAATAATGACATTTTTGAGTTGGCACCAACTGTCCAGTGTCTCACAGGGAATGTTTTTGCTTCTCGTAAGAAACCACCCTTTACGGATTACATTCTGAATGCGTCTAAGGACCATGTTTTGTACGACGTTCTTCAGTCTGAAGAGGGAGGAAGGTTCTACCGGGAACAGAACCGGAATATGATTATCGAAGCGGATGGTAACTTCCCGTTGGAAGTCCCGGAGCATTATACATGGATGACCTTAAATCAGATAAACAGCTTTTTAAGATTCAATAATTATCTGAATATTCAGGCAAGAAGCATTCTGTCTGCCCTTAAATACAACTAAAATGAGAATTGGCATCATATGCCCTTCTGAGATTGCATTTCGCAGATTTCTTCCTGCCTTGACGGATGCGGGGTGCTTTGAGTTTGCCGGCGTTGCTGTTGCTTCCAGGGAAGAGTTTTCTGGTGCTACGGATGAGATTCTGGCAAAGGAAAGACAGAAGGCGCAACCCTTTATCGACGGATACGGGGGAAAGATATTTGATGGTTATCAGTCCTTAATTGACTCTGACGAAGTCGATGCTGTTTATCTTCCTCTTCCCCCTGGACTCCACTATCTTTGGGCAAAGAGAGCATTGCAAGCGGGCAAGCATATTCTGGTCGAGAAGCCCTGTTCAACGTCGTTAGAGGACACGGATGATCTTCTTTCTTTTGCCAGTGAAAAAGGGTTGGCCGTACACGAGAATTACATGTTCGCCTTCCATGATCAAATAGAGGAAGTCAATAAGGTTGTCCAGTCAGGAGAAATCGGAGATGTGAGATTATACCGAATCGCTTTCGGTTTCCCGATGCGGTCACGGAATGATTTCCGATACAATAAAGAATTGGGCGGAGGTGCACTTCTCGACTGTGGTGGATATACGCTGAAATACGCCTCACTTTTGCTTGGACCTTCAGCATCATTGAAGTATGCGGTTTCCAATTTTGAGGAGGAATTTCAAGTGGACTTATATGGTTCAGCGGCACTCGTCAACGACGAAGGCGTTACTGCTCAAGTAGCGTTCGGAATGGATCAAAACTATAAATGCGAACTCGAAATCTGGGGAAGTAAAGGCACTCTGTACACTAATCGGATATTAACAGCGCCTGCCGGTTTCATCCCAGAAATGACTATCAGAAAAGGGAACGAGGAAGAGCGACGCACGCTGCCAGCAGATGATGCGTTCAAAAAGTCCATCCTACGTTTTCGTTCTTGTATAGATGACCCCGGATTGAGGAATATTAATTACACCATTTTGTTACGGCAGGCTAATTTGGTTGAGGAATTCAAAAGATTGGCCCATTTACAATAAGACTCTTTATGCGTAAACCCATTTATGTAACGATGCCTTCATTGGCTCCCCTTGAGGAAGTCAATGAACTAATGAAGAGCATCTGGGAAAGCGGTATTATGACCCATAATGGGCCGTTGGTCCAGCGATTCGAGAAAGAAGTTTGCGAGTATCTCGGCGTTCCTAAAATGGTCAGTTGCTGCAATGGAACTTTGGCCTTGCAAATGGCAATCAAGGCGCTTGGAAAAACCGGAGAGATTATCACATCTCCTTTTACTTTCATCGCAACGATCAGTTCCATTATGTGGGAGCACTGCACTCCCGTTTTTGTGGACATCGATCCAGAAACGCTCAATATAGACCCGAAAAAGATTGAGGAAAAAATCACCTGCCATACGGTAGCCATTATGCCAGTGCATGTATTCGGGAACGCCTGCGAAATCGATGATATTGACGAAATTGCCAAGAGACACGGCATCAGTGTCATCTATGATGCTGCTCATGCCATGGGTGTCCACTACAAGGGGCGTTGTATTATGGAGTACGGCGACATGTCCTGTACGAGTTTCCATGCCACCAAAATGTTAAATACGGCTGAGGGTGGAGGAGTCTTCACGCTCAATGACGAACTGGATGCCAAACTCCGCCGTATCCGTTTCTTCGGGTTTGAGAACCACGCTGACATTGTTGAAGACGGGTTCAATGGGAAGATGACCGAAGTCCATGCTGCCGTAGGTATCGCCAATCTGCGATATTTGGACAAGGCCCTGGCCGACCGGAAGACTAAGTATGCCCGATACAAGGAAATCCTTGGACAGAATTCCGACATCCGCTTCCAGAAGATTACATCGGATTGCAATTTCAGTTATTTTCCGGCCATTTTCAAGGATGAAAACACGGTCCTCAAGGTTATAGAGGCTTTGAATGCAGTCAATGTTTTCCCTCGCCGTTATTTCTTCCCTTCGGTCAACACCTTCTCGAAGTTGGTCCCTTATGTCCCTATGCCGGTATCGGAAGACATTGCTAAACGGGTCCTTTGTTTGCCTTTGCATATAAGAATGACAATGGAGGATGTGGAGATGATTGCAGGAGCAACCCTTGATGTATTATAGATAATGACGCAGGCGATTCAAAAGCACAGGGATAGCAACCTGGAACTCTTCCGGGTTCTTGTCATGCTTTCGATTATTGCTCATCATTATGTTGTTAACTCTGGGGTTTGGGAAGTTATTCAGGCAAACGAACTTGGAATAAACTCTTTATTCTACTATATCTTTGGGATGTGGGGTAAGATTGGGATTAACTGTTTCGTTTTGATAACGGGGTGGTTTATGTGCACTTCCCAGATTACGCTTAGGAAATTTTTGAAGCTGTTGTTGGAAATTGAGTTTTATAAGATAGTCATTGGGATTGTTTTTCTTTTATCAGGGAAAGAGGTCTTTTCTTCGGAATGGTTGCTGAATCTTTTACCTGTACGAAACATAAAAACAGGGTTTGTTTCTTCGTTTCTTGTGTTTTTCCTGTTGATTCCGTTCTTGAACATCCTTATCAGGAATATGACACGGAAACAACATTTGCTGTTGATAGCCCTGCTTTTTTTCCTCTATACCATCTTGAGTACGTTCCCGGTATTCAGTGTATCCATGAATTACGTTTCATGGTTCTGCACTCTTTATGTTTACTCGTCGTTTATGCGGTTGAATGATTTCCCGCTTAAAGAGAATAACAAAGCATGGCTTGGCTTCTCGTTGGCGTGTATCCTGGTTTCCATCATTTCTGTTATTGCAATCCGGTATTCTCCAAAAAGGATTGACCCATATTGGTTTGTCCGGGATTCTAATAAGTTAATGGCCTTGTTGACCGCTATTTGTTCATTCAATTTCTTTCGTACACTGAAGTTGCCTTATTCGCGGTTCATCAATGCTTTAGGTGCGACTACTTTTGGAGTCCTTCTTATTCATGCCAATAGTAAAGCGATGCGGCAATGGCTTTGGATTGATTTGTTGGATAATGTGGGCCATTTATCAGTTCCTCATTATGCAATCAGGTCTATAGGAATTGTATTATTGGTATTTGCCGTTTGTGCATGTATCGATTATTTGCGAATAGTGTTGCTGGAGAAGCCATTATTTGCAAATCATCATGAATTGGCAGTCCTGAAAGACGACAACAAATGAAGAAACTCCTTCTGCTGGGAGGGGATCATTTCCTGATCCCCGTAGTGAAAGCCGCCAAGGCTTTAGATTATTATGTCATTACTTGCGATTACCTTCCTGGCAATGTTGCCCATAAATTGTCCGATGCCTACATTAATTACAGCACGACGGACCAGGAGGGAATACTGAAGGCGGCCCGGGAACTGAAGATAGACGGAGTATTGACATATACTGATTCAGGGGCAATCTCTGCCGCCTATGTTGCTGAGAATCTCGGACTTCCTCAATCTGGGCCGTTGGAATCCGTGAAGATTCTTCAAAACAAGGATTTGTTTCGGAAGTTCTTGACAGATAACGGGTTCAATGCGCCTGTTTCGGGTGGTTACACCCGGCTTTTCGAGTTGTTAGATGAGAAAGACCGGTTTAGTCTTCCTGTCATCGTGAAACCGGCCGATTCTGCGGGAAGCAAGGGCGTGACCAAGGTTTCAGACTGGGAGCAGATTGAGAAAGCTGTTGAATGGGCCCTGCATTATTCCCCTTCCGGTCGTTTTATCGTGGAAGAATGGATAGAAAAGAAAGGCTGTTCCTCAGATTCTGATTGCTTCTCTTTCGAAGGGAAGATGGAGGTTGTCAACTTTTCCTCCCAATGGTTTGACGATAAAGCCGTTGGACCCTACATCCCTGCAGCCTATTCGTGGCCGTCCACTTTTACGGCTGAACAGGAAGCGTACCTTGCTGGGGAACTTCAGAGGCTGGTCACTCTGCTTGGAATGCGGAGTTCCGTCTATAACGTGGAAACGAGAATCGGCATAGATGGCAAACCCTACATCATGGAGTTCTCCCCGCGGGGCGGAGGGAATCGGCTGTCGGAGTTAGTCCACCTGTCAACCGGTGTGGACATCATATCCAACGCCTGCAGAGTGGCCATCGGAGACGATCCCGTGGATTGCCGGCAGAAGCCCCTTTCTGGTAACTGGGCTGAAGTGATTCTGCATTCTAACCGAACAGGACGGTTCAACCGCTTGACATTGAATGAGAATCTGCCTGCGGAGGTCATCGACACTGACTTGTGGGTGGCACCCGGAGACCCTGTCCAGGCATTCATCGGAGCTAATAACGCCATCGGTACTCTGATTCTTCGATTCGACGATTCTGAGGTCATGAAACACTCTTTACAGAATATCTCTTCTTGGCTTGATGTCAACGTGGATTGAAATAGATGCCCGAGAAATCATAGTTCCGGATCTTTAGGATTGAGAATTGTGTTGTGTCATAACCGATAGCAAATGATAGATTATCAAATATACGAACCAGGGTCACTCAATGTTGAGGAGGTATTGTCATTCCTTAAAGAAACGGATGACTTGATGTTTCCTTCATTATGTACTCTTGTTGACTTGAAAGAGTATTCTCAGAAGATAACCTCAAAAGCCGTTATTTTTACGGCTCGTGATGAGGGGCGTTTAGTTGGATTGAGTGCAATCTATTTTAATAAGGCTCCTGGTTTTTCATATTCTACCTTTATAATGGTACGGCGCGAGTATCAGCGGATGGAAATGATAGGAATTGAGCTCTCCAGTCGAGTGAAAGAGTACGTCAAGAGTAATGGCTCTGCTGGTTTGCGCTATGAAATAAGGAAAACCAACCAACCTTTATTACGGTATCATTTAAAAAAGGGAGCAAAAATCATAGGTGAAAGAGTGGTCCCAGGCACAGATATAGTATTTTTATTAATGGAAATCATGTATTAGTTATTATATACGCTATGAAAATAAACGATTTCGTCCTTCACTTTGCAGAACAGTTTTATGATACTGACTTAAGTACGTTTAAACCGGAGACTATTTTCCGTGATTTAGACGAGTGGTCTTCTTTGATGGCTCTTTCTATTATAGCAATGGTTGATGAAGAGTACAGCGTAATCCTCCAGGGCGATGATATAAAGGCGGCGGTCACGATAGAGGACCTTTTCAATATCGTTCAAAGCAAACTGTAATTCATGTATAATCCTTTTTCCCTTGAAGGGAAATCTATCTTGGTCACCGGAGCATCGTCAGGAATAGGACGAGCTACGGCGATTGAGTGCTCAAGATTGGGAGCAAGAGTCTTCATTACGGCTAGAAATCAAGAACGCTTAAATGAAACCTTCAGTCGGTTGGTAGGTGAAGGTCATCAGCAATTCTTTACTGAACTAACAGACGAGAATCAAGTTAAGAACCTTGTCGAACTGATTCCTGCTATTGATGGTCTGGTCCTCTGTGCGGGGAAAGGGATGACTGTTCCTTTTTCTTTCTGTACTAGGGGAAAATTTGACGAATTATTTGGAGTTAATTTCTTTGCCCCTGTTGAGTTGTTGCGTCTTCTGATAAAGAAGAAAAAAATGAATCGGGAATCCTCTGCTGTTTTTGTCTCTTCTATTGGCGGTAATGGTTCATACAATTTTGGCAATGCTATTTACGGAGCGTCAAAGGCTGCTCTTAATTCTACGATGAGGTTTTGTGCGAAGGAATTGGCGGATAAGAGAATCAGGGTTAATTCTGTTTGCCCCGGGATGGTTGATACTGAGTTTATTCGTAACAGCGCTTTTTCGGAAGAACAACTGGAAAAAGAGATCGAAAAGTATCCGCTGAAGCGATTTGGTAATCCGTTGGATATTGCAGATGGAATTGTTTATCTGCTATCAGATGCATCTTCTTGGGTGACAGGAATTTCTTTAGTCATTGATGGCGGATACATGCTTAAATAAACCAAGTGATAATGAGTAGACTGCTTGAAAACAAGGTGACTATAGTAACTGGTGCTGGACGTGGAATCGGGCGTGTGATTGCCGAACAAATGGCGCAGGACGGAGCTGTTGTATATGTGAACGATCTTCAACTTGGCGACTTGGAAGAATGGGCCAAAGACTGCGGACAACGCAACAATACAAAAGTGGTTCCCATTGCCTTTGACGTTACGGATTCCACAGCTTTAAAGACGGGTCTCATGTCTGTGTATAAAGCAGAAGGAAGACTTGACTGTGTGGTCAACAATGCGGCCATCATCTCTAACCAGAAACTGGGTATGGTAACAAAGCCGTTGCTGGAGAAAATGTATGGGGTGAATGTGTTTGCCGTTATTGACATGGTACAGTTAGCCTCTAGGCTCATGGCTCGAAATGGGGGCGGCAGCATTGTTAACATCGCATCCGTTACGGCAGTTGTGGGCTCGCCCGGACAAGTTGCTTATTCTTCCACGAAGGGTGCGGTGATCGCCCTTACAAAGTCGGCTGCCAAAGAGTTATCTACTATGCAGATACGTGTTAATGCGGTAGCTCCAGGCATCATCAAAACTGAACGTTTTGCGGAATTGTATGAGGCTGATGGAGAAAAGATAGATCAACGGATCAGTCGTATTGCTTTAGGTCGGCTCGGAACTCCGCAAGACGTGGCTAATGCAGTTGCTTTCTTGGCTTCGGATCGTGCCTCTTATATAAGTGGCCAGGTGTTGGGGGTTGATGGGTGTGCTTCAATTTAGTGAGGAATGTTTCTTGACCTTGATATAAAACCGCAAGACCGAATTGCCGTTATTGATGACAGCGGCTCGAGTGTGACCTACGGAGAGATTTGTGGCGTTGCATCGCGTTTCGCCCAGGCCATTCCAAAGCGTTCTTTCATTTTCATCTTGGCGGAGAACAAGATTGGTTCGTTGCTGGGTTATACCGGAGCGTTGTCATCAGGTATAGTTCCACTGGTTATTAGTGCCAAAACTGAAAAGACGCTTTACGAGATCTTGCGGGACATGTATTCCCCAGCGTATTTGTGGGTGCCGGATGAGATGGTCTCCGAATTGGGCTATGCTCCAGCCGGTTTTTCAGAGTGGGGCTATACTTTAGTGAAGACGGGATTGCCTTCCCCTAGTTTGTACGAGGATTTGGCCTTGTTGCTTCCTACCTCTGGAAGCACTGGAAGCCCAAAACTTGTCCGACATTCTTACAGGAACATCGAAGCCAACGCTAATAATGTGTTGCGGCTGTTTGGATTGACCGAGAACGAACGCCCGATGGCGGCATTGCCGATGCACTACACAATGGGTTTATCGGTTATCGCCAGTCATTTGTTAGCAGGTGCGACGATTATCCTTTCCGGACGTTCATTACTGGACAAGGGATTTTGGCAGATGATGCGTGAGCATCACGTCACTTCGTTCACTGGAGTTCCGTACAGCTACGAGCTGTTATCTAAGCTTCGTTTCTTCCGGATGGATCTGCCCGATCTGCATACCATAACGCAGGGGGGCGGTAAAATGACGGAGGATCTGTTCAAGGCATGTGCCGATTATGCGGAACAGAAAGGTAAACGTTTCATCGCCACCTACGGGCAAACCGAGTGTACGGCACGAATGGCTTATCTGCCTGCGGAACTGGCCGCAACCAAAACCTGCAGCATCGGAATTGCTGAGCCGGGGGGGCAACTCTCCATCATTGACAAGGATGGAAATGAAACTTTTGATGGAGAAGCGGAAGGGGAGATGGTGTATCGAGGTGAAAACGTTACTTTGGGCTATGCAACATGCGTGGAGGATCTTAAGAAGGGAGATGAGAATCACGGAATCATGCATACTGGAGACCTTGCTCGTCGTGATTCCGACGGCTGTTATTTCATTATCGGTCGGTTAAAGCGTTTCCTGAAGATATTTGGGCTGCGAATTGGTTTGGATGAGGTTGAACGCTTGATAAAATCTGAGTTTGACACCGATTGTTATTGTAGTGGTACGGATGAGATGTTAAGCATCCGCATTACGAATGTGGCTATTGCAGATAAGGTGGCTGCATTCGTGGAAGAGAAGACACATCTTTTCCATAAGAACATCGAGGTGTTGACGGTGGCGTCCATTTTGAGAAATGAAGCCGGGAAAGTAATGAATCAATGATAGAATTTCGAAAATGACAAATCTTGAGAAATACAATCAGATCTTTGCGGAAGTTTTTTCCGTAGAAAAACCGCAGCTGGGACCCGAGTTTGACAATCAGCACGTAGATTGCTGGGACTCGGTTCGCCAACTGAGCTTGACCACCGCCATGGAAGATGCTTTCGATATCATGCTGGATGCCGAGGATATCATCGACTTTAATTCCTATGAAAAAGGGAAAGCGATTCTGGCAAAATACGAAATAGAATTCTAAGATGGCTTTTTGGAGCATAAAGAATGTATCTTTGCGTGGAGTAACGGGTACTGTCCCCGATAATCCTGTCAAGTCGGCTGATTTGCCCATCTTCACTCAAGAAGATGCTGATACCTTTGATAAGACGGTAGGTATTCGGAATCGTTACATCGCTCCGGATTCCATTTGTGCCTCTGACCTTTGCCAAGATGCTGGGGAACGGTTGCTCGCCGCTCTAGAGTGGGAGAAGCAAAGTGTGGATGTCCTGCTGTTTGTCTCCGTGACGGGGGATTATAAGACACCGCCTACTTCAGCCATCCTGCAGGATCGTATGGGGCTCTCCAACGCATGTTTTGTCCTGGATGTCCCTATGGGATGTTGCGGCTGCATGTATGGGATTACGATTGCGGGGAACCTTCTATCGGCTGGCACTGCAAAACGAGCATTGGTTTTGGTGGGAGATACTGCAATGCGCATGGGTTCTTCACGAGACAAGAGCCGAATGCCATTGTTCGGAGATAGCGGTACAGCCATGGCACTTGAGTTTGATCCTTTCGCGGATGATATCATTGTCGAGATGAACACGCTTGGGGCGGGTTATAAGGCTTTGATGACGCCTCATGGGGGCTATCGTCATCCTATTACGAAAGAGTCATTTGAATTTGAAGATTTCGGAAACGGTATTGTCCGGTCTCCCAAGGATGCTCTGATCAATGGAATGGATGTGTTCTCATTTGCCATCTCCAAGCCGCCTATTAGTGTGAAGAACATGATGGACCATCTGGGGCTGGATAAAGATAAGGACATTGATTACTATCTGATTCACCAGGCCAACAAGTTGATAGTGGACCGCATTGTGAAGAAACTGAAGCTGGACGAGTCCAAGGTTCCCTACAATCTCCAGGAGTTTGGAAATCTGGGCGGGGCTTCCATTCCTATGTTGATGGCGACTTGCATTGCTGATGCTTTGATCACACGTCCACTTACATTGATGTGCTCGTCATTTGGGCTTGGACTGACCTGGGGGACCATGGTGATGAAGACCAAAAATGTAATGACTCTTCCGTTGAACAAGATATAGTATGGGATTTATTAAGGGAAGGCGTTTCCGACAGGTTCTTCTATTTGGCTGGAAAGATGCAGGGGAGATATCTAGATACCCAGATGTCACCCGGTCTAGAATTTCAATTCTCGTTGATATCTGGCATTGTTTCAGAAAGTATTATCTGTTCAGCAATCAGTATAAAGCGGAAAAGTTTTGGGCCATCACGGATGATGATAGGCGAAGTCTTGCTCAGAAACTTGGAAAAGCGAATTTGGAAAAGGATAAATGGGTTGACATCTATTATAGAGATTGGAAGTTTTTGAGCAAGTTTACCTCAATGAAGTGGCAGAAATCCCCTAAGAGAATCAAGAAAAGAGATAAGGCTTATGCAAGGCATTATGGATTGCCAGACAATATTTCAGTTCAATATGGTGTCACATTTATCTGCGAACACTATTCTGTAGGAACTATTAAATGTGGGGATCAAGTCTTATTCGCAAGAAATGTAGATATAGATTATACAGGAGACTTGACGTTAGGACCTCATGTTGCTCTTTCAGAAGGAGTGAAAGTCTTGACACATGCACATGATCTTTTTGCGACAAAGAAAGGGAAAGGTGGTGATTTGCGCTCGTGCGTATTGACACCACTGGTTATTCAGGATTTTGCATGGATTGGTACGAAAGCCATTATTCACCCTGGCGTGAAAGAGATTGGACGGCGGGCTGTAATAGCTGCAAATAGTAATGTGAAGAACAAGGTGCCACCTTATGCCATCGTGATGGGCAATCCGGCGAAAGTTATAGGTTTTGTTTCTACTCCTAAAGAAATTGTTGAATATGAAAAGGTGCATTATCCGGAATCAGAACGTATCCCGCTAGAGATTCTTGAGCATAATTACAACAAGTATTTTAAGAGCAGAGTGAAAGAAATCAAAGAGTTTATAAAACAGTAATTTCAGTTTGAATTATGGAAATCAAAGAGTTTATTGAAAAGTTTGCTGAGGCCATTGAGGTTGATGATTTTGAGGCCTTGACTCCAGAAACTGCGTTTGCTGATTTGGATGAGTGGAGTTCTCTCTCCGTGATGCTGACAATTGCGTTTATGGATGAAGAGTTTGACAAGCAAGTTAGCAACACAGATATCAAGGCTGCACAAACCATCCAGGATTTGTTTGATTTGGCTTCTAAATAACCATTGTGCTTTTATGGCTTTTTTGGAAGTAAGAAATGTTTCATTTAGAGGAGTAGCTGCTGCCGTTCCTGAGCGGAAGGAGTATAATAAGGATTTCCCTAATCTATCAGCGGAACAACTCGACCAGTATATCAAAACTGTTGGAGTTATTGAACGGCGTTGTGCTATTCACGATGGCTCTCTCTGTACTTCCGACCTTTGTTTTAGGGCTGCTGAAATACTACTGGACGAATTGGGCTGGAATCGTGACGAGATAGGCTTATTGGTCTTTGTGTCTCATACGCAGGATTACAAGTTGCCCTCAACTGCATGTGTTTTACAAGATCGTTTGGGCCTTTCGAAAGAAACCATGTCTTTCGATGTCCCTTTAGGATGCTCGGGCTTCATATATGGTTTGGGGATAGCGGGGAGTATTGTGTCTCAGGGTTTCATTCGGAAAGCCTTACTTCTGGTAGGTAATACACAATCCGTTTACGCTAGCCCTGAGGACAAATCTACCGCACTTTTGTTTGGTGATGCTGGATCCGCCATAGCATTAGAGTATGATGAAACGAATACAGACGGCATTAAGTTCCATTACCAAACCGATGGATCTGGTTTTGAAAACCTTATAGTACCCGATGGAGGATGCCGCCATCCTTTTAATGAGCATTCCAGCGATATGGAAGAGTTTGAAGACGGTATTCGACGTTCAAGGCTTCATGAGAAAATGGACGGAGGTGCCGTTTTCACTTTTGCATACTTCAATGTTCCGAAGTCATTGAAAGCCCTAATGAAGGAATATGATATCCACATAGAAGACATTGATTATCTCTTACTTCATCAAGCAAATCGCTTCATGTGTGATGGGATTCGTAAGAAGATGAAACTGGAAGAAGAAAAAGCCCCGAATAATATAGATTGTTTTGGTAATACTTCTGGGACGAGTATTCCCTTGCTAATGGTGACGGAACTGAAAGACGAGTTGAGACAGAGAAAAATACGTCATCTCTCTTGTGGCTTTGGCGTAGGTCTTTCTTTAGGTAGCGCATATTTTACAACAGATAGAATTGTTGTTCCTGATTTAATTGAAATAAAACAGTAGGTGGCGATGAACAATCCTTTTTCATTAGAAGGGAAAACCGTTCTTGTGACCGGTGCCTCTAGTGGCATAGGCCGCCAGTGTGCCATTAATTGTGTACAGATGGGAGCAAGAGTTGTGGCAGTAGGACGCAATCAGGAAAGATTGGATGAAGTAGTATCCGCGATGGAAGGGAACGGGATGAGCTATTCCTTTGACTTCGCTAATACTGATGCGATTAAAGGACTTGTGAGTAAGGTCGTTGAAGAGAACGGCAAGCTGGATGGTTTTATTCACGCTGCCGGAATAGAAGTGACGAACCCCATCAAATTGCTGAAATCAGAAGAATTCGAAGCTCTTTATCGAATTAATTGCCTTAGCGCTTTTGAAATAGTTAAGCATCTTGGAATTAAGGCCTTTAACAAAGGAGGTTCCATTGTATTGATCAGTTCTATTTTAAGTGTTATAGCAAGGAAAGGGCTATCAGCTTATGCGGCAAGTAAGGGAGCTTTAGTCAGTGCAGCTAGAGTTATGGCGTTGGAGATGGCATCTCGTGAGATAAGGGTGAATACTATTTCACCCGGTACGATTCTTACTCCTATGATGCAAAATGCGCTGAATGCCATGAGTGATGAGGATAGAGAAAAAAGAATCGATGGTTTCCCTCTCGGACTTGGTACAACGGACGACGTCGCCAACTTGTGTGTCTTCCTTTTGAGTGATGCATCCAGATGGATAACTGGACAGAACTTGGTTATCGACGGTGGTTACACCTGTTTATAGTTTTTTCTCGTTATTCTTTATGTATAAAGTCTGTATTCGTTGCAATACGTTTAATCATTCTCACTATATTGAGGATGCCATGAATGGATTTGTGATGCAAAAGACAGATTTCCCTTTTGTCGCTACCATCATGGATGATGCATCAACCGATGATACCCCCCAAGTAATATTCGACTTTTTTAAGAGAAACTTTGATACTGAGGATTCTGCTGTTGCATATCATGAGGAAACAGAGTATGGAACAGTCTTTTTTGCCCGCCATAGAACAAATCTAAACTGCTATTGTGCCGTAGTATTACTTAAGGAAAACCATTACAGCCAAGGCAAGAAAAAGTTACCATATATGAGCCGTTGGATTGACGGTGTTCCGTATTTCGCTTTATGCGAAGGAGATGACTATTGGACGGATCCTTTAAAACTTCAGACCCAGGTTGATTTTCTGGATGAGCATGATGAGTATAGTTTATGTTGCCATCGTTATAAGATATATAATCAGAATAGTGATACATGGGAGGATGATTATGTTAAACGATTGTTTGATATTCATCCGGATGGATTCACGTTTAGCAGAACGGATAATCTGAGAACATGGATAACAAAGACAATGACGTTGGTATATCGCAGAAGCCGAGTTGATCGGGCGGAAGTGCAAAAGTATAGTTTTTTTTGTGACGAACATTTAAGCTATATCCTTTTAAGCAATGGGCCTGGATACTGTTTCCCTTTTGTGGGTGCCGTTTATCGCAGAACTGATTCGGGAGTATTTGCTTCGCTTCCTGAGAAAACCAAAAGGATGAGGGGGGTCTTGATTAGAAGCGAGCTGTTGAGCCATAACTTGAAAGATAGCGATCTAAAAGAAAACGTTTTTTTCTTGATAAAGAAATGCTTAAATAAGAATTGCTCTCTGAAAGGAATGATGAATCCTATTAGCATTTGCTTAAAATCATATTATCTGACAGACGGCTTTGCGGCGACCATTCGCGTTGCAAAAAAGTTTCTAAGTTCATATATCAAAGGGGTATTCGCAAGAATCCGTGTCAAATAAAGTGTCCTAGCGTTTGTCTAAGAATGATCAACTATACCATCATAATCCCCCACAAAGACATTCCCGACCTGTTACAGCGAAGTTTGGATTCGATTCCCGTTCGTGACGATGTACAAGTGATAGTGGTGGATGATAATAGCGATGATAGTAAGGTCGATTTTGATCATTTTCCGCGTTGGAAAGGGAAGAATTATGAGTTTTATTTGACAAAAGAAGGGAATGGAGCCGGATATGCGCGGAATGTGGGTTTGGAGCATGCCAAGGGGAAATGGTTGGTTTTTTTGGATGCGGATGATTTTTTGCATCCAGAGGCTTCATCGATTTTCGATGAAGAAATCGACACGGATGCGGACATCGTTTATTTCCGTCTAAGAGTCGTTTTCAACGATAATCTTGATTTGGTATCTAAACGAGGTGGGTCTGAATATATCCAGTTTGTTGAGAACTATCTTGAAACCGGAGATGAAACAGAACTCCGTACGCGTTGGCATTCTCCCGTGAGCAAGTTCATTAAAAGGTCATTAGTTGTAGAGAACAATATTCGTTTTGAAGAGACGAAGTATTCGAATGATATAATGTTTTCCACATTGACAGGATGTAAAGCAAACAAGATTGCCGCGAGGGATGCGTGTTATTATGTTTGTACCGAAAGGGCGGGATCGTTGACTTCTAATTTTTGTAAAAAAGAAGGAGAACTGGAAATAAGATCGTCGGCTTTTTTTCGGGCACAGCAAGTTGTCAAGGATAATGGTTATTCTGTCGATGAAAGACTTGCAATTCGGTTTTTGCAACGCCTTTTTGTAAAGAATCGCAGCCTGTTCATTCGATTCTTTAAGTCCATACAAGAGTTATCTGGTAAATCACGGGTTGAACTGACTAATAAGATTTTTGAATCCAACACTTTTGTATGTCGAGTTAAAGGGAAAGCTTACGTTTTTCTCGTTTCGTTATTTTGATACAGGCGGGTCGAGAGTCTCTTCCACTTCCTGTCATTAATATGTAATTCGTTAATATACAATACAAGTAGATGCCATCCCCTCTATTCTCAGTCTTAATTGCCAACTATAACAATGGCTGTTATATAAAAGAAGCCATTGATAGTGTATTATCTCAAACATATACTAATTGGGAAATAGTAATTGTTGATGATTGTTCAACCGACAATTCTGTTGAATTGTACAATGAATTGATTGTTAATCCCAAGATACGTGTTTTCTATAATGATAGGAATCAAGGTGCGGGTTACACCAAACGTCGTTGCGTTGAGATGGCTCGAGGTGAAATATGTGGGTTCGTGGATCCGGATGATTTGCTTGCTGAAAAAGATGCATTAGAAGCTATGGTTCTTGCCCATCAAACAAATCCGGATGCTTCGTTGATCTATTCCGGGTATTATTCGGCGGATGAGAATCTTGTTATCAAAGAAGTGATTCGTGGTGCCGATTTGGAGGGCATTTCTGCTTTGGAATATGGTATGGGACCTATCAGTCATTTTGTCTCCTTCAAAAAAAAGCATTATGACCTTACAACTGGGATCGATCCTTTTATGAAGCGTTGTGTTGATTATGATATGTATTATAAGTTAGAAGAGGTGGGTGATTTAGTTCATTTGGATCGAATTCTTTATACGTATAGGCATAACTCTCATTCGATTTCTTTGAATGATGGAGTGTATAAATCGAGGGCATGGCATACATATACATGTGTTGAAGCGATGAAACGTCGAGGGTTGACAGACGAGAGACGGATGTTGTTCCCTATTGAAAATGTTTTACGAAAGGAGTATACGAAAGGATATAAGCAAGGATATACGCAAGGACAGGAACACGTTAAACTAACAAAAACCTATAGAATAGGAGAATCCCTCAAAAAGCCACGTCTATGGCTAAATAAACTAATGGGTAAATAATAAAGATAGAGAACAATTATGCCCATATCGATTATCATCCCCGTATTTAATACTGAGAAGTATCTTCCTGCATGCCTTGAGAGCATACTTCTCCAGAGTTATTCGGATTTCGAGATATTATTGGTTGACGACGGAAGTACGGATGAAAGTGGGAAAATATGTGATGCATATGCTCAGAAAGATAGCCGCATTCGGGTTTTTCACAAAGAGAATGGTGGCGTGAGTTCGGCAAGGAATCTTGGACTTGATAACGCATCGGGGGAATGGGTTTATTTTGTGGATTCTGATGATCAAATCCTTCCTGGTGGGCTACAGACGATGATTGATTGTATCAGTGATGATGTGGACATTGTTCTGGGAGGATACAAGAGATACGATGAGTCTGGACATGTCATTTACGAGATCAATGACCGGGTTGTTTGCTTGATGGATAAGAAGGAGACCTTGTCAACGCTTTATGAGAGACATGAAAAATACTATAGTTATTTATGTTATGGATGCATCCGATTACTTAGAAACAAGATTATTCAAACGCACAATCTTCGTTTTGATACAAGACTTAGAATCAAGGAGGATACGCTTTTTTTAACACAGTATATTTGTCGGTCTAATGGAATAACTCGGTATACTACAACTCCTGTTTATAGGTATAATTTACGGAAGGATAGTGCGATGGAGTCTTTGAGAAATGGTTTTGATTACAAATATATCGATACTCTTTATTCATTGATAAGAATGAGGAATGAAATTCACCGCGTTTTCAATCCATTTAGCGAAGTCGTTTTTATTGCCGATGAGGGTGTTTGGATCCGATACAATAAAATACTGGACATGATGAATTTGTTTTCGATTCAAGATGATAATCTGAAAAGCCAAATGCATTATGACGTTTACAAGGCATTAGGACCACTTTTTTTTGTTAGAAAAAAGCTTCGTAATCGAATTAGAAAAGGGCTCTCCTTAAAATGATTTTCGACTGATAGGAGACACCACTCATGAATATAATGGTGAAATTTATAAAATGGTGGCTCTTCTCATTATGGATAGCCGCTCGAGTCAAGAAGATAAGGAAAAAAGAAAAAATCCGTTTCTTGTTTATCTTGTCAGAACTAACCCAGTGGAAAACGGAGTTATTATACCAGAAGATGCTTAGCCACCCTAGATTTGAACCGATTCTTGGCATAACACCTAGTCGTGGATATAAAGGAGCTGAGCGGAATGTTATAGACTATTGTAAGCAGAAGGGTTACAGTTATATTCTCTTGAATCCTACCGAAACGATTCTTTCCCAGGTCAACGTGGATTTCGTTATGCATCAGAAACCATATAACAGGGAGATCCAACCGGCTCATTATATAGACAACAACAAAAGAGTACCAGTTATTCTAATTCCTTATTTTTTAAGTACAATTACAGAAGACTGGGTTGTTAACCAAAGAGTATCCTTTTTTGCATGGCGCCAGTTCGTTGACAATGAGAGTTGCCGGAAAGCATGGAGCAAGATTCACAAGTTTAAAGGTTTGAATTACCGGGTAACTGGAACGCCAATAATGGATGAACTCTTGACACCCAAAGAACAACTTAAGGATGTATGGCCAATAAATGACGGACGAAAAAGAATCATTTATGCTCCGCATCATACGATTTCTGATTTTCATTGGGAAGGGATAGCGTATTCTACATTTTTGGAATACTGCCAATTTATGCTTGAAATGAGGGATAAATACAAAGACAAAGTGTATTTTGTTTTTAAACCACACCCGTCATTAAAGGATCGTTTGGAAAAGATTTGGGGGAAAGAGAAAACAGATAGTTATTATCTTGCATGGGAGCAGGCAGGATACAGTCACGTGGCTTCAGGAAAGTACTTGGAATTGTTCAAGTACTCCGATGCTTTGATTCACGACTGTGGCTCTTACACAGTTGAGTATATGTACACGGCAAATCCTGTAATGTATCTAATTCGAGATGAGCATCATTCCGAGAACATGATTCCATATGCTAGAAATGCATTTGATTTACACTATAAAGGGTTTAATCAGGCTGATATTGAGCAGTTTATTCAAGACGTGGTTAACGGAAACGATCCATTGAAATCTGATCGGGTTGCTTACCGGGCCTCTTTCCTAATGCCCCCCCACGGAAAAAGTGCCTGCGAAAACATCATTGATTCGATTCTCGGTCAATAAGAGTGTTTTTCTATTTCTTAATCATAGTTTTAACACTTGTTAATCTCAAGTTTTCCAAGAAGGGTTTTTACCCGGATTACTTGGGGAAGGAACAGTGTAATGCCATTAAAGGTGTTTTTATCTTGATGGTATTTCTTGCTCATTGCTATCCATACATTAAAAGTACGGGCTTTTCTTTCTCTGGAATAGAGATACTTTATCCTTTTATCTATGTAAGAGTCGGACAATTGATAGTTGTTCTGTTTCTTTTTTATTCAGGATACGGGGTGATGGAATCTATTCGGAACAAGAAAGAGACCTATCTGTCTTCTTTTCCTAGAAAGAGAATAATAGGGACATTGCTAAACTTTGATATTGCAGTTTGTTTCTTTATTGTCCTTAATCTGTTGCTAGGGAGGAGTATGACCATCCGACAAGTGTTACTTTCATTTACTGCTTGGGAGTCCGTTGGGAACAGTAATTGGTACATTTTTGTCATTTTATTATGCTATTGTGCGACCTATTTTTCTTTCCGGTTATTCCCTGAAAACCATAGAGTAGGAGCGTGGATTACAGCCTCGCTTGTTTTAATTGGCTGGTTCTTTCTTTTTTCTATGAAACCTCAGCAGAAGTGGTGGTTTAGCACATTGTTGAGTTATCCTGTGGGTGTTTTCTATTCAATTGAAAAAGAACGGATAGAGCCCTTTGTTAAGACACATTATTACCAGTCTGTTTGTGTTTTACTTGCTGTGTTTTTGTTTTTATGGCTGTCTAAAACCCCGGATCCGACTGGACTGCTATTTAACTTAAAGGGCATCGTCTTTAGCTTACTTGTCGTTTTATTGACGATGAGAATCAAGATTGGTAATCAATTGCTTTGTTGGTTTGGAATCAATTTATTCCCTCTGTATATTTACCAGCGTCTTCCTATGATTACATTATGGTATTACGGGGGACACGGATTCTTTACGCAGTATCCTTATGCATTCATTGCTTGTTGCTTTGTTTTAACATGTGTCATTGCCTTCGCATATAGGTATTGGAAAATAAGTTTGTAGCGATGCCGACCCTATCCGTTATTATTCCCGTTTTTAATACAGAGGCCTTTCTGCCTAGATGCATAGATAGTGTTTTGACACAAAGTTTCATCGATTTCGAGTTGCTTCTTATTGATGACGGTAGTTCTGATAAGAGCGGAATTATTTGTGATAACTATTCAAAGACAGATGAAAGGGTCCGAGTTTTCCATAAAGAGAATGGTGGCGTAAGTTCTGCTAGAAACCTTGGTCTTAAACATGCGCAGGGGCAGTGGGTCACCTTTATTGATAGCGATGATTATGTGGAGAAGGAGTATTTTCAACTTCCTTATGAGAGCGAATCAATGGACCTTTATGCTCAGAATTGGCGTTTTGCGACGGGGGAGAGCAAAGAGTTCTTTCCATCACAGACGGTTAGTTCAAAGCAATATTCACAGTTTATGCAAGAGAATCTTCATACAGATTTCTTCCGTACAGCATGTGGTTTTTTCTTCAAGAATTCAATTATTTGTAGAGAAAATATAAAATTCGAAGACCGATTTAGACTGGGAGAGGACACGCTATTTGTTTTGGATTATTTTAGATTTGCAAAATCTATCCAAATTATGGATAATTCATGCTATATCTATAATCGGCAAGACTGTTGGGGGAAAAAATACGCTCTTTCTTGGGAGGAGGTGAGGAATTATTGGACTGCCTTTTGGAATAAGTATGACGCTTTGCATATAGATGCGCCTAAGTTGGTTTCTTTTATCTTTTCTTTTTTCAAAACAAAGATGGATTCGGACGAGTCTGTCCAAAACGTAAGATGGGCTTTATCCGCACCTGTCTTGAGGTTCAAAAAAAGCAGATTATCACAAAAAGGCTTGATTGGGAAGATAAAGTATTCTGTTTTGAGAATAGTGGCCTTGTTTGTTCATGTTTAAGGTGTCCATCATAATTCCTGTCTATAATACTGCACCCTATTTACATCGGTGCATTGACAGCATTCTTGGTCAAAAATTCAAGGATTTCGAACTAATCCTTGTGGATGATGGGAGCACGGACGGAAGCTCTTCGATATGTGACGAGTATTCAGCCAAGGATGGTCGGGTTAAGACATTACATAAAAAGAATGGAGGGGTCAGTTCTGCAAGAAATCTCGGCTTGAGCTGTGCGAGTGGAGAATGGGTTTATTTTGTCGATTCGGACGATGAATTGCTTCCTGATGGGTTGCAGGTATTAGTTGACTGTGTTGACGAGGATACTGATTTAGTGATGGGTGGTTATGAGTCGTGCGAATTTGATAGGGGGAGGTGCAAGCATTATGACGGAGAGATTCGTCATATTAGGATGGATAAAAAGGAATCAATCAAGACTCTTTATCGGAAGTATTCTTGTTATTATCCTTATTTAGGCTGGATGTGGTTACGAATGTTTCGTAACAGCATCATCAGACAGGAAAACCTCCATTTCGATACAAGCATAAGGATAAAAGAGGATACACTTTTTACGGCGGAGTATATTTGTCGATCGAACGGAATCACCTGTTTCGTGACTACCTCTGTGTATGTATATTATTGGCGAGAAGATAGTGCGATGGGGGCATGGCGGCGTGGCTTTGATTACAAATATCTGGATAGTTTGTACGCTCTGATTAAGATAAAGGATGAGATAAATAGATTTTTCCCTTCTTGCAGCGAATCGGTTTTTGTTGCGAAAGAAGGAATTTGGTCTAGATACAAAGAGATTCTTCTTAGGATGGAGTTGAATGGAATTGATGATAAGGATTTGAGGCAAACGATGAAAAACATCATTAACAAAGAGATAGGTCTCATTCCCTTTTTCCTTATTCGCAAAAAAATACGGAATCTGAAAAGGAAATGGTCCCGCTGAAACTGACGATTGATCCTTCATTTTTTCAGGAGGAGAATCGTAATGGCTTTGTCGTTTCCGCTCAAATGAAAAAGATTTGGGCGGTCGAGTTGGATCTCCTCAATGAGTTTTCCATGGTGTGTGCGAAGCATCAGTTGAAGTGGTTCGTTCATGCCGGAACGATGCTCGGCGCCGTCCGGCACCAGGGGTTCATTCCATGGGATAATGATATTGATGTAATAATGCCAAGGGATGATTATGAGCGTTTCTGTCAGTGTGCGCCATCGGAATTCTCACATCCCTTTTTCTTCCAGAATGAATCAACAGACCGTTATTTCGCGCGGGCTTTTTCTCGGCTGAGGAATTCTGAGACGACGGCCATCTTCGATAATGAGAGATCCTATGAATACCCTTATAATCAAGGTATCTTTATTGATATTTTCCCGATGGATCATGTCCCCGCCAATCTAGAAGAACGGGAAGCTTTTTATAAGGAAATTGTAGAATTGAATGCCAAGGCGGTAGCTGTGAGGACAATGATTCATTTCTATCGAGCAAAAGAAGGGTTTGGTCTTTTCAAGCGGGTGAGTTATTTCTTGAAGCATCTTTTTTACAAATACTTTTTCCGCGCAGGCTACCGCTACTTTATGGAGAAGCACCATGAATTGATTACCAAATACGATTCAGAAGAAACCGGATGGGAGGAAGAGGCAATTGTCATTCCTTTGGGACGTCATTTATGGAGGACGGAGTGGGTTCGGGAGACAATGCTAGTTCCATTCGAAATGATTCAAGTCCCTGTTCCACTACATTTTGATGAATGCTTGACGGCTTCTTTCGGAAAGGACTGGAAGACTCCTAGAAGAATAGGCACCCATCATGGGGAGGTCTTATTCGATGCTGACAAACCATATACTACCTATATAACCCATAAATAAATATGTATAACAATCGCGTTGTCGTTTACACTTCAGGGACATTCGATATGTTCCATTCCAATCACCTTAAGATGATTGAGTATGCACGTGGACTTGGGGACACACTCATCGTCGGCGTCAGTACCGATGATCTGGTGGCAAGCTACAAGAATCCACCGATTATTCCTTTTGAGGAGCGGATCGCCATCATTAAGGCTCTTAAATTTCCGGACATCGTTATCCCACAGCGTACGTTGGATCATACTGAGGCTGTGAAGAAAATGAACATTGACGTGTTCGTCGTCGGAGACGACTGGGTGGGTAAATACGATTACCTGAAGGAATTTGGCGTGACTGTGTTCTATTTCCCTCGAGGGGAGGGGGCATCGACGACTGCGATTAAAAAGTCCATCCTTGAGCGTTATGAGGGGACCATCAAGCAGATTGACCATCAACCTAATCCGGACGTTGTGAAATGAAGAATGCGATTGTGACCGGGGCGACCCGTGGAATTGGCCTTGCGACGGCCGAGATGCTGTTGCAGGAGGGATATCATGTGACTGTGACTTATGCATATGACGAGGATTCCGTGCAGCCTTGCAAGGACAGATTGAGCGCAGTAAGCGACGCCTTCGAAATCCTTTGGGTCGATCAGACCAGTAAGCAGGAGATGCACGACTTCGCTATGAAGATGCGCGAAAAGGGCCATATTGATTGTATTGTCTGCAATGCCGGAATGACGTTGAGGAAAGGTCTCCAGGAGATTGACGAGGAAGGCTGGGAGCGGGTGATGCAGATGAATGTCAACAGTAACGTGTATCTGATTCGCGATCTTTTCGATTGTATCCCGCATGGCTCCAGAATTGTGTTCACCGGCTCGTTGATGGGCATCCTTCCTCACAGTGTATCCTTATCCTATGGCGTTACCAAGGCTGCGGTTTTGGCCCTTGCCAAGAATTTGGTGAAATTCTTTGAGGATACGGATACGACTGTCAATGCGATAGCTCCCGGTTTTGTTGAGACCGAGTGGCAGAAGAACAAGCCTCTGGAAATCAGGAACAATATTTACAACAAGACCGCCATTAAACGTTTTGCGGATCCGAAAGAAATTGCGGATGCCGTGAGATTCTGCATTCGTAATGCCTTTGTGAATGGGAGTATCATCGAAGTGAGTGGCGGTTATTGCTTTAAATAGCCAACTGTTTGCTGAGAAACAAAAGGATCGCCGTTGTTCCGTATGAATAGGATAGGCCATCGCATAGCGATATCCATCTGTCTTTGTATCACTTATTCTTGCGACAAAGATGACTCGCTCATGTTCGCAAGGGAATTGATTCAAGAGACATCTATTCCGGACACAACAACCATCTATTTCAAGCCGAACGAGGATCCGGTCGGGCTGAATCCGAAGAAAGAGGAAGTCTTCTATACCAAGTTCAGCCAGTATGCTGACCTGAGCTTTAAGCATCAGAGCGCGGCGGTCTATGACGATTATGTGTTTTTCGTCGAAAGGTGTCGTATGTCTGTGTGCCTGTACGATTTAAGCCGAAAGGCAATAGTATATACGGCGACATTTAAGCCAGCGGGGAGCATAAGTATTTATCATTGTAACCAGAGTACTTTTGGCACGGAAAGATATGATCCGTCAGACCCATTCCCTCTACTGTATGTCAGCCAGCGGGCGAAATCGGGGAAACGCTGTTTTGTGGAGGTGCTCCGGATACATCCGAAGTATAATGAAGATCAAACGGCAATTGTCTCTTTTAAACTTGAGTTAATTCAAGAGATCTATTTCCCTACGATGACTAGGGATAACTCTTTGGGGAATGTCAATTGCGTCATTGATGCCAGGAAAGGGGCAATGTACACATACTCGAGGAATAACAGGTCGGCGGATGGCAATTATCTTCAGTGTAAGATTTCCCGGTTTGAAATTCCGGACATCAAACAGCAACAGGTCGTCCTGGAAGATTCGGACATCGAATCCTCCTTCATGATTGACATTTCTGCGGAGAATATGCAGGGTGCTTGTATTGTTGATGACCTTCTGTATATCGCTCAGGGTTATCCTTCCACGAAATATATCTATCTCAATGTGGTAAATCTCCAACAGGAAAGGCTTGTCAAGCGATATGATCTTTTGGGCAGCGGAGTCGATTGGGAACCGGAAGGGTGTTTTTATTACGATGGGAGCATAATGCTTTCCCATACAAACGGTATCAGCCGAATAGAAGCAAAATGATTCGGGCTGCGATTTAGACTTGTGACAGAATGATTAATTTGGATAAAGAGATAATTTGCGACTATGAGGTTTCCGCCCGGATGAAGCGGATTTGGGCGATGGAACTGGACATGGTGGAGAAGTTCGTGGCGGTTTGTCAGCAGTATGGCTTGGAGTATATGATCATGGGAGGAACACTTCTGGGTGCCGTGAGGCACAAGGGTTTCATCCCATGGGATAACGACATTGATCTCCTGATGCCACGCAAGGATTTCAACAAGTTGTTGGAGATTGGCCCTGAGGCTTTCAAAAGCCCGCTGTTCTTTCAGACCCCGGTGACTGAAGAGTCCCGATTCTTCAGTACCTATGTCAAGATCCGCAATGAGAATGGTACTGCGGCTACTCGGGAGGAATATGAAAGCGGAATTAACTGTGGAATCTTCATTGACATCTTTTGCCTGGATGAGATTCCTGATTCTCCTCTGGCCAGGAGAATCTATTATCGGCGTATGAACGAGATTTCCAAAATGCAACGTTTTGCCCTTGGAAAGACTCTGCAAGGAGGTCTAGCCAACAAAATCAAGCATTCCCTTCAGCGCTTTGTATATCGCTTTGTATATCATAACCCCAATACCGCAACCCTCTTCGATCTTTATCAGAAAGCCGCGGGATCGTATGCCGGGAAGAACTGCCGGCAGGTGGCCCATATAGCGTTCGGTTATTGGGAGAATTTCATCTGGGATAAGAAGGATTGGGATGAGCAGATCCAATTGGATTTTGAGGACATGAAAGTGGTTGCTCCAAAGGGATTTGATGCCATCTTGAGACGTCAGTACGGTGACTATATGAAGATTCCGGACGACAAGTCCACGCACGATTATTTTGATTTCGATCCGGATGTCCCTTATACCGACTACTTTGGAAAATAGATTAGATTAGTGTATTATTATTATGTCAACAGCAATTGAATTCGACCACGTAGGAAAACAATACAGGCTGGGGCTCGTTTCGACCAAGACCCTGTCCCATGACCTGAATCGGTGGTGGCAGACGGCCGTCTTGAAGAAGGAAGATCCTTATCTGAAGATTGGTGAGGTCAATGACCGTTCGTCTTTTGGATCCAGCGAATATGTCTGGGCCTTAAGGGATATTGACTTCAAGGTTGAACAGGGCGATGTCGTGGGAATCATCGGAAGGAACGGTGCCGGAAAAAGCACTTTATTGAAGCTTCTTTCCAAGGTGACGGGACCGACAGTGGGTGAGATTCGGGCACGAGGCCGAATTGGTTCTCTTTTGGAAGTGGGTACTGGATTCCACCCCGAAATGACTGGCCGGGAGAACATCTATATGAACGGAGCTATTATGGGAATGACCAAGCACGATGTGACCAATAAGCTGGATGAGATTATCGCTTTCTCCGGTTGCGAGCGTTACATCGACACGCCGGTCAAAAGGTATTCTTCGGGTATGAAGGTTCGCTTGGGATTCGCTGTCGCTGCGCATCTGGAGCCTGAGATTCTGGTTGTGGATGAGGTTTTGGCTGTGGGCGATGCCGAGTTTCAGAAGAAGGCTATCGGCAAAATGCAGGAAGTAAGCCGTGGTGAAGGGAGAACCGTTTTATTCGTGAGTCATAATATGACCTCCATCAGGAGTTTGTGTAATACGGGCGTCCTTCTGGAAAACGGAATGGTCCGTGAGCAGGGCGAGATCAATACGATTGTTTCCCATTATTTGTCCGGTGATAATGACTTGCTGAACCATAAGTTATTTGACAAAGACAAAGATTTGACGGGTAAGGGCTTTGAGATACTGGAAATGGGAATTCGGAAACGGGGGGGCTCGTTCGAAGATGTCATGTCGGTTACGGATGAATTGGAAATAGTGATCCGGTACCGAGTGGAGCGGCCAATGAACCAGTTGCATTTGACGATGCATATGAAGAACGATCAGGGGAACAAGGTCTTCTCGTTCAGCGGAGGTGGTCGTTGCTATGATTATTATCACGATGCGGGCGAGTATGTCCAGACTTGCATCATTCCGGCCAACTTCTTGAATTGGGGAAATTATGCGTTGGACCTTTATGTCGTTGAAAACAGGGCAAAATCCTTCCTTCATGGATATGATGTTCTTTCGTTCACATTGAGTAATAAAGCTCATGCTATTGGAACGTTCATGGGAAAAGAGCCGGGAGACATTACTCCTAAATTTGACTTCACCGAGGAAAAGATAGGATAATCCTATGAAACAGCGCGACGCTACCTTCGACATCATGAAAGGCATCGGCATTCTGCTGGTGATAACCTGCCATTTCTTTGGATGGAATCATCCGTGGTTGGCGCAGGTTATCTTGTCTTTTCACATGCCGTTGTTCTTCTTCGTCGCGGGTTATTTCTCCAAGGCCTATGTGGACAGGCCGACTTCGTGGAGTCATGTGAAGCGTTTTTCCAAGCGTTTGATTTCTCCGTTCATCGTTACCCAGTTAGCAATCGTTGCCTGGGCGGTGTTGATGGCATTTGCCAAGCATGATGGTTGGGATCCGGTCATTCGGGATACCTTGTCTTTGTTCTGGGCCGATGTAGATGGCCCTATGACTCCTTGGGGGAAACTGACGATTGGCGTCATCTGGTTTCTGTTGGCCTTGTTCGTTGCGAAGTCGTTGCTGATTCCGTTGTCTCGATTGAAACAATGGGCCATTCCAGTGTCATTGGTTCTGGCCTTTGGAACGTTGTTGTTGCATAAGGTATTCCCTTATTCCATTTGGTGTATCTCTTTGGGATTGATGGCGCTGCCGTTCGTCACTATCGGGTGGTGGGTAAAGGACCATCCCTTCCCTTTATGGTTGAATCTTTTGTGCGTTGGATGCTGGATTGCGGCCATCTTTTTTTCTAGGCTGGAGATGTATACTTTTACTTGGAAGTGTTATCCTTTGGATGTGTTGGGCGCTTATGGCGGGACCTATTGTGTCTATTGGATTTCTAAGTGGATGGGCGAGTATCTTAAATCGGTTTCAAAGGTGTTTGCCTATCTGGGGATGATTTCGTTGGCAATCATGTGCGTCCATTGTTTCGAGATGGATTCTCATCTTGGTAATCGTATCAGAGTAGCTGCGGGAATCGGGATGCAGGATTGGGTTTTGTATGTCTGGAGATATGTTTTAACGATCGGTCTTGCCATCGTTTTGGTTCACATCCCCAAAGTGAAGCAGATATTTGTTTGAGGAATGCAAGGATTAAAGAGATTATTCGGTTGGGCGTTGAAGTACGGTGCTTTTGCGTGGGTGGCGGCTTTGGCTGTATGGTATCTCGTTATAAGCACATTGCGAAATGGAATCTCTTGTGATGAGGGTTATTATCTGCTGGGTTTCCTTCGGAATCAAGATGTGGAATGGCTAGGAACCGACTTTCACGCCATTGTCCGCGCTATGACTCGCGCGTTCGTTGATGACGACATCATGGTGTATCGATACTTGCGGCTAATCCTCCATTGTGTCGCTATCGTCTTGTTCGCATTGACATCGTATGAGTGGTTGTCACGGAAGAAAGGCTTGCAAGTATCTCGTTGGGCTTATTATCCTACGATCCTGCTATCCGGAGCAATGGCCTATAGGTTTGCGACCCCGACTATCTCGTACGACAGTCTAGAGCTCATCATCCTGCTTACGGCGGCATCCTTGCTCTTTGTCCTGTTTTGTTCCGGAAAGAAGGCAATTCGTTTCTGCGGTGCTTTTGGCATCGGATTCCTGCTTTGGTTTGCTTGTTCCAATTATCCGCCTGCCGGCGTGTGTATAGTGGCTCTTTTCACGATTGCCTATCTCCTTGAGGTCAAGGATATGAGATGGAGTCATTTGCTGGCAGTGGCCATAGGTGCTCTTGCCGCAATTGCCGTCAGCCATTTCCTCATCCATGACATGAGGGTTTGGTTTTCCGAGATGAGCAAGGTGTTTGTTTCCACCTTTACCGAGGAATCTCAGTCGAACCACGATGCTGGGAGCCTGGTTTCTGTGATGCTGATTACCGTTGCGAAGGCGCTGTTGGTTTTGATTCCGGCCGTCGTAGTATTCACCTTGATGTACAAAAAGATTCGGGTATCTGAAAAGGTTCAATGGCTACTCGTTTTGGTGGTGTGCGCGGTTTTGCTTGTCGTCAAGCAAATCTATGAGCTTCACAGTGTGTTGTACCTTCTCCCCGTCGCTCTTATAGTCGCAAAGGTCCTTGCTCAGCCGGAAACAAGTCTGAAGGGATTCCTGCTTTCAAAGGATGCCTTCCTGGTTTTGATT
>JAEEGL015772611.1_pt1 | contig 30180 bp, 24 predicted proteins | sample 9134231 | NCBI WGS metagenome assembly JAEEGL01 (sample SAMN16246548, study PRJNA631951) | gut metagenome | biome: gut microbiome; feature: rumen; material: fiber-attached | host: Bos | place: Iran: Karaj | collected 2018-10 | reverse complement strand
GTCGCCGCCCAAAGCCGCAACCGTAAACGGAAGCGATACCGTCGAATAAATATCGTAGTCCTGTCTTTGGAAAATCGGATGTTTCGAAACCAGTGTACGAACAAGGATATCTCCTCTCGGTCCGCCATTCTGTCCGGGTTCTCCCTTGCCGGGAATCTTGCATGCCAGTCCGCCGTTATCGATACCTGCGGGGAACTTCACCGCGTAACGCTTCTTGATTGTGGTATAACCGGTACCGCGGCAGTCCGTACACTTCTCGCGAATGACCTTACCGCGTCCGTTACACTCACGGCATGTCTGCACGGATGTAATCTGTCCGAAAATGGAATTGGTCGTAACACGAACCTGTCCCTTGCCTCGACAGTTCGGGCAGGTCTCCGGAGACGTTCCGGGCTTTGCACCGCTGCCTTTACAGGTTTTACACTCTTCTTTGGAATCGACTTCAATCTCTTTCTCGCAACCGAACACCGCTTCCTCAAAGGTTAAGCGCACATCCACCACCTTGTCGGCACCGCGCATGGGGCCGTTTCTGGAAGCACCTCTTCTGGAACCGCCGAAAATATCGCCGAATCCAAACAGGTCGCTGAATATGTCGCCGAAATCCATACCGGAAAAATCGTAAGCCCCGCCTGCTCCGCCGGCCCCTGCCTCGAAAGCAGCATGTCCGAACTGGTCGTACTGCTTTCTTTTCTCGGGATCGGACAAAACACCGTATGCCTCGGAGGCTTCCTTGAATTTCTTCTCCGCCTCTTCCGGGTTATCCGGATTCATATCCGGGTGGTATTTCTTTGCCAAAGCTCGATATGCTTTTTTAATCTCGGCATCGTCCGCAGTTTTGGGAACGCCGAGGATTTCATAATAATCGCGCTTGTCTGCCATAACTTAACTGCCTTTTAAACCTCTCTGTAGTCTCCCGCAAAGTCATCGGAACCGCCTGCGTTGCCGCTGTCGGAGCTTCCGTTGTCCTGTGCGCCGTAGCCTGCAAATCCGTTCGGATCCGGGCCTGCGCCGGCTGCACCCTGCATGGATTCATACATCTTTGTGAAGAGTGCCTGGCTCTTCTCCATCATCTTCTGGTGAGCTGCTTTGAGTTCGCCAACCTCGTCTTCGGTCATTTCCTTGTCTTTGGTTCTTTCAAGGATGTCCTTAACGTTCTTGATTTCTTCTTCCACATCAGCCTTCTCGGACTCGGAAATCTTGTCTCCTACATCCTTTAATGCCTTCTCGGTCTGTACAACCATGGCATCGGCTTCGTTTCTTGCATCTACTGCTTCCTTACGCTTCTTGTCCTGTGCTTCATACTCAGCAGCTTCCTTGATTGCTGCTTCGATGTCGTTATCGGACATATTGGAGCCGGAAGTAATGGTAATATGCTGTTCTTTTCCGGTACCGAGATCCTTTGCGGATACGTTTACGATACCGTTTGCATCGATATCGAAAGTAACTTCGATCTTAGGCATACCTCTTCTTGCAGGAGGGATACCGTCGAGACGGAACTGGCCGAGCGTCTTGTTGTCGCGGGCAAACTGTCTCTCACCCTGGGTTACGTGGATATCTACTGCAGTCTGGTTATCCTCTGCGGTGGAGAATACCTGGCTCTTCTTTACGGGGATGGTGGTGTTTCTCTCAATCAGCTTGGTTGCAACACCGCCCATGGTCTCGATTGCAAGTGAAAGCGGGGTAACATCCAAAAGAAGGATTTCACCTGCACCTGCATCGCCTGCAAGCTTACCGCCCTGGATGGAAGCACCGAGTGCTACGCATTCATCGGGGTTAAGGGACTTGCTGGGTTCCTGACCGGTTAACTGTTTTACTTTATCCTGTACAGCAGGGATTCTGGTGGAACCGCCTACCAAAAGGACTTTTCCGAGTTCGCTTGAAGTAACGCCTGCATCGGAGAGTGCTCTCTGAACCGGGCCTGCGGTACGCTCTACCAGATCAGCGGTCAGTTCGTTGAACTTCGCTCTGGTCAAAGTTGCCTCATAGTGCTTCGGGCCGTCAGCCGTTGCGGTAAGGTAAGGAAGGTTAATCTCGGTGCTGGTAGCGGAGGAGAGTTCCTTCTTTGCCTTCTCGGAAGCTTCCTTGATACGCTGAAGTGCCATTTTATCATTGGACAAATCAACGCCTTCCTGCTTCTTGAACTCGCTGATGATGTAATCGGAAATCTTCTGGTCGAAGTCATCACCACCAAGTCGGTTATCACCTGCGGTTGCAAGTACTTCGATAACGCCGTCACCGATTTCGATGATGGAAACATCGAAGGTACCGCCACCCAAGTCGTATACCATAATCTTCTGTTCTTTTTCGTTGTCAAGGCCGTATGCAAGTGCCGCTGCGGTAGGCTCGTTGATGATACGCTTTACATCAAGGCCGGCGATTTTACCTGCATCCTTGGTTGCCTGACGCTGTGCGTCGTTGAAGTATGCGGGAACGGTGATAACCGCTTCCGTAACCTTCTCGCCCAAATATCCTTCCGCATCCGCTTTCAGTTTCTGAAGGATCATTGCGGAAATCTGCTGAGGGGAGTATTTCTTTCCGTCGATGGTTCTGCCGCGGTCGGTACCCATATCACGCTTGATGGACATGATGGTCTTGTCCGCGTTGGTAACTGCCTGACGCTTTGCAGCCTCACCTACAAGTCTGTCCCCGTTCTTTGCAAAAGCAACGATGGAGGGAGTTGTTCTCATTCCTTCGGTGTTTGCGATAACGGTAGGCTGTCCGCCTTCCATAACTGCTACGCAGCTGTTTGTTGTTCCTAAGTCAATACCAATGATTTTTCCCATTTTTATTACCTCCTGAGTGATTGGCTCTCATTTCCTTTACGATACTACCGCAACCATACTGTGTCGGATGACACTGTCGCGATAGGTATATCCTTTTTGCAGTTCCTGTGCCACGATGCCGCTTTCGTATTCTTCGCTCTCGCACTGCATTACCGCATTATGCAAATCGGGATTGAATTCCGTTCCGACGGCTTCGATGGGTTTTACGTCCAGTTTCTCAAGCTCGCCCATGAGCTGCTTGTATATCATCTGCATGCCTTCCGCATGCGCACTGCCCTGTTCTTCCTCGGGGATGGATGCAAGTCCGCGTTCGAAATTGTCCACAACCGGAAGGAGTTTTTCAATCACGCTCCTGGCTCCTGCCTCAAACATGGTTTCCTTTTCCTTGTCGGTTCGTTTGCGGAAATTGTCGAACTCCGCCAACTGGCGCTTCACCATGTCCTCAAGTTCTTCGATTCTCTGGTCTTTCGGATCCTTCTTTGCTTCTTCCTCTGCGCCGGCTTCTGCGTTTTCGGTGCCTTCCCCTTCGTCAGCCTTTGCTTCCGTATTCGCTGCTTCGCTTTGCTCTCCTGCGCTGACTTCGTTTCCGGTTTCCTCGGCCGCGTCTTTCGCTTCCTCGGTTACCCCCTCCATTTCTTCGGGGTTCTTGATGTTTTCTTCCATTTGTTTCTTTCCTTTTTTCTTTTTCATTTCTTATCGTCCTGATATAACGCATCCAATTGCGTTTTTATTGTTTTCAAAGTTCCGACTACCTTTTCGTAGTCCATTCTCTTCGGTCCGATGATACCGATGGTGCCGCGCATGCCTTCGCCAAATTCATAATTCGCGGTTACGATACTGCAATCCTTCATGCTCTGAATCGGGGATTCCTCTCCGATATAAACGCGGATGCCGTTCTTTGTTCCCGTATCGTCCATCGCCGTATCCACAAGCTGTGCCAGAAGCTGTTTTTCCTCGAATGCATTGATTAATCCGCTTGCATTCTGCTCGCTTGCGAGCTCTGGATATTTGAAAATGTTATTCGCGCCGGATGTATAAACCTCTAAATCATCGTCTTCCTTAATCGTTTCCGCCACCGCATCGATTACATCCCCGATGAAGGAACCGTATTCGCCGGCCTGCGCTTTCATCTTGGCGATTAACGCCAGATTGATTTCTTCGATTGCCAGACCGTTCAAACTCGTATTTAAAAGGATGTTCAGTTTCAACATCACTTCGTCGTTAATCGGTTCATCCACATTAATCATCGTATTCTTGATAATGTTTCCTTCCGCAACGACAACCGCGAGGATTTGTTCTTCATTGACGCGGGAAAGCTGGATGAACTTCACCTTATTGCCGGATACCCTGGGCGCCGTAACCATGGTTGCGTAATTCGTGTTAACCGCCAGCACCTTGGCTACCTGCTTGAGAAGATGATCCATTTTTTCATCTTTCTCAACGAGCATCTCTTTCAGCTCTTCCACCTGACGTGCATTCTCTTCCATCATGCTGTCGACATAGAGCCGGTATCCTTTATCGGAAGGAATACGTCCTGCGGAGGTGTGGGGCTGAAGGATGTAGCCCATCTCTTCGAGGTCCGACATTTCATTTCGAATGGTTGCGGAACTTAAGTTCAAGTCCGTGTATTTCGAAATGGTTCGGGATCCTACAGGCTCGCCGGTTTCCAAATAGTTGCGAATAATCGCCTGCAGTATTTTCATTTTACGTTCATCAAGCTGCATTGGTTAACCGGCCTCCTTTTCGTTTGTTAGCACTCACTCGATTGGAGTGCTAATATCCTCAAGTCATAATCTACCACCGCGGAAAACAAATGTCAACTATTATTTATAAATCGGTTAAGCCCGGCAGTTGCCGGGCCTTGACGACGGGTATTGGGTGTTGGTGTCTTTTTGAAATCGAGTAGGGAAGAATTCTTCTCCCTACTCGATTGTCGCGTTGGCCTTCAAATGTACACTCGTACAAGCACGGTGTCCGCTTGAAGGCCTTATCGCGCACATAAAAACCCCACCCGGTATCGGGTGGGGTTTCATTGCGTTTCCTTATTCTAATCGGTTCGTGATTAGATAGCGAAGCTTCCGTTCTCGGTTCCGTTGATTACATAGTAAGCAACGTTCTCATAAGGCTTTACATAGATTTCTACAGACTTGAAATCAGCTGCCTTCTGCTTGAGATCATATACCCAAACATCTTTTGCAATCTTGATTAAATCTGCATCTGTGTACTTCTTCTCGCCCCATTCCACGCAAACGGTGTTCTTAACTTCTACTTTCTTTGGAGCTGCCGCTTTCTTGGGAGCTGCTTTAGCTGCTGCCTTCGGAGCTGCTGCTTTCTTAGGTGCCTCTGCCTTCTTTGCAGGAGCTGCTGCTTTCTTAGCAGGCGCCTTCTTAGGAGCTTCAGCCTTCTTAGCCGGTGCTGCTTTCTTAGCAGGTGCTTCCTTCTTTGCAGGTGCTGCCGCTTTCGCTGCTGCCTTTACAGGCGCTGCCTTCTTAGGAGCTTCCGCTTTCTTAGGCGCTTCTGCTACCTTAGGTGCCTCTGCCTTCTTAGCAGGTGCTGCCTTAGGAGCTGCTGCCTTCTTTGCAGGTGCCTTCTTAGCAGGTGCTTTCTTTACGGTTTCTGCAGCCTTTGCTGCTTCGGCCTTCTTCTCTTCCTTAGCTGCTTCAACCTTAACTGCTGCTTTGGCAATCGGTTTTACAACTGCTGTCTTCTTCTCTTCTGCCATGATTCCTAACTCCTTCCTTTCCACCAAACGGTGTTTAGAATTACCATAAACTTAAGGCAAGTTTAATGCAAAATGCCTAATTTTACAAGTACTTTTAATATATTTTTAATATTATCTGCCGTATTCGTCCTTGACAAATTTGCGAAGAGCTGTTAACGAACGCTCAACTTTTTCCGTATCGATGCAGTATGCCATACGGAAATATCCCTTTACACCGAAGGAATCGCTGGGAACGAGAATCAAATCATACTTCTTCGCTTTCTCGGAGAATGCAATCGCATCGTCTTCCAATGCCTTCGGGAAGATGTAAAATGTTCCGCCGGGTTTTACTACTTCGAATCCCAGATCCACAAGTTCGTTATAGATTAAGTTCATGTTGGTTTCGTATACGGAAAGGTCCGAGGTCATATCGATGCATTTGGCAACCGCAATCTGAATTAAGGATGCCGGACAGTTATGACCGGTTCCTCTGGATATCTGACAGCACATCGGAACGATTAATTTGGCATCCGTTGCACGCGGATTCACTGCCACGTATCCGAGACGCTCTCCGGGAATGGAGAGGGACTTGGAGTAGGAATAGCAGGAAAGGGTGTTGTCATAGAACTTGGATACATAAGGTGCATCCACGCCTGCGAATACGATTTCACGGTACGGTTCATCGGAAACGATGAAGATATCATGACCGAATTCTTTCTGCTTTGCTTCCAGAATCGACGCAAGCTTTTTAATGGTTTCGGTAGAATATACAATACCGGACGGATTGTTCGGGGTATTGATCAATACCGCATTTACCTTGGGATTCAGCATTTCTTCGAATGCCTCGAAATTGATCTGGAAGGAAGATGTATCTGCCGGTACCACTTTCAGGACTGCTCCGGTTTTATTGACATACGGATTGTATTCCGGGAAATACGGAGCAAAGGTCAGCACTTCATCGCCGGGTTTCGTTACGCAGCGAAGCGCATGTGCAACCGCACCTGCCGCACCGGAGGTCATAAAGATGTGTTCCATCGTATAATCCATTCCGAAAACGCGGTTTAAATGCTCTGCCGTTGCTTCTCTTGCCATGGGGTTACCCGGATTGGGGCTGTAGCCGTGCAAATATGCACTGTCCTTGGTCTGAAGAAGCTCAATCATGGTCTTCGTCAGTTCGTCCGGCACAGGCACGGAAGGATTTCCGAGCGAATAATCGAATACGTTTTCATAGCCGATTTCCTTGCCTCTCTGAACCGCATATCCTGCCAGCGCACGAATAACGCTGGGTGCCTGAATCATATCCTTAAATTCCTGATTAATCATAGTGATACCCTCTTTTTGTGTATTTTATCCATAAAAGTATATAAAAAATTTTATTATTTGTAAATTCAAACGCATGGATTCGTGATATACTCATTCAAGATTACAGCACTCAGGAGTAGCAATGTTTCTGGAAAATTTAGCGGCAACCGGATTAAATTTTACGGATCTGCAGTTTATCTTCCGCTTTCTTCCCCTTTACCTCCTGTTATATTACCTCTTCCCCGGCAAAATCCGCTCATGGATTACGGTGATATTCAGTCTGGTGTTCTATGCGGTGAACGCGAAAGAGTATACGGCGGTTCTTCTTCTGGTGCTGATTCTGAACTTTGCTTTCTCGTTCGGCATCGCAAAGAAGAAAAAAGGAGTTTTGATTCTGTCCTTTATCACGGATGCCGGATTCTTAATGAGTTTTAAGATTCTTAGCGTGCTCGGTCTTACCGTAAGTCTCCCCGCAGATTATAATTTGCGGATTCTGCTGCCTCTCGGCATCAGCTTCTATACGTTTAAAATCATTTCCTACCAGATTGACTTATACCGCGGGAAATACGAACGCGCATCCCTTGGCGATTTTCTGGCATATGCCGCGGACTTTTCGCAGATTATCAGCGGTCCCATCGGCCGTTACGATTTGTGGAAAAAAGACCACGACCATCTGATCTCAATCAAAAAGTTTAAGAACAAGGTCACATTTGCGATGAACGCAGTCTGCGACGGACTGACCTTTTTCATCGCCGGACTTTTCATCAAGATTATCCTTGCCAATCACCTTGCCATCCTCTGGAACAGCATCGGCACCATCGGATACGACAGTATCTCCACGCCGCTTGCATGGATTGGCGTAGTGGTTTATTCCTTAAACCTCTTCTATGATTTCTGGGGTTATTCCCTGATTGCCGCAGGAATCGGCGTTATGACGGGGCATTCCTTTATCCGGAACTTCAAGGATCCGTACGGGGCTCTTTCGGTCAGCGATTTTTACCGCAGATGGCATATTACCCTCGGAAACTGGTTTAAGGATTATATCTATTTCCCCTTGGGCGGCAGCCGTTGCAGCAAAATCAATACCGCGCGAAACCTGATTATCGTCTGGGTTCTGACCGGAATCTGGCACGGAATCACCTTAAACTATCTGCTTTGGGCCGGTATCCTGCTTCTTTTGATTCTTTCGGAAAAATTCGTGCTGTCCCATAACAAAGTTGTACTTCGAATTTTCGGACAGCTCCACGTGCTTGTGCTCATCCCGCTTACCTGGATCATCTTTGCACTGGACAAGCCGATGGATTTATACCATTATTTCGCCAGACTGTTCGGCGTGATGCTTCCGACCACGGTCATCAATGCCAAGGACTTTCTGACCACACTGCAAGACGGCTGGTTTTATCTTCTCATTTCCATCGTCTGCCTGATTCCCGGTATACGCGATTCTTTCTATCATGACAGACATTCGGTATTCTGGACCGTTCTTTTGTTTATTCTGTTCTGGTTCTGCATTTACAGTTCCAGCGGAAGCGACCTGAATCCGTTTATGTATATGAGTTTTTAAACTATGGCATCAAAAAGAGACAGAATTATCAAGAAAATAAGAAAGAAGCATTACGCACTCTTTATCCTGATCGGAATCTCCACAATTCTGGGAACCGTTTTCGGATATATGATGCGCTCAAGTCTTTATGCTTCCGATGACATGTATGACCCGAAGGAAGAGCCGGGTATTGTTTTGGTGCTGCACGGAATCCGTAACGGAATCTATCCGTGGAATGCCAAAGCGGAGGATTTCTCCATGGCGGGCCGTACCCTTGCAAAACTGTTTTCCAAAGATGAGCCTTCTTCTGAGATTCCTTCCGGTACGGATATAATCACTTCGGAAATCCCTTCCGAACCGGTTTCCGAAATCCCTTCGGAGATTGCTTCCGAAATCCCTTCCGAGCCGGCATCGGAAATCGAGGATACTCCTTCGTGGGAAGATTCCGTAAAGGAATTCGTACGCGTGGACGATGACTATTTTAACGATGCGCTCTTTATCGGCGACTCCCGTATCGTGGGACTCGCGGACTACGTCGAACCTCTCTACTCCAGAGCCGACTTCTACGTAAAGCGCGCCATGACGATTTATCATATCAAAGACGGGAAAGCCGTAGCGACCATCAACGGGGAACAGAAAGATGTCTGGCAGGTTCTGAGCGAAAAACAATACGGTAAAATCTATATCTCCGTCGGAATCAATGAAATCGGAACCGGAACGCCCGAATACTACGGAAATGCATTTGCAGAGGTTGTCCAGCGAATCCGCGAGGCACAGCCCGATGCGTATATCTTTATTATCAGCATCATGCACGTAACCACGAACAAGAGCAATAACGACAAGCTTTACAATAACCCGAACATCAATGCCCGCAACGAAGTACTGATTCCGCTCGCGGACCAGATCCGCACTTTCTATATTGACGTCAATGAGGCTGTGGACGACGAGTACGGCGGAATGCGTGCCGATATCAGTTACGACGAAGTGCATCTTTTAGGTTCGTGCAATGAACTCTTCCATGAATTTTTACTGGACCACGGAGTACAGCGGCCCGAGCAGCTTAGCACGGAATAACAGAATCCCCCGGCAGTTGCCGGGGGATTTTTAGTTTGTATGCTCACTTTGTTTGCTCAACGAAAAACATCACTGACGTCTCAAATACTCCGCCGATACCGGGAACGCAAAATATGTATCCGGATAGGGCTCGTCTTTCAGGGAGAAATGCCACCACTCGCAGTCAATCGGCTGAAAGCCGTTTCTTACCATTGCATTCTGCAGAATCATGCGATTCTCATACTGCTCATCCGTAATTCCGCGGTAATCCGGATGGGACACCTCGCTGAACAAATCAAACGGGCTGCCCATATCCACTTCCCTGCCGGATTTCATATCAAGCAGGGTCAGATCCACGGCGCTTCCGCGGCTGTGTGAGGACTGTTTAGCAATATATCCTTTTATAAACAAATCTTCCTTATCGAGGTCCGGATAAAAGAACTGCTTCATACGAAGATCATGTTCCTCGATTCCCCACAGACAGAACTGCTTCACCGCCGTTGCCGGGCGGTATGCGTCAAAGACCTTCAGACGGTACCCCTGCACCATTAACTCGCTGCTGACCGATTTTAACGCTCTGGCAGCCTCCTTTGTGATTAACGCAATCGGGTCCTCATATCCGTCAATCCGCTCTCCGATGAAGTTAAAGCCGGAGTGATAACGGATTTCCTGAATAATCTGCGGAACATAATCGGCTAAAATGACAAATCCCGAACAATCCAATGTAATGTCTGTATTCTTCATCTTATGTGCCTCACTGTTTCATGAAACTCTGCGATGTCTATTTGATAATGTTCGAACTTAATTCCTGCTGCCAGCGGGAGCTTCTTACCCAGCGTCCGTTGTTGATTGCAAGCATCTTTCCGTTGCTTTCCATCACTTCTTTATACCAGTATGCGCTGTCCTTCGGCGTTCTCTTTAAGGTAACGAAATCGGTATGAATGATTCCGAATCTTCCGTGATATCCCTGATCCCACTCGAAATTATCCATTACGGACCACAAGAAATATCCCCGTACATCCACGCCGTCATCCGATGCCTGCTGCAATGCGGATAAGTAACGATCAAGGAAATCGATGCGGTTCGGATCATGCACCTTTCCGTCCAGGGAAATCGCATCATGGCATGCCATGCCGTTTTCGGTTATGAACAAAGGAAGTTTATAGCGCTCATATGCGAATTTTGCTCCCCAGTAGAGGCACTCTTCCATAATCGGCCAGTGAACACCGGTCTCCTGATAGCCGGGATACGGAATGACATCCACGGGTTCGCCATCTTCGCCGGCTTTGATATAGTAGCCGTTATAAATATTCTGTCCGAGAAAATCGATGGGCTGATGCATCAGCTCCAAATCCTCTTTCGTAATCTCGGGCATCTCGCCTTTGAAAAGTTCCAGACTGTCCTTCGGGAATTCGCCCAAGAGCACGGGGTCGGAGAACCACGCCACGGTCCATGCCCAGTCCCAGGTATTCTTTGTAATGGAAAAATACTTCTTCTTTGCCGCCTCAATATCCCTCGGATCATCCGTTGCCGGAATGGGAATCGTACAGGTAGGCGCGTAACCGATTTTTACGGGACGGACGGAGTACTCTCTTAATGCTTTTACCGCCATGCCGTGCGCCTGTAAAAGGTTCACGGATGCAAGCGTCGTTTCCTTATATCCAAGTTTCTTGCCGGGCGCATGCACACCGACCACATAGCCGAGGCCGATGACGCACTGCGGTTCGTTAATCGTAAAGAAGTATTCCACGATGTCGGAGAAGCGCTCCGCAACAACTTTCGCATACTCGCCGAACCAGTTTACGATTTCGGGATTTACCCAGCCGCCTTTGTCTTCCAGCGCCTGCGGCAGGTCCCAGTGATAAAGGGTTAAGTACGGCGTGATGCCGTTTTCCTTCATCGAAAGAATCAAATCGCGGTAAAATGCGATGCCTTCCTCGGAAACCTCTCCCGTGCCGTTCGGAATAATGCGGCACCAGTTCATCGAGAAACGGTATGCCTTAATTCCGAGTTCCTTCATCATTGCAAAATCTTCTTTGTATTTATGCATGTGGTCGCAGGCCGTCAGTCCGTTTCCGCCCTTGGTGTTCATCGGATTCTCTTCCGAGAAGGTATCCCAGATACATTTGCCGCGGACATTTACCGGATCGGTGCCTTCCACCTGATATGCGCTTGAGGCTACACCCCATACAAAATCGTCACGAAACATAATTTGCTCCTTTATTCCGAAACATTTCCTTTGTTAACCCTTACAATATCAAAATAGTAACATACATATTCCTAAAAATCTACCGCTTACGCGGGGATCACTCTTTCCTTCATTTTTGCACAAAAAAAACCTTATTTTTCTACATTTACAAATATTGTAAGCGCTTACATTCTGTGATAGAATAAGAATCGACGGAATCGTTCACACAAAATTCTTTGGTATCCCGTCTTATACTATGGTAAACTGATTACTACACTGAACAGATGATATCCTTCTGTTAACGGTTTAGTCACCACACCACAAACAGGGCACGACAATTATATGTATTCCATGTATACTGCGGATAAACTGAATAAATTCCCCTATTTCCGGGAGCTCTTGAAAGACCGTGATCTTTCCGGTATTCTGGATTCTCTGACGGGACTCGTTTCGCGCCCGTACATGCTCGATATGATTCATTACTTAATCCGAAACGAAATTCCGTTCACGCTCGCGCTCCTCGATTTGGATAATTTTAAATTCATCAATGACACTTACGGACATAAAGTCGGCGACGGAGTTTTGGCCGGTGTGGCAGAAGATATGATTCGTTATCTGGATGATTACGGTATTGCCGGACGAATCGGCGGAGACGAATTCATGATGGTGAATTTCCGCGATTTGGATTATGACAGCGCAAAGAAATTCTATTTGGAAATGTACGCAAACTTCAATGTAATGCGTAAAAATATCGACCTTGAGACCTGCTCCCCTTTCATTACGGGAACACTCGGTTCTGCAACCTTTCCCAAGGATGCAAAAGATTACGATACCCTGTTTTCACTGGTTGACAAAACGCTCTATCGCGGCAAAACCAAGGGACGCAACTGCTACATCATCTATGTGGAGGCAAAGCATAAGGATATCGTCATTAAGGATCTAAAAGGTCACGGATTGTATGTTACATTCCATAATCTTGCCGAGCAATTCGATTCCACAGAGAATATTTACGGTAAAATGGATGCCATGTTTTCCGTATTGAAAGAGTCTCTCCGTATTTCCGATCTTTACTTTACCGGAAAGAACCGAATTATGCGGAGTATTACCACCGGCGAGGAACTGGCCGATGTTTCCGACATCGACGAGCTGATGAAGGAAGACCTGTATCAATCCAACAGTCTGACAAAGATCAGCGAAATCTGTCCGAAATTATACCGCTTTCTTCGCGATAAGGAAATCGAAACCGTTATGATCGTGCGAATCTCCGCAAGTCACAACACCTTCGGATACCTGATGTGCGCAGAGCCGCACACGCTTCGTATCTGGCAGCAGGATGACTGCGCAACCCTGTTTTCTGTCGGCAGAATGCTTGCCGGATATATTCAGGGACGAAATATTGATTTTTGATAACAAATAACCCCATCCGATTTGGATGGGGTTTTGATTTAATCTGTGGATTTCATGTACCGGTCCATCGCTTCTGCGATTTCCTTGGAATACTTCACCGCATGTACCACGGTCTTGGCTCCGGTTACCACATCGCCGGATGCAAATACTCCCGGCATCGTGGTCTGCCCCGCATCGTTCGTTGCGAGGTTTCCTCTTTCGTTCAACTTCAGATCTTTATCCCTGTTTACCAGCTTATCCTGCGGAATCTGGGAAACCGCAATCAGAATGGAATCCGCTTCAAAGAGTTTTTCGGTTCCTTCGATTTTTTCAATCTTTCCCTCTTCGGATCTGCGGGTATCACACATCACAACGCCTTCATCCGTTATGCGGACCGGCGCTTTGTTCAACGAAAACAATACACCGTCAATCTGAGCATATCCGAACTCCTCATTGGAAGCCGATACTTTCTCATCTCTTGAAAATACCGTAACGTATCTCGAACCGTGACGGATCGCGGTACGTGCCACATCCATAGCGGCATTGCCCGAACCAATGACTGCAACACGATCCCCCAGAGCATACACATCCGGATTGTTCAGGTAATTAATCGCATACTGCACATTCCCGAAGGTTTCCCCCGGAATATTCAGTCGCTTCGGTCTCCACGCACCGGTTCCGATAAAAACGGATTTATATCCGTCATTTAACAGATCCTGAATGCTGACGGAACCGCCCACACCGAAGTTCGGCCGAAACAGAATTCCCATACGTTTCATTTTTTCAAAATAACGATCCAGATTCTGCTTCGGAAGCCGGAATTCCGGAATGCCGTAACGCATGATTCCGCCGATTTTGTCTCGGGTTTCGAAGACCGTAATCCTGTACCCTTTCTGTGCCAGCAAAAGAGCAATCGTAATTCCCGCAGGACCGGCTCCGATTACGGCAACCTTCATACCGTTTTTCGGCGCCATTTCTTCCTCGATTCTTTCGAAGCAGGAATCAGAAATGTAATTCTCGATGGCAGAGATGTGAACAGGATTTTCCTTGATTCCGCGCACACAATGTCCTTCGCACTGTGCCTCATGATTGCATACCAGTGAACAAATCATGGAAAGCGGATTGTTCCCGTACAGCATGTTTGCCGCTTCCAGGGTTTCCCCCTCTTTCAGCATACGAATCATGTCCGGAATACGGGTATGTATCGGACATCCTTCCATGCAACGCGGATTTTTACATTGCAAACATCTGTTAGCTTCTTCTAAAACATGAACTGACATAATTTCGGTTATCTCTGTACTCGTCCGGATGCGTCACCGCCTGCAAGTTTCTTGACTTCATCAACACCAACCATGTTAAAATCACCTTCGATGGAGTGCTTTAAGCAGCTTGCGGCAACTGCAAATTCGATGGTCGCCTGGGGTTCGTAATTATTTACACATGCATAAATCAATCCGCCCCCGAAGGAATCGCCGCCGCCCACACGGTCAACGATATGCATTTTATATGTTTTGGAGAAATAAGCCTGTCCGTCTGTATAAAGCATTGCGGACCAGTTGTTGTCGTTTGCGGAAAGGGACTCTCTTAAAGTGATGGCAACTTTGGAGAAATGGAAAGTATCCGCAAGTTTCTTGGCTACTTCGATATAACCTTCTTTATTCACCTTACCGGTAGTAACATCCGTGTCGCTTGCCTTGATGCCAAAAACATCGCTTGCATCTTCTTCGTTTGCGATGCAGACATCCACATACTGGCAGAGTTCGCTCATTACCTCTCCGGCTTTTTCCTTACTCCAGAGTTTGTTACGATAATTCAAATCACAGCTGACGGTAATGTTTCTCTCCTTCGCCGCCTTGCATGCCTCAACGCAGATTTTTGCCACATTGTCACCGAGTGCCGGAGTAATTCCGGTAAAATGGAACCATTCCACACCTTCAAAAATCTTATTCCAATCAAAATCATCCGTCGTGGCGGTTGCAATGGAAGAACCTGCACGATCGTAGATTACTTTGGACGGTCTCTGGCTTGCGCCCTTTTCCAGGTAATAGATTCCGACTCTGTCGCCGCCTCGGGTAATAAAGGAAGTATCCACGCCAAAACGTCTTAAAGAATTTACTCCTGCCTGACCGATTTCATGCTTGGGAAGCTTTGTTACAAAAGCGGCATCCAATCCGTAGTTCGCCAGGGATACCGCAACATTGGCTTCTCCTCCGCCGTAAGTTGCGCCATATTTTTCCGCCTGTACGAAACGATAATATCCTTCCGGAGCCAGACGAAGCATAATCTCACCAAAAGTTACAATTTTACCTGCCATAGTTTTCTGTCCTCACTTTTTTCAACTGATATTTCGCGCTTACAATTTATCTTTTGCTCTTACTCTTTTACTTATTTACCAGATGAATTGCGAAACCGCCGATTTCACCTTCCAAATAAACAACGGACATTCTTCCGTCCGAATCGTATTTCGCAGTCTCCATATTGAATTTGTAACCGCGTCTTCCCAGGTGATATACCGCTCTGTCCACATTGGTGGTGGCAATTGCGATATGTCCGCATTTTCCGAGATACGGCTGTTTCATCACTTCAATCAGGCTTCCCGCAAAAATGGAGCTGTTTCCGACTTTGGACTCTACTCCCAGCAAATCGGAAAATTTGCCTGCGACCTCTGCGGATTCACTCTCGTTTTCCGCATTGATGCCGATATGCTTAATGCTGAAATTCAGCATTGTATCAACCGCCTGTTTCGTCATTGCTTCAATCTTGTCAAACGCACCTGCCTTAATCAGATCGGATTTCACCATCCAGGTTCCTCCGCATGCGATGATTTTCTTAAAGCCCAAATATTCATTGATATTCTTTTCGCTGATTCCACCGGTCGGCATGAATTTCATCTGTGTGTACGGTGCGCTCATTGCCTTAATCATCGGAAGTCCACCCGCTGCCTCCGCAGGGAAAAATTTCACCACTTCCAGTCCGCATGCAATTGCCTGCTCCACATCCGAAGGATTTGCGCATCCGGGTGTTACGGGGATATTTTTGGAAACACAGTATTTTACAACTTCCGGATTCAGGCCGGGGCTGACAATAAATTTTGCGCCGGCATTTACTGCACGATCTACCTGTTCCGTGGTAAGAACGGTACCCGCGCCTACAAGCATATCCGGAAATTCGCCGGCCATAATCCGAATGGCTTCTTCGGCTGCTGCTGTACGAAAAGTAACTTCCGCGCAGGGAAGTCCTCCTTTAATCAAAGCTTCTGCCAAAGGTCTGGCATCTTTTGCATCATCCAATGCAATTACCGGTACAATACCGATTCTGTAAATCTGTTCTAATATTTCATTCATAATATTTTCGTTTCCTTCTTTCAGTGATTTCGGTTTAATCCGGTTACGGCTGCTTTCCGATGTAAGCAAGAATTCCGCCGTCAACATAGAGGATGTGTCCGTTTACGAAATTCGATGCATCGGATGCCAGGAACAATGCGGGACCCTGCAGATCTTCCGGAGTTCCCCATCTTGCTGCGGGAGTTTTAGCCATAAGAAAGCTGTCAAAAGGATGACGGGATCCGTCTGCCTGACGCTCTCTGAGGGGTGCGGTCTGAGGGGTTGCAATATAACCCGGTCCGATTCCGTTGCACTGAATGTTGTACATACCGTACTCGGAGCAGATGTTTCTGGTTAACATTTTCAGTCCACCCTTTGCTGCTGCATAAGCACTTACGGTCTCACGTCCCAGTTCGCTCATCATGGAGCAGATGTTAATAATTTTACCGTGTCCCTTTTCAATCATTCCGGGAATAAACGCTTTGGAAACGATGAAGGGGGCATTCAAATCAACATCAACCACCTTGCGAAAATCTTCCGCACTCATTTCCGTCATCGGAATTCTCTTGATGATTCCGGCATTGTTTACAAGAATATCAATTCCGCCGAATTTTTCCTTGATGTCAGCAGCCATTTTCTGTACTGCTTCTTCATCGGTCACGTCACATACATAACCGGTTGCATCGATTCCCTTTTCCTTATAGGAATCCAGTGCCTTATTCTTTGTTTCTTCATCCAGGCAGTTGAAAATGATTTTTGCTCCTGCTGCCGCATAGCTTTCCGCAATCGCAAATCCGATTCCGTATACTGCGCCGGTGATTAATGCTACTTTTCCTTCCAGTGAAAACTGTTTTAACATGTCCATGGTATTTCTCCCTTTTTACTGCATTTGCAGTTCTTTCTGCTTTTTTCTGTTTGCGCTTACAATGAATTGTTTCAGATTACAGAAGATCTTTCATGTCAACTCCGTCCATATCGTCGAAGTCCTGATTCTCTCCTACCATTCCCCAGATAAAGGTATAGTTCTGGGAACCGCTGCCCGAATGAATGGACCAGCTCGGACTGATTACCGCCTGTTCGTTACGAACCACGATATGACGTGTTTCTGTGGGTTCTCCCATATAATGCATTACAAAACCGTTCTGCGGAACTTCGAAATACAGATACACTTCCATTCTGCGGTCATGTGTGTGACAGGGCATTGTATTCCATACACTGCCGGGTTCCAAATGAGTCATGCCCATTTCCAGCTGGCAGCTTTCCACCTGACCGGGAAGAATGTATTTGCAAATGGTTCTGTGATTGGACTCTTCCAGACATCCCAGCTCCACTTTGTTCTTATCGTGAATAATGACAACCCCTTCTTCCTCCGTTCCGTTCGGCTTTATCAAAACGGTCGGATAGGTCGTATGAGCAGGAGCGGAGTTGATGTAGAATTTCGCAGGATTTACAGAAGAATCGCTTACAAAAGAAATCTCCTTTGCGCCCATTCCGATATACATTCCTTCACGATGCGCCACATTGTAAACCTTCCCGTCCACGGTAATCTTTCCGTTTCCACCGATGTTGATAACACCCATCTCACGTCTCTGTAAGAAATATTCCGCTCTGAGTTCATCGCCTGCTTCCAGCTTTAACTCTTTGGAAACCGGCATTGCGGAACCCGTAATGATTCGGTCAATATGGCTGTAAACCAGATAAATTTCATCGGGATAGAACACCTTCTCGATTAAGAATTCCTCTCTGAGTCTCTTGGTATCGTAGTACTTTACATCCTTCGGTGATGCTGCAGTTCTTAATTCCATTTTAAAAACCTCCTTGGTTAATATAGAGTGATATTTAGCGATTACTTCCTAGATATAAAATCCGAATGATTCCAAAAACGTTTTCTTCGAAAACTTCTTCGCCTCGTCCGGGCTTAATTCCTTTGCATAATATTCCCGCCTGCCGTACGCTCCGGGGCCCTTGGAATTGTACTCCGCAAAGAAACAGTTCTTTCTGGCATTCGTTTTATTCCAATCGTGAAATCCTTCTTTTTTGATGTGCTCGCCCATCGTACAGTTTAAAAAAACACATTTGGCGAAATCTCTCCACGGCCTTGCAAGATACACGCTTTCTTTCGGAAGATCCGAAACGAACTCGCAATTTTCAAAAACAAATCCAAACTTCTCATTTTCGTAAGTGGACGGTGCACACACATATCCGAGCGCATTCATTTTTCCGTCCTCAAACTCTTTGATTATTGCTTCTTCACTGATACTTCTGATTACACAGTCTTCAAAAAAAGCGGCTCCGCTTCCAAAAATAAAATCGATATCTCCGGCAATCTCGCAGTTCTTATAATACTGATGAAGCGGCACTCTTTCTTTCGTTTCTCCGGGACCTTTGAATCCGCCCGGCTGCAATTCCTTCTGTGGCAGAGGTCCTATAAAAAGCGTGTCCTGCCGGCTCAGGATTCTGCACCCCGTAACGGTCAGTTTTTCGCCGTCTGCATACAGTGCAAGTGCCTGTTCTGCTTCTTTTCTCGGACCGGAGCAATTCTCAACGGTTATGTTCTTTATGCTTACATTTTCCGCATCCACCCTTACGGTGTATGATCGGAATGTACCTCTTCTGGAACCGTCTTCCAGGATTTCACTTGCCCGAAAGCCTGCACGAATAACAGTTTTGTTTACATCTTCCCCTTCCAGAATTACGTTCGGACGATGTATCTCAATGCGCTCTTCATAAACCCCGTTCGGAACAAAAATTCGAACCGTATCGGTCTGTTCCCGGGGGATACTGTTCAGTGTGCTGTTTATGGAATCTTTCACCGTAAGTGAAATCATATTCTATTCTGTTCTCTCCAGCAATTGATGAATTTTTTCTCAATAAACTTTTTGGACGCAACAGCCGTATCCGGCGTTGTATTCTCCAAGGTTGCATGAATAAACGGTTTTTCCTTCGCGATAAAATCCAGGAGCGCATCGTAATTCATGTTTCCTTTTCCGGCCCCCACGCTGATCAACTGATCATTCTCAATAACATAATCCTTGATGTGCACAACCGCCACTTCTTCGTGAAGTTCCTCAATTGCTCTTTTCACGATGGTTTCCTGTTCCCTGTAATTGTTGATATCCAAAAGATTTACGGCATCCAGAATAATTCGAAGATTGGGAGATGCAATGCTTTTTAAGACTTCTCTCGCCCGTTTTTCGTCATATACGATGTGCTTGGCAACCGGTTCGATTGCAACGATTACACCCATCTGTTCCGCATATGCCACAACCGGTTCCAGTCCGCGAATAAATGAATCCAGTGCCTCTTTGCTTCTGCAGGCCGGCTCATACCGATATGCTTCATTCGGTGCTCCGGTTTCGGTTCCTACCACTCCCGCACCAAGCAGGGATGCGAACCGTATGTTTGCTTCGTATTTCTTTTGAATCTCTTGCAATTTTTCCGGATTCGGATTGGCAAGATTTAAATAACAGCCCAGAACCGCAACATCCAGATGATTGTACGCAAACAGGTTTTTTAAATACATTGCATATCCCGGTGTCAGCGCCGATTCGGTACTGTATTTCTTTTCATCAAAAAGCTTCGAAAGTGCAATATGTGCGCATGTAAATCCCTGAGCTCTGACATTTTTTAATCTTTCTTCTATCGGCGCTTTCGCCGAATCATGTAAGCGAATTCCAATCTGCATCTTTCTTTTCCTAACCCGTTTTCCGACTTATGTCGGGATTAATCGCTGAAACTGTCGATTCCATCCAGAATAAACTCTTTTCCTTCGCAGCCTTCCACGCTTACATCTTTTACGCGAAGGTTTTTTACATTCCGGATAAAGAACCCCATTCTGCTGCATTCCGTCACACCCTCCGACATAATCGGAATACCTTTTTCGCATCCGTCCTTTTTGAACGAAACGCGAATGGAATCCAACGTAATCTCTTCGATTTTACGTTCCGGCAAACCATCACAATACATTGCCGCAACATGGCAGTCCACCGCCGTAATGTTTTTAAATGTCAGACTTCCGATTCCGGGAGTCCTCTCATCCACGGGAAGCGCTTCCCTTGTCTGCACATAGGATGTCTTTCCGTCCGGATCGCAGAAATAAAAACTGTTCACGGTAAACGGTGTCTTGACATCCTCCATATAAATATTCTCGAATACGATATCTTCAAGAACGGAATCCTCGCCCCGCCCGCGTCTGGTCTTAATGCGAAGACCGCGATCGGTATTTGTGAAAATGCAGTCTTTTACGATAAGTCCTTTCACGCCGCCTGCAATCTCGCTTCCAAGTGTTACCGCACCGTGTCCGTTTTCCATAAAGCACCTCGAGACGGTAATCTGCTCAGATGGTCTTTTATACTTTTTTCCAAGGAATATTTTTCCGCTCTTTACCGCGATGCAATCATCCCCAAGCGAAAAATGAACTCCGCAGATTGTTACGTTTTTGCAGGATTCCGGATTGATTCCGTCGGTATTCGGCGAATCCTCCGGATTCAAAATCGTTACCGCGTAAATCCCCATGTTTTCACAGGTGTACGGATGAATGGTCCAACAGGGTGAGTCCTTTACGGTAATCCCAAGGATGGACACGTTCTTACAATCTTTTAAAAAAATACTTCTCGGCCGATAGGCGGTATTCATCTTTTTCGGATTCTTCCACCAGTCTTCTTTTGTTGCATTTCCGTTTAATACGCCTTCGCCGTATATACATACATTCTCGGATTCAATTCCGGTAACAATTCCGGCAAACATGGGTCTGGGATTGCCTTCCCATGTTCCGAGATAGTACTCGTCTTTTTCATCATATGTCTGAAGTTCACCCGGAAAATGCGGATGAAGTTTTCTGTCCCGAAGCGAAACCAGTTCCGCTCCTTTCGCTATTTCCAAATTCAGATTGCTCTTTAAGAAAACACTTCCGATGCTGTATTTACCGGAAGGTATCAGCACCCTTCCGTCTTTCGGGCATGCCATTATGGCCGCCTGAATGAACGTGCTGTCATCATGAACCCCGTCTCCGAATGCTCCGAAGTCGCGAACATTCATCGTTACTCCTTCATACTCCGTAACAAAATGGAGTTCCTCCTTTACGGTTTTATCTCCGGATTCGATTATTACATCATATGCCGTTTGAGGCTTTAAATCCGACAGATACGTAATTGCTTTGTCCGTGAGAAATTTTTTCTCATGATTAATCCAGACGGCGTACGCTTCTTTTGTAAAATAATTACCGCCGTCGTCAATTTCGATTACCGCACATCTTGCTGTTTTTTTCAGAAGATTCAGAATCATTGTTTTCCCCCGATAAGATACTGGTTAAATGCCATAAAAAAGCATCCTACACCCTTCGGATCATCTTCCACGACCGGTTCGGAAAGATAATATTCCACGCTTCCGTCGCGTCTTAAATTGCTTTCGGGTCCCAGGCCGGATACCGAAACAATTCCGCCGAGATGAAGCTCTCCGTCTCTTTCGATTAACATCCTCTCCATCAGGCCTTCCATTATTTTTATTCCGACGGGCTCGTACTTTTCTTTAATCAGAATGCCCATATTGCAGCCTTTTAAAATGGCATATGCTACCATGGAACTGCCCGATGTTTCAAGATAATTTCCGGGACAGTCCGGCATATCTATAATATCATAGAAAAGACCGCTCTCTGCATCCTGATAGGCAATAATTCCGCGAATCATCTTACGGAATATTTCCACAAGCGTATGATATTTTTCATATACATCACGGTCCATGGCATCGATAACATCAATGATGGACATAAGATACCATCCCATACTCCGAAGCCAGAAATTCTTAGAGCAGCCCGTTTCCGGATTGGCCCAGAAGATACTTTTAGACTCATCGTATCCGTGATAGCACAGTCCTTTTTCTTCATTCAGCAGATACTTTTGAACATTTTCATACTGCGATACAATATCGTCGTAATGCTCCTTGCCGCCAAACCGGGTTTCGTATTCCATGTAAAACGGCTGTGCCATATATAAGCCGTCAAGCCATATCTGATTCGGATAAATCTTTTTGTGGAAAAAGTTGCCGCTCTTTGTTCTCGGCTGTGTCCGAACCTGTTTCATAATCTGCTCGATTGCACCTTTGTACTTCTCTTCTTTTGTATAATCATAGGCAGCAAAAAGGCATTTGCCTGAATTAACACTGTCGATGTTGTACTTTCCTTCTTCGTAATTCGTAATGATTCCGTCATCGGAAATACAGCCGCTTAAATAATCCAAAATGAAACGGATATATTTTTCGTCTTTCGTGCTTTCGTAGAAATCACGGGCAGCCTTTAAAACGCAACCGTCTTCATAGTTCCAGTATTCTTTATAGTTTTGGTAACCGTTCAGATACTGTTCCATATACTGTTTTGTCTTTTCCATGTTGCCCATACTGTTCTCCTCTTGGTTTTTTTTCGTAGTGATTATTTCCGACCGTTCTCCGTTTACAGCGTAACTCCCTGTTTGAAAATTGCCATGTCGTGAAATCCGGCAATTTCACTTTTCACTTTCTCTCCCGAAGCGACCGACAATACTTTGTCGTAAAGCTTTTCGGCAAGAGAATCCAACGATTCTCCTTCAATTAAAACACCTGCATTGAAATCGATCCAATTGCTCTTTTTCCCGGCAAGTGCCGAATTGCTGGAGATTTTCATCGTCGGTACCGGAGATGCAAAAGGGGTTCCCCGACCGGTTGTAAACAATACGATGTTTGCTCCGCTTGCCGCCAACGCGGTAGATGCCACCAAATCGTTTCCGGGCGCCGACAAAAGATTCAGTCCGCGTGCCGAAACCACCTCACCGTATTTTAAAACTCCTTCTACTGCCGAGCTTCCGGACTTTTGTGTGCATCCGTTGGATTTATCTTCCAAAGTTGAAATTCCGCCGGCTTTGTTTCCGGGGGAGGGATTCTCATAGATTGTCTGATTATGGTCTTTGAAATACTGCTTAAAATCATTGATTAAACAAACGGTCTGATCGAATAAGGCTTCGTTTGCGCAGCGGTTCATCAGGATTTCTTCCGCCCCGAACATCTCGGGAACTTCCGTGAGAATCGTAGTTCCGCCCGATGCAACCAGCAGATCCGAAAATCTTCCGACCAGAGGATTGGCGGTAATACCGGAAAAGCCGTCGCTTCCGCCGCATTTTAATCCAACCACCAGTTTTGATGCATCGATTTCTTTACGTTCCTCTTTCGAAGCGTTCTCAATCAGTTCCTTTACAAGTTTCACGCCTTCCGTAATTTCATCGTCCGATTGCTGGGAAACCAGAAATCTGATGCGGCTTTCATCAACATCCTTCAAATATCCTTTTAAAACTTCGATATTGCTGTTTTCGCATCCGAGGCCCAGAACCAGAACCCCGCCCGCATTTGGATGCGTAATCAAATCCGCCAGGATCTGTCTGGTATGTTCCTGATCTTCTCCCATCTGGGAGCATCCGTAAGGGTGTTCGAAGGAAATGACTTCTTTCACGGAGCCTTTCACAAAGGATTCGGATAATTTGGCAATTGCCGCGGCAATTTTATTTACACAGCCGACTGTCGGAATAATCCAGATATCGTTTCGAATTCCCGCGCGACCGTTCTTTCTTTCAAATCCCTGAAAACTTCTTTTCATTTCCGGAAGCGTCCGGATTTCAGTGGGATGGTATGAATATTCCAGCAAATCTCCCAATCCCGTTTTGATATTCTGCGTATGAACATGACATCCTTTTTCAATATCACATGTTGCCACACCGATTGCGTTTCCGTACTTGATAATCTTTTCTCCCGAACGAATCGGTTCCAACGCAATTTTATGTCCGGCAGGAACATCCGTAAGTGCTTTAAATTCACCCGCTCCGGTCGACAGAATTTCGCCGGCTGCGACGTTCTCAAGTGCCACTGCCACATTATCCAGTTCGTTAATGCGATATAATTTCATCTTTTTACCCGTCGATTTCTCTTTCCAAATGCAGAGTCCTGTAACTACTGCAGATTCTTTTGAATCGCTTCTCTCATGCCAAGTGCCCGGATATCGATCAGATATTCGCAGACAGCATCCGTAAGACCTTTCACCTCATTCAGATTCTGACCGAAGAAATCCTCTCTTCCAAGAAATGCCTGTGTAAACTCTTTTGCGTCTTTTCCGGAATACTCCGCAAAGAAGGCAAGCACTGCCGCGTCATCCATGATTCGGTATTCTTCCCCGTCGCGGTGTCCGATTAATGCACCGTCACGAAGCTCGCTTCCCGTATAGAACGCCATCAATGCTGCCAGCGAGAATGTAAGATGCGCCGGAAGCTTTCCGAACTGTTCCTCATAGGACAGGAGGCTCGGCATACATCTCGCTCTCCACTTGGACACCGAATTTAACGAGATGGAAAGCAACGAATGTTTTACATAAGGATTCTTAAAACGTGTGATAACTGCCTCCGCAAAATTTTCCAAATCTTTCTTCGGAAGAGTCAGTGTCGGAATTACCTCGTCATAAATTGTCTCCTGAATATATTTCATGATATCCTCATCTTCCATCGACCGGAGGACGATATCGTTTCCGCAAAGGAAGGAGGCAAGTACAAAAGAGGTATGAGCACCGTTTAGAATTCTTACCTTTCTCTGTTTGTATGGTTTCTGGTTATCGGTATAGATTACGGGAAGGCCTGCGGCATCAAGGGGAAACTCTTTGCTGATGTCCTTCGGACACTCAATTACCCAGAGTGCAAACGGTTCCCCCGTAACAATCAGCTCATCCTTATATCCCCATTCTTCCCAGAGTTTTTCATCTTCATCCTTCGGATAACCGGTAATAATCCGGTCAACCAATGTCGAGCAGAAAATACAAGCCTCTTCCACCCAGTTTTTAAAATCCGCTCCGAGATCCCAGTTTTCAATCTGCTTTAATACGCATTCTTTCAAATGGATTCCGTTGTCATCGATCAGTTCGACCGGAAGCATTACCAAACCTTTATCCGTCGCGCCGTTAAAGTATGTAAAGCGCTCATATAAAAACTTGGTAAGCTTTCCGGGGTATGTGCGAGGAGGATTGCACTCAAACCGATCGTTTTCGTCATATACTATTCCTGCTTCCGTTGTGTTGGAAACAATGTATCTCAAAGTATCAAGTTTTGCGTATGCGCTGTATTTTTCATATTCCGTATACGCATCCGCCACATCCGCCACACTGCTGACAATGCGGTTCCGAACTTCCGCCTTTCCGTCAACGATTCCTCTTAAGGAAACCGTATACTGGCAATCCTGCTTTCCGAACCGTTCCAGGGAACCGAATTCAATCGGCTTAATCAGGACAATATCTCCGTCAAAATTTCCTTTTTCATTTGCAATGTCAATCATGTAATCCACAAATCCTCGAAGGAAATTTCCTTCTCCGAACTGTAATACTTTAACAGGTCTTTCTTTCTTTTCCGTTTTTGCCGCGCTCAAATATTCCATCACTTTTCTCTCCTACTAACGCTCCGCCTCTGTGACATTTTTTACACAGGCATCCGTCATTTCTTTAATTCATTACCGTGTTTCGCTTTTCTTTTTGCAAATTTATGAAAGCGCTTACACATTTTTATCTTAAAGCAAGTCCTTTGATTCGTCAATAGGAATGATTCCTTTTTATCTCTGTATTTTTTCACAAAAACTCGGACCGTTTTTCATCACTTTTTTCATTGCTCTTTTATTTATGTGCTTGTATAATCGTATTAGATTTGTGTAACTGTTTTCATATCTTTTTACATCGCTTTTACTCTTTTCACTCTTTAATATGAAAACTTTTTACATAAATACTGCAAACCGGAAAGACATATGAGGTGATACTTGTGACAATTTACGATATTTCAAAGAAAGCCGGTGTATCCATTGCAACAGTTTCCAGAGTTTTAAACGGAAGCAGTAATGTAAGTCCCAAGACAAAGCAGAAAGTAATGGATGTCATAAACGAATGCGGCTATTCGCCGAATGTCTTCGCAAGAGGTCTGGGACTCGATTCCATGAATTGCGTTGGGATTCTTTGTGCGGATTCTTCCGATATCTATCTTGCAAAAGCCGTTTATTATATCGAGCAGGCGCTCCGCGCAGGCGGCTACAATGCCATTTTGGCCTGTACCGGATACAGTCTGGAAACAAGAAAAGCATCCTTAAACATGATTATGAAACAGCGCGTGGATTGTGTAATTCTTGTCGGATCTTCATTCATCGAAAACAACGATGCCGATAACGACTACATTCGCGAAGCGGCGGAAAAAGTACCCGTAATGCTTTTGAACGCAGACTTTGACTGTCCGAATGTTTACTGTACCCTTTGCGATGATTTCAAATCTACAATGGATGCTACCATTTGGCTTTTGAATCACAAACGCAAAAAGATTTTGTATCTGTACAATTCTCATTCCTATTCCGCAATCCGTAAGCTTTCCGGATTCCGTTCCGCCATTCTGATGAAAGAATTGGATTTGGATAAGAATTACGAGCAGTTTTACGACGGTCCACGTGATAATATCGACGGCGTTCGGGATTTTCTTCTCTCCGTAAGGAAAAACCACATCGACTTCGATGCCGTTCTCTGCGCGGATGATTCTCTTGCAAGCGGCGCTTTGAAATATGCCAAAGCATCCAAACTGAGTATTCCGAAGGACCTTGCGGTAATCGGATACAACAATTCCATCTTAAGTCTCGCATGCGACCCGGATCTTAGCAGCGTAGATAACCATCTGGAAGATCAGTGCAATCAGCTGGTGAAATCCTGCATTCAGATTTTAAGCGGAATCGAAACGCCTCAAAAAATCATCTTTTCCGGTGAGCTGATCGAACGAGCAACCACCTAAAAAAAGATAAAGGACAAAAACATATGAAAACGTTTATGGATAAAGACTTTCTTCTGTCCACCTCCGTGGCAGGGAAGTTGTTTCACGATTATGCCGAAAACCTACCGGTGCTTGATTATCATTGTCACATCAATCCAAAGGAAATCGCCGAAGATCGAAAGTTTGACAACATCACTCAGGTATGGCTCGGCGGAGATCACTACAAATGGCGCTTTATGCGTTCCTGTGGTGTGGATGAAAAATTCATTACCGGAGACGCCTCTGATTATGAGAAATTTGAAAAATGGGCAGAGTGCCTTGGACATGCCATCGGCAATCCTTTGTACCACTGGAGCCATTTGGAATTACAGCGCTACTTCAACTACCACGGCACATTAAACAAGAATACGGCAAAGGAAGTATGGGAGATTTGCAATGCAAAGCTCGCCGAACCCTCAATGAGCGTTCGCAACATCATCCGGCAATCCAATGTCACTTTAATCTGCACAACGGACGATCCCGTAGATTCCTTAGAGTGGCATAAACTGATTAAAGAAGACAATTCCTTCGAGGTAAAGGTACTTCCCGCATGGCGCCCGGATAAAGCAATGAACATTGAAAAGCCGGACTATACCTCCTACCTTGAGAAACTTTCCGGCTGTTCCGGCGTGGAAATCAAAACCTTCGCTGATCTTTGCAAGGCTTTAAGCATCCGGATGGACTTCTTTGAAGAAAACGGATGCAGCGTATCCGATCATGCACTCGAATACGTAATGTATGCACCGGCAAGTGATGATGTTGTCGAGAACATTTTTTCCAAACGTCTTTCCGGAAGCATTCCCTCCAGAGAAGAAGAACTGAAATTCAAAACCGCATTTATGCTTTATGTCGGCAAAGAATACGCAAAAAGGAACTGGGTAATGCAGCTTCACTACGGATGCAAACGCGATAATAACGATTTGATGTATGCTTCTTTGGGTCCCGATACCGGATATGACTGCATTAATAACTATGCTCCTTCCGCTCAGATGGCGGACTTCTTAAATGCTTTAAACAAAGAAAACACTTTGCCGAAAACCATTCTGTACAGTTTAAACCCGAATGACAACGAAGCCATCGGAACCATCCTCGGATGTTTTCAGAACTCCGATGCAATCGGCAAAATCCAGCAGGGCAGCGCATGGTGGTTTAACGATCACAAAATCGGCATGCAGAATCAGATGCTCTCCCTTGCCAACCTCGGTAATCTTTCCGGTTTCGTCGGAATGCTGACCGATTCAAGAAGTTTCTTATCCTACACAAGACATGAATACTTCCGCAGAATTCTTTGCAATCTGCTTGGAGACTTTGTGGAAAACGGGGAATTCCCGGAGGATTATGAAACATTGGAAGAAATTGTCAAAGGAATTTCTTATTACAACGCAGTACAGTATTTTAACTTCCCCTTATAAGTTTTACACACATGCGAAAAGAGAGCCATCCATGGCTCTCTTTTTTCATGTCTTGATTTTACTTTATGTCTTGATTCTGCTTTTCTTCCAATACCCCGTCAAATATACGATTCCCAGCACCAGCGGTGCAATTCCGTTCGAAATCACGACGCTGTACCAGATGCTTTCCACCCCCAGTTGCAATATGTTTTGACAAAAATACAGGGTTGCGAACCGGAAAATCCAAAGCCTTGCAATATCCACCACCATCGTCACTTCCGTATGTCCACAGCCTCTGAAAAAGCCGGATGTTGAATTGTAAACTCCGTTTGCAAAACACCAGAATGCCAAAATGGACAGATACCCGGCCGCCATGGGAATTACCGATGCATCATCCGAAAATATTTTTACAATGGACGTTGACACCGCATCCCTGGACAGAATAAATCCTCCCACAAACAAAAACGCGGTAATGCCAATCATGGATAAATAATAAGCTTTCTGCGCTCGTTTCGGTTGCTTCGCGCCCATGTTCTGACTTACGATAATGGAAACAGCCGAGCCGATTCCGTTTGAAGGAAGCGAAATCAGACCGTTGATTTTATTTCCGACACCGTAAGCCGCCATGGCTTCTTTTCCGTATACCAAAACACTTTTAGACATTAAAAGAAATGCAAACTGGGTCACGCTGCCTCCGATTGCCGAAGGAAATCCAACCGTCACAATATCTTTCAGCTTTTCTTTTTCAAACCGGAGTTTCTTTAAATCCAGATAAACGTTCGATGTATGTTTATTCAGCGCAATAAATGCCACAACAGCCGGAATCATTTTGGCAAAAACAGTCGCAAGAGCCGCTCCGGCTGCCCCAAAGGAGAATACTACCATCAAAAGCGGGTCCATAATCATATTGATCCCAATTCCGAGAAGGTTAAGAAGCATCGGTTTTACCGTATCTCCCTGCGCCTGGTACACGGACTGAAACATATTGATGGTATACAGGAACGGCATATCAAGAATTACCAGCTGCAGATATGTTTTTGCCCCGTTAAACACTGCGTCTTCCGCACCGAGCCAACGGACAATGAATCCGGAGAGCAGAAATACCGTCAGGGCACATGTAGTCGAAAAAATCATGGTGCATACAAAAATCTGATTTGCCATGGATTTCGCTTCTTCTTTCTTCTGCGCACCTATATACCGTGCAATTAAAACGGAACCGGCCACAGTAAGACCGCTTCCGAAATTAATCACAATATTCTGAACCGGCGTTACAAGATTAATCGCCGCCAGTTCATCCGTTCCGAGTTTTCCAAGCCAGTACGTATCCGTCAGATTGTACATAGTCTGAATAAACGAATTCAACATAACCGGAATCGACAATGACAGAATTGCCGTCAACAGATTCCCGTTTAGTATTTCTTTTGTCGTTTTTTCGCTAATCTTTTGTTTCATGGAGTACTATATTCGATTTCTCCGGGATAATACAGTCTTATCTTACCATCCCATTCCTCTTTAATCAGATCCGCATATTCACCGCCCAGGTTTTTCAGCCCCGCAGCAATCATTCCTGCAAAAATCACCGCTCCGGCATATTGCAGGTGAGTATTGTCGGTATCGAGTCCGTCCGGCTTGTAAGGATAAACTCCTGCCGGGACATGCATATACCAGTGATAGGTTACATCCT
>JAEEGL014799118.1_pt1 | contig 30181 bp, 13 predicted proteins | sample 9134231 | NCBI WGS metagenome assembly JAEEGL01 (sample SAMN16246548, study PRJNA631951) | gut metagenome | biome: gut microbiome; feature: rumen; material: fiber-attached | host: Bos | place: Iran: Karaj | collected 2018-10 | reverse complement strand
GATTTCGAAAAACTGCCATTTCAACGGAAAGTAATGTTTTCTTCCCATCACCTGCCCCAACTGCAGAGCAACGTCTTCGTGAAGGAGTTTGAAGGCCAGGGACAGGTTGGCGACCCGTACAGGGAGGGACACATCTTTTATAAGCTGCTGCTCGAAAAATTAAACAATTGAACATTATTTGTAAATTGTAAATTGTCAAATTGTAAATTATGAAGATAGGAATCTTATATATTGGAATAGGGCGATACAGTTGTTTCTGGTCAGGATTCTACGAGAGTTGCGAGCGCAACCTGGTGCCTGAGGCCGAGAAGCATTACTATGTATTTACCGACAAGGAGGCCGAGCTGCCTGCCGGTGACCGCATCGAGGTGTTCCATCAAGACGATATGGGCTGGCCCCTCAACTCGCTGTTCCGTTTTAAGATGTTCCATCGTATAGCCGAGAGGCTGAAAGACAACGACTACCTCTTCTTCTTCAATGCCAATGCCGAAGTGGTGCAGACTGTGACGGCAGCCGATTTCCTGCCTCAGGATGAGGACTATTCGGCGCTATGTATGTCGCAGACTCCCGACCACCTGGGTCACGAGACAAGACCCGTCTCCGTCTGTAGCGTCAAGCCCGGCGAGACGGACTATTACTTCTCGGGAGCTCTGAATGGTGGTAAGTGCAAGCCCTACCTGCAACTGATAGAGGAATGTACACGGTTGGCAGATGCTGACCTCGAGCATGGCATTATGCCCATCTGGCACGACGAGTCGGTAATTAACCGTTTCCTGGTGGGCAAGAGCGTGAAGCGCATGAGTAGGGTGATGGGTAAGCCTGCCAACTGGAAGGAGCCCAAGAACCCGAAGATTGTCCTGCGTAGGAAGGAAGACGTGCTGGGACGTGGCTGGCTGCGCAACTACAAAGGTCGCGAGCATACCAATACGTGGTTTAGAAAACTATTGAGAAAAATCGGCATCGCATGATATTCGTGACGGACAAAGGCCGCATGGCCAACAACATCTACCAGTATGCCCATGTGTATTGCTGGGGACGCGAACAAGGTCGTACGACCATGTCCATGCGCTTTGCCCATAAATATCCCGACTTCCAGATAGCACATACACGCTACCATAACACCTTCATGTATCTCTTGGGCAAGGCTGCTGCCAAGTTGCGCCTGATTCCCATCGTTGACTTCAGCGATGGGCATACCGACGAGAAGATAGCCACCATGACGAGCCACCGTCATGTGCTGGTGACAGGTTGGGGGGTGCGCTTTCATCACCTCATGCCCAAATACAAGAGCGAGATTATCCGTCTCTTCGACTTCCTGCCTGCCGTTCGCCAACAGGTGGCTGTCACCATGCAGCAGTCCACTCCCGATCGCCTGAAGCTGGGTGTGCACATTCGTCGTGGCGACTACAAGACATGGCTCGGAGGCGTGCTCTACTACGACGATAGCCAATACATCGACGTTATCCGTCAGTTTGCAGCCCTGTATCCTGACAAACCTATCGATGTCTACATCTGTAGCAATGACCCGCAGCTGAATCGTGCCTATTACCGTGAACAGCTGAAGGACTTGCGTGTGTTCTTCCCTACAGGTTCACCTGCCGAGGACCTCTGTCTGCTGTCGGAATGCGACTACCTCGTGGGGGCCTTGAGTTCGTTTACCCTCATCGCCTCGATGTATCATAACACCCCGCTCTACTGGATGTCGGGCCCACTACGACCCCTGCAAGCTGACGACTTCCACGATTTCGACTATCATTCGCTGCATTTCGACGAGTATTTCGTAGCACTGAACAACAACATAAGAATAGAATCATAAAAGAATAAAAAATGCTGAAGCAATTTCTATCTGTCATGGCCCGTTACCTGAGGCCTTATCGCAAATACCTGGCATGGTCGGTAGTGCTCAACTTCGTGACACAATGGATGAATGTGTTCTCGTTCGTCGTGCTCATCCCCATCCTGAACATCCTGTTCAAGATTGACACAGCAGTCTATGAATACAAGGAATGGACGTGGAGCACGCTGAACAAAGACCTCATCCTCAACAACGGCTATGCCTGGGTGCAGGAGCTCATTGCCAACCACGGCTCTTTCATGACGTTGGTGTACATGGGTGCAGCATTGATTATCATGACCGGTCTGAAGACCTTCGGTTACTTTGCCTCGTCGGCCATCATGATACCTTTGCAGACAGGCTTGGTAAGAGATATCCGTATCGAGGTGTATGAGAAGGTGCTGAAGCTGCCGCTGAGCTTCTTCAGCGAGGAGCGAAAGGGTGATATCATTGCCCGTATGTCGAGTGACGTCGGTGCCGTGGAGAGCTGTATCACCAGTAGCATCAACATGCTTATCCGACAGCCCATCGCCATCATCGTGTGTTTCACCACCATGCTGTGGGTAAGTTGGCAGCTGACAGTCTTTGTCATCGTCGTAGCACCCCTTGCCGGATGGATTATGGGTACGGTGAGCCGTAAGCTGAAGAGCCAGTCGGCCATTGTTCAGGGCATGTGGGGCAGTATGCTGGCACAGCTCGACGAGACGCTGGGCGGACTGCGCATCATCAAGGCTTTCATTGCCGAGAAGAAGATGCTGCAGCGCTTCGTCAATATCAATGACGAGTTCCGTAAGAACGCCAGTGCCATGTCGCTGCGCCAGAATGCCGCTCATCCCATGTCGGAATTCCTGGGCACCGTTATCATCGTCATCGTATTGTGGTTTGGCGGTTTCCTGATTCTCAATGAGTCGAATCTCATCGATGCACCGACCTTCATCTTCTTCATGGTCATCCTCTACAGCGTCATCAATCCGCTCAAGGACCTGTCGAAGGCTACCTACCAGATTCCCGTGGGACTGGCATCGATGGACCGCATAGACTTCATCCTGAAGGCCGAGAATCCCATCAAGGAACCTGAGCATCCCGAGCCTATGCCTGCCTTCGAAAAGGAAATCGAACTGCGTGATGTTTCGTTTAGCTACACCGAAGGCCGTCAGGTACTGAAGCACATCAACCTGAAGGTGCCTAAGGGCAAGACCATCGCCCTGGTGGGACAGTCAGGCTCTGGCAAGTCGACACTGGTAGACCTCATTCCACGCTATCATGACGTGAAGGACGGTGAGGTGCTCATCGATGGAAAAAACATCAAGAGTGTGAGAATTTCCGAGCTGCGCACCCTCATAGGCAACGTTAATCAGGAGGCTATCCTCTTCAACGACACCTTCTATAACAACATCACCTTCGGTGTGGAAAATGCCACCATGGAGCAGGTTATCGAGGCTGCGAAGATTGCCAATGCCCACGAATTCATCATGGAGAGCGAGAATGGGTACGACACAATGATTGGTGACCGTGGCGGACGACTGTCGGGTGGTCAGCGCCAGCGTGTGTCTATTGCCCGAGCCATCTTGAAGAATCCCCCTATCCTCATCCTTGACGAGGCCACCTCTGCCCTCGACACTGAGTCGGAGCGACTGGTACAGGAGGCCCTGGAGCGACTGATGAAGAGCCGTACCACCATCGCCATTGCCCACCGTCTGTCAACCATCAAGAATGCCGACGAGATCTACGTGCTCTATGAAGGCGAAATTGTGGAGGTGGGCCAGCACGAGGAACTCATCGAGAAAAACGGTTACTACAAGCGCCTCTACGACATGCAGCAGTTATAATAGTAAAACAGTTACAGGATGGAACAAGCAACAAACAATCCCATTGCGGAATATAAGAGGCTGAAGAAACTGGTTCATTCCACGCCCATTTTGGAAGAACCAAAACTTCTGAAGGCCATTGAGGACTATGGTACGAAACCTGAAAACAGGAAGTACTATCAGGCGCTGAAGCGTAAATACTGGTGGCACAGGAAGGTGTGTAAGGGCCATTTCCCGTTGGGCAGTGCCCCCGAGGAGTGGACGAACCAGCAGACACCGCTGGTCACCGTCATCGTGCCCAATTACTGTCATGCCCCGTACCTCCGTGAGCGCATTGACTGTATCCTCAACCAGACATTCCAGAACTTCGAGCTCATTCTCCTCGACGACTGCTCGAAGGACGAGAGCCGCGACATCCTGCTGTCGTACAAAGACCATCCCAGGGTGAGCCATGTGGTGCTGAACGAACAGAACACCGGCAACACGTTCCTGCAGTGGGAGAAGGGTGTGGCGCTGGCCAAGGGCAAGTACATCTGGATTGCCGAGAGCGACGACTATGCCGATGAGACCTTCCTGAACACCATGATGGCCACCTATAGCCTGCATCCCGACTGTGTGCTGGTGCGCAGTGGTAGCTACCAGACCAACCAGAACGGCAGGGTGCTGTTGCGCGACTGGGACCGATGGAAGGAGGACGAGAGCGTGCACTACTATCAGGGCGACGAGTATATCCGTCGTAACCTACTGAGCTTCAACTACATCTACAACGCCTCGATGGTGGTATTCCGCAAGGATGTCTTTCAGCATATTGACAAGTCCTACCAACAGTTGCGCTATACCGGCGACTGGCAGTGCTGGATAGAGTTCCTGACGCATGGTCCTATCTGTGTCTACCGTCGTAAGTTGAATTACTTCCGTCAGCACCTCAACAAGGTGTCGGCACGTTCTAACAGCACCAATAAAGGCATCATCGACCAGGTGAATGTCCTGGCTTATGCTCTGGAACATGTCAAGCTGTCGGCATTCCGAAGACTGATGGTACGTGGCGAACAGTATGGCACCTGTGTGCGGTGGTTCCGTGGCGTCGACAACGAAGAGGTTTACAAGGCTTGCTTCGACGCGTTGGAGAACAACCTTCATGCCAAGAAATGGCACTATAGGGTATACAAATTCCTGACGTTCTTCGGAATCAAATAAGGGGTTAACTTCTCTTCAAGAAACCAAACATCTTTCCTATCTCATACAGCACCATGTCCAGCGTAGTGCCGTGATAGAGGTCAGGGAATTCCTGTCGTACCTCCTTGGGACCGTGTTCCTTGTTGAAACGTTTCGTCCAGCGGCCTCTCAGACAACAGCGCTGCAGACCGTTCAGTTGCAGCATATCGGCCAACTCACGAAGGATGCCGGCGATATCGCGCCACTTCCTACCGTCCTGCTGCGAGTCAGCTGTCACCTTGCGCTTGTGCTGGCGATAGCGGTTCAGCACCTGACAAACCTCGATAACCTGTCCAAAGGTGCAGACATAGTTCCAGAATAGCCAGTCGCCGCAGTAGCGATACTGCTGATAGCTTTTAGGAATGTGTTCGAAAACCTTCTTCCTGAATACCACCATCGAGGCATTATAGATATTGTTGTGTACCAGCATCCTGTGACGCAGGAACCAGTCGCCGTCATATACCACCGTCTCGCCGTTGCTGCCCTTGGGATGCCACGTGAAGTCCAGGTCATGGCTGTCGCTGTCTATCATCTGCGAATGTGCATAAGCCACAACAGCCTCGGGGTGTTCTTCCAGTGCTTTCACCAGCGTCTCTAAGAATCGGGGCTCTGCTACGTCGTCACTCTCGGCAATCCACACGTATTCGCCCTTTGCCAACAGCAGGCCTTTCTCCCATTGCAGAAAGGTGTTGCCCGTATTCTGTTCGTTGATAAGAATATGGCTCACGTGCTCCCGATTACGATAGCTTTCCAGCACTTCGCGGCTGTTGTCCGTCGAACAGTCATCCAACAGGATGAGTTCAAAATCCTGATAAGTCTGGTTCAGGATGCTGTCGATGCGTTCCCTCAAGTAGGGCGCATGGCAGTAGTTGGGGACAATGACACTTACCATATCAAGCTTTACTTTTCATTCCTAATCACTTCGTCGAACTGCTTACGGGTAGACTCGAAGAGAAAACACCGTCTATGCTCCTGGGCATGACGCAACAGTTCACTTCTCAGTGTTTCATCTGTTAACAGCTGTTGCAAGGCATCGGCCATTGCCGGAGCATCACCCACAGGCACCAACAATCCTGCCTTACCGTCATCGAGAATCTCTCGGGGACCAGTGGGACAGTCGGTCGACACGATGAGCTTACCCATTATCAGCGACTCTATCATGGCCGTAGGCAGGCCTTCCATTTTGGCACTATGGGCAATGAAACGGGCTTTTGCTATCCAGGGATAGGGATTGCTGTGGAATCCCAGGAATTCGACATCATCATGCACACCCAGCGTTGTTGCCAGTACTCTCAGCTGGCTCTCGTCACGTCCCTTGCCCAACAGATACAACTTCACATTCGTCGTCATGCGCTCCTTCAGCAGAGCGTAGGCCTTAATAAGTGTCGTCAGGTCCTTCTGCGACTCCTCCAATCGCTCCACAGCCAAGATGTAAGGCTTATTGATGCGCTCGTCGTCCACTGGCTCTTGTGACAGCCGTTGCAGTCGTTCCTCATCTTTGGCATTATAGATGAGGCGCCACTTGCCTGCCATTTGCGGGAACAGCCGCTCACCCTCCTCCAGCATCGCCTTTGAGATGGTTACCACCCTGTCGTAGTTGGCTAAATGTCTGCCAATGCGTTGCATCCTCCTGTGGTCGTTTTCCATGCGATGCTCGAAACTGAAATGCCACCAAGCCACTAGCGTAGTTTGTTCAGTGTCCTTTTGGCTCGCGCGTACATTATTTATATAGGAATAGTGGCAACAGTCAAAGTCTATCATCACGTCACACTGCTGTGCTAACGCCCTCAGCTTCCTGCCGATAATCAGGCGGCGAATCGGTGCTAGTAGCAACTCATCAGTCAGTTTTGCCACAAACGGTAAGTTTCCCACCACCTTCTGTTTGCGCCAGCGGGTGAGAACACCATCCTTTATCAGATGCACCACCTTGACATTCGTAGGCACCTCATCACGAAACACCTCCAACTCCCCCATATCCGTGCTGATGGCGAGCGTGATGCTGTAGTCATCACAAGTGGACAAATTGCGAAGATAGTCCAGCAGCACGGTGTCAATGCCGCCATCCAAAAAACGGCTAAGTAGGAAAGTAATCTTTTTCATGCCTACAAAGTTACAAATTATTTTCTACTCTTGCAACTTTTCACCACAAAAAGTTTGGAGGTTTCAGCAAAATTTATTACTTTTGCAGCGTGAAAGAATTACAAAACAAGTAAGAATAAACACATATTGTAAGGATGGGAAAGGATGTGTTATTGACAATTGCAATAGCCGGCGTGGTTTTCCTGCTGACCTTCTCTATCCTACTCTTACGTCAAGCGCTCATTATGAGGAAGCGAAACCATAGGATGATGGAAATTATCCGACGACTGATGCACTATAGAAATATCGTCATTCAGAATGGAGATTCCGTTGAAATGGGCGAAACTCACGTCCCCGACGAACTACAAGAAGAATATAAGCAATTCAAGGAAGTTGACAAGCGCATCATGAAAGAGCGACTGTTTGCCAATCCTGATTTTGGCCGTGATGACCTTATGCGCCTATTGGGAGTGGACAAAAACGCCCTATCTGGTATTATCCAGCGCCAGACAGGTACCAATGTACCCGGATATGTGAACAACAAACGCATGGAGTATGCCATCACCTTGATCAAGGAGCACCCGGAATACACCCTTGGAGCCATCTCTGAAGCTTGTGGTATCAAGAGTCCCGCGACCTTCATCCGCAACTTCAAGAACGCCTACGGAATGACGCCTTCCGAGTTCCGCAAAGAACTGGAAGAGAGCTTCGCTACCCCCCCCATTTTAACAATTGATAACAAGAAATAGGCCAAAACCGACAAATTGAAAAGGTTTTAGGACAAATTGATAAAGAATTTGTGTTAAAAACCGTTTAACTTATATATATAATGTGTAACTTTGTCGAATGAAAATGTACATAAACCATAGACAAAGTCGGAAAATGCTAAGATTTACGGTCTTATCTCTCTTCGCTTTGCTGACTGTCAGTCCAGTCTCGGCACAGCGGGTCACCATCAGCAACAACCTATTGTATGATGCTTGGCTAACGCCCAATCTGAGAATTGGTTACCGACTGGCGCCTCAATGGTCGGTGGGCTTCACTGCCGGCTATCGTCCCTGGCCAACCAATGACGAGACAACGCGTAAGTATCGCCACCTGCTGCTCTCGCCAGAGGTGCGCTACTGGACAGACTCCGTCAATGTACACCATTTCATCGGCGTAAATCTTCTTTACAGCCACTACAACGTGGGTGGCATCACTTTCCCCTTTGGCATGTATAAGAGCGTTCGCACCGAGCGCCGCCAAGGCGATCTCTATGCATTGGGAGCCTTCTACGGCTATTCATGGCCGTTAGGTCGCCACTGGAACATTGAGGCGCTGATTGGCGCTGCGATAGGCATTACTCAATACGACCGCTTTGAGTGTGGCCATTGTGGCAGGAAGATTAGCAGGGACAAGAAGTTCTTTGCCATGCCCCAGGCAGCGGTGAACATCGTCTATAACATTCCCGGGCGTCCTGCTAAGGTCATTCCCGTCGAGGAACCCATTGTGGTGTTGCCTCCTGTGCCGGAGCCCGAACCCTTTGTACCCGTCATTCAGGCCGTGCCCGACTTTACGGGCCGTGCCGGACAGTTACAGAAAGACAATCCTGTCCTGGCACACGTCTCACAGTATAAGCCCTACGACCGCACCCGAATTCTGCGTAAGGACAAGGATGCCCTCTATGTGCATTTCCCCTTGGGTAAGTCGGAGTTGACCACAGACTTCCGTGAGAACGAGCGTGTGATGAACCGTATTGTGGACATTACCCGTCAGATTATGGCCGACACCACCAGTAGTGTGAAGGTCATCCAGATTATCGGTCTGGCCTCTATCGAAGGCCCTATTCCTGGCAACGAGCAGCTGGCCACCAACCGTGCCCTGTCCCTGCAGCATTATGTGCAGAGCCAGATTGACATCCCCGACTCCCTGTTCGACACCGTGGGTGGAGGCGAGGCTTGGGCAGAGTTCCGTGACCAATTGGAGGATGCCGTCAAAGCCGGCAACCAGCATAGCGAAGAGCTGCAACAGGCCCTCGATATTATTGACAACGAGAGCGACCCCAATGCCAGGGAACGCAAGTTGAAACGTATGAATGGCGGCAAGACCTGGAAGTATATCAAGGAGCATATCCTCAGTGACCAGCGTAACTCGGGCTATATCCGTATCTATTATGACTACGTGCCTGATGCCAATGCCAAGATTATCAACGAGGCCAGTGAACTGCTCACCACCGACTGCAGCGACTGCTACCACGAGGCACTGCGCCTGTTGCAGAGTGTTCGCCAGGATGAGCGTGCCCAGAATGCCCTGGGTGTTGCCCTGTGGCTCTGTGGCCAACAGGAGGAAGCCCTCGACTGCTTCCGCAAGGCAGCAGCCAACGGCAATGCCGATGCCATCAACAATTTGAATCAACTACAGCGAAATAAATAAAATTAGTAATAACCAACATTATGAACAACATGAAAAAGTATTTCAACTATGCCTTCGCGAGTGCGATAGTACTCCTAGGCGCAAATGTTTTCACTGCTTGCTCGTCAAGTGAGGACACACTCTCAGAGGGGCCAGAACAAACGAATGAAAACTACGACCCCGCAACCAACGAGGTGTTTACGAAGTTTGTATTCAATGTGTCAACGGGTAATCAGGCAACTACCCGTCAGTCGTCTGCTGCTACGCAGGCCACCAATACAGAAACGTTCCGTGGCATCTCAAACGCAGCACTCTTTACTTATAAGCTAACAGGTACTCCCACTGGTGATGGTCAGCATCTGGCTACAGCAACGGTTGCTGACAAGTACATTGACTTGGGTAGTCCTGTCGCAAGCGCTACCATCTCTTCCACCCAATCCCATCGCGTATTGGAGATGAGTCTACCCATCAACACCAATACAATGCTATTCTACGGAAAAGCCCCTGAAGGTACTGCATCTTCGGCTGAGGCTACAAAGGGTTACTCAGCTTATGACCTTTATGGACACCTTGATGGCTATACCCTAGCTGGTGGTACAGGTGACAACGCAGGAAAGGATATTTCTGCAGCCAACTTTGAGTTGGGTAAACGTATGACTGCTGGTAATAAGACAAAGTATACGGAGATTCAGAAGCTGCTCGGAGGTGTACTGACTTGTATCATCAACACAAAGATTGCTAATGGTGACCATGTAGCGCTGTCAGCAGCAGATTATGGCGTTGCCGTTGGTACGAATGAATATCCTGCAACCGTCAATTGGTATGATTATGCCAATGCTAACAGCACCAGTCCTGTAGAGACAACTCATGAGCTTTATCCATTGGAGAAGAAGCTGGCTGATGTTTATAGCGCATTGACAACCATTCAGGTAGCTACAGGTGAGTTGCGTGCCGGTTACGGTACTGCCATCCTGCATACGATTCAGGATTTGTGGTCGATCATCAATAGTGTAAAATGTGCTACACCGTTTAGCAAGGGTGAGGCAGTGGCCAAAAAGATGGCAGAATTAATCCATGATAGAATTAGCGCTTATTTTAATGGTACTGTTCCTGTTGATGGGGATAATAAGGGTGGTGCTGTGACAGGTGTTTCCTTTAAAGCAGTTACCACAATGATTACAGCCTTTAATGCCGATACTGCTTGGCCAACAGACACCCACCCTTCTGTTAGTAGTGATATCGCATCAGAAAACCTTGCGAATTTCCCCATGGCTTACGCTGTGCCTTCAGGTGCTGCTCACTATGAGTGGAAAAGTGACACAAAGACGTTTGAATACGTGACCAACTATAATACTTCTTCTGTCGGTAGTGGCGGTGGTTTTACGGTTGATAGCTATTTATATCCTGCTGAATTGCTGTACTTTGGTAATAGTCCTCTGCGTGTTTCTGGCACAGAGCATAAGGAACCCACTTATCCTAATGGTGTAGACAACTGGAAGACAGACGGCAGCTGGGCTGCTGATTGGACTAAGAACAGCCATGTAGTATCTACTACCCGAAGCGTTGCCATGCAGAATAATATCAACTATGGTACTGCATTGTTGAAGACCACTGTTGGCTACAAGACATTGACGTTGAAGGACAACAACCATGCTATCCAGAAAGCAAAGGATCCGTCACTCGGTGACGGCGATGAGCCTGACAAGGAGATTACTGTTGATGGCACTAGCTTCCAACTGGTTGGTGTTGTTATCGGTGGACAATATAAGAAAGTCGGTTGGGATTTCACTCCCAAAACTTCTGATAATACTCAGGGTTATGTTTATGACAAAGCCATTCCTGAAGGTGCAGAGGCTATTCCCGGAACTGTCAACACGCAATCTACTCCTAACTACACGCTGGTGTTCGACAACTACAAGGCAGGAGAGGGAGCTCAAGACAACGTCTATGTCGCTCTGGAACTGAGAAACAATACCGGTCAGGACTTCTATGGCAAACATAGCTTGATTCGCAATGGCGACTCATTCTATCTGGTAGGTTTACTGAGTCCTGTTGGAAAAACTTGGAGCAGTCTGGTTCCGGCATCAACCGACCATCCACTGCCTCCATACAATACTAACGGCACATCAAAGGAGATTGTCCGCGTATTCATGCAGGACTACATGACGACTGCCAACTTCTGGTTTGGCGAAAACTCATTGCACGAAGCACTGCTGACCGTTCCCGATCTGCGCCACAGCTCGCTGACGCTGGGTCTCTCGGTAGATATGAACTGGTCAACAGGTATCACCTTCAGTGATGTCATTCTCGGACAATAATTATCTTTAATCACACAACAAGGTGAAGAGAAGAAATACTTTCATGATGTGGCTCCTGCTATCAGCCTTCTGGCTGATGGCGGGATGCTCCGTCATTGATGATGACCTGTCGGACTGTCATGACGAGGCTCAGTTTCAGATGACTTATCAACTGAAGCTGATAACCAATATGACGACAGAACTGCAGACCCAGCTCACCACCATCACGGAGATGCGCGTGGCAGGAGCCTTGCAGACGCATCTGGCAGGAATCTTCACCGACAAAGCCAAAGATGTAGATCTCTCGTTCTACGAGACAGAGGGCATGATGAATCGTTTGGAACACACCGTGGATACCATCAATGCCAACCAGACGACCTATACCCTCACCCTGCCGATGCGCAAATACCTGCACCTGGCAGTGGCGAATATCGCCGATAACCACATGGTGAATCTGGAAAACGACAAACAGAGTTTCTCGTCCATGCTCTTGCAGGAGAATGCCGCTGCATCCAATAACATTCTCCCTTCCCACACCACAGGCCTCTTTACTGCCCGTCAGCCCATGGAGGTACTCGAGGGTGTAGACCAGACGTTCAACGTCAAACTCTATATGGCCAATAGTGCCACAACACTGGTACTCGACCCGAAAGGTATCAGCTATACAGACATCAAGGTATATGCCACAGGTTTTGCCACGTCGTTCCTAATTAGCGACAGCACCTACGTTTATCCAGAAACTCCTCCCCTCATCAAGGCCGACCAAGTGGAGACAGGTAACAACCTCTTGTGCTTTACCACTGTCAACTTCCCCTCGAAGAACGACACCCGTGCTGAAGGTGACCCGACACTATGGCAATTCAAGGTGTATATCACCAAACCTGACGGCAAAGTGACAGAGACCATACTCGACATCAGTGAACCCCTGAAAGCCGGTGACCTGAGAATCATCAAGGGCGCCCTTGACGACGAGGGAGGCGTCAGACCTTACGACAGTACGGTAGGCGTTAGTATAACACTCGACTGGAACAGTGGCGGAACATACAATCCGGAACTGTAAAGGCCCTTTAATTTATAATAAGGTGAACGTTCGAGACATATTGACCTATATCATGCCGTGCGCGATGCTGTTATCGTGTTCGACAGGGGATGATATATCTCAGGAGACAGGTTACCAAGAGGGAGTAGACCTGTTGCTCAGTGTGGGAAATACGGAGCACCTAACACGTCAGGCCAGCGATGTCATACAGGCCGAAGGACAGGCATTCAGAGGCATCAAAGGTCTGCTGGTCATTCCGTTCAACACCACTGGCGCAGGAGCAGTGACAGCCGCTGACGTGCCACTGATTTCTACCGTGTCAGGCAACAATGACAACAAGGTAGCAAACAAATACTATTACTACTTCAACCACTGCTCCCTGATGCGTGGCGTCAACCGCGTATTGGTATATGGTCAGGCAGCAGACATCACAAACAAGGAGGCTTCAAACCTGAACGGCAAGCTGGAGACGACACTCGTCGACCGAATGCTGCCGTCAGACATCACGTTCAGTCTGAAGTCTATTCGCGAGACGAACGACGTAGAAGATGCCCAGGACTTGGCCGACTATATGACGGCTATTGCCAATACCACAGGCTGGAGCACCACCGATGATGCACAGCTGAAAGGCCTCTACCTGGACTTCATCCATGCCGAATCGGAAGGAACAGGACTCATGGCCGGCTCTGCCGCCCACGTCAAGGCGTTTGTGGCAGCCCTGAAAACGCAGCTGCAAGCTATTGGAGGTGATTTGAGCAATGACATCATTGCCAATATTGACGCCAATACCAAGAGCTGTCTTGACAACGGTTATCCCTCGGGATCTGGCTCTATTGGCTTGCCCGACGGTGCTGCAGCTCTGCGCTGGACAGGCAGTAAGTTCTCTGTACGCACAGAGACAACCACCCTTGACAATATCAACGGCATTACCCGCTGGGCCTATCCTGCTGAATTGTGGTACTATGCTAACAGTGGCGTCCTGACCTCTGAACAAGATGTGACCGAGGCGAATTATGAAGGACAAAGTTCATGGAGCAGTCTGCTAAGCAACTATTACACTGCAGGTAATGCCGTCACAGGAGACACTAAATCAGTAGCCGTTGCAGAACCCCTGCAATATGCCGTAGGACGCCTGCAAATGACGCTGAACCAAATAACAGGCACACTGAATGATGCCAAAAATGAGAATGTCAGCTATACTGCTTCACAATTCCCCTTGACGGCCGTCATCATTGGTGGACAGCACACCGTAGGCTTCGACTTCAAGCCAAAGGAGCCACAGAGCGATGTGGATGCCCAATTTATCTACGATACAGTGGTGGGCGACGCTGATAGCAACGGAAAATACACCGTCAACACGCTGGTGCTGCAGTCGTACGACGGCGAGAAAGTGCCCATTATCCTGGAATTCCAGAACAATACAGACAACCAGTTTGCAGGCATAGATGGTATTATCTATCCCAAGACCAAATTCTACCTCATCGCACAGGTTGACCCTGCAGGCAAGGGTGAGGGCAACTATGCCAACCGTGTATTTACGCAAGACTATACCACCACGATGACCATGACGGTCACCTCGCTGGCGAATGCCTATTCGTGTATGCCAGACCTGCTGGCACCGCGACTGGAAGTGGGCGTAGAGGTCATAACCGACTGGATACAGTCGACAACGACAACAGTGATTCTGTAAATATTGAGAATTGAGAATTAAGAATATATAAGGTGAAGAAGGTTCTGACATATATGATGGCTATGCTGATGCTGCTGACAGCCTGCAGCTCGTCCGATACGACGGAAGAGCCACAGCCCGCGCAGTCGCAGCCTACGATGTTGACCATCTATGTCTACTCTCCCGAACACCCGTTGATGACGCGTGCAGACGTAGGCCCCGTCAATGCTTCTGAGGCCGAAAACAAGGTGACGCAGCTGCAGCTATGGATCTATGACACCAGCGGCAACAAGGTGGGCTATCTGAATACCACAGAGACGGCTACGCTGAACAGTGGCGCAGGTGCTGTCTATCAGATTCCTGTCAGCGACGAGTTCGCACAGAACAAGCCCAACGTAGATGTTTATGTGCTGGCGAATGTGACTACAGGCAATTGCGGCATCAACGCCCCGTTCGCAGAGAGCACCAGCCGTGATGCACTTTTGGACGACGCCAAGATTGCTACCGCTCATTACGGTCTGTTACCGCTCACCACTGCTGTTCCCGAGGTTGGTCTGCCTATGGCGGGCTCACTGAAGAATCAGCCCGTCGTAGGCGATGCACCCGTATTGCGTATCGGTTCCACGGAGCAGATAGCCATCGCACCCCTGACGCGTGCGGTGTCTAAGCTGCGCTTCTTCTTTGCCAACACCACAGGAGCCAGCGCCCTGAACATTACGGGTATCACGCTGAAAGAACAGACCATTCCCAACGAGGAGTACCTGTTCCCGCAGAGTCAGACGTTGACGTATAACAACGAGGCTGCCGATCTGCTGGCAAGCTCCATAGAAGCAGTGGTAGAAAAAGACGCTCCTGCCAACTACGTCTATAGCGGACAGACGGCTCAGGCATATGAAACATTGATGGTTGGTGCAGGACTATCGCAGGCCGGTCCTTACTACCTGCGTGAGTCAGAGAAACTGCTGGAAGGCACCATCAGCTATACTGTTGATGATGTGGCACAGACGCCTGCCACCTTTAAGATGAAGGAGTTGGGCGACTTCCGACGAAACCACTCATGGATTGTCTACGCCTACTACGAGGGACTCTCGGGTATGCAGGTTATTACCGTGGATGTCACACCATGGAACGAAACAAATGATAATCATGAAGTATTTAACTGGTAAGGAAGTTAAGAGTTAAGAGTTAAGAATTAAGAGTTAAGAAAAAAATATAATAAGGTGAAGAAGTTTTTGACATATCTGACGGCTATGCTGATACTGACAGCCTGCAGCTCTTCCGACGAGAATACGGTAGAGCCACAGGTGCAGGAGCCCGAATTGCCGGAAGGCAACTTCTCCCTGGTGTCTTTCAAGCGTACCAGCAGTCCTTTGACGGTGACTGACGACTACTCACCGTTGTCGCTATTCCTTGTAGGAACAGGCACTGATGGCACTCAGCAAGGACAGTTCCACTACAAGCAGAACGACCAGCTGTGGCGCTCCAGCTTATCGGTAACTTCTAACCACAACTACGCAATCTTTGGCTATGCTCCTGCTGATGCCGTTTCTGCTGCCATCAGCAGTGAAACGCTCGAAGGGGCAACGCTCACTTTCAGCAATTTGCACTCTGTGAGCACGCAAGACGTCTGTTTCGTCGTGGGAGTACAACAGCTAAACGAAAAAACGGACGAAAAGAACATCCCCTTGGGACAGTTCTCATTTACTGGCAAAGCAGATGTAGGAGGTGAGAACCGAAACTTCGTGAATATTCTGATGGATCACCTCTACGCCGGTTTGCGTTTAGGAATGACGATAGACGCAGAATATTCCTTGTTGCGAAGCATCAAAATCAGGAAGTTGGAGTTAAAGAGTACGAAGTCTACGGCACAAGCCGTGGTGGTGCTGGCTGCTAACACGACACAGAGCAACCCCGTTCAGAGTGTTACTTATAGCGGTATCGCAGGCACTGACCGTATAGCGACTTTCTTTGAGAGTACAGAGGGCGTTGCACTCGATGCTGCAGGACTGACGGAGGCCACCTGTTGCTTTGTACCAACGCTGAGCGATGACCTGACGCTGGTTACAACCTATGATGTTTACGACAAGAACAACAATAAGATCAGTGAGCGAACGGCGACGAACAAGCTTCCGAACCTGAATGCAGCCCGTGGCGAACGTGTGACACTCGCACTGACCATCACCCCAACCTACCTCTACGTGCTGTCAGAGCCCGATTTGGACAATCCGACAGTGGTGGTATCGAATTGAGAATTGAAAATTGAAAATTGAGAAGTGAGAATTAAGGCGTCCATAATAAGCTTGATGATGTTCCTGGCTGCGGTGACAGTGCAGGCACAGATAACCATTGGTGGTAGCATCTATGGCGGCGGTAATGCTGGCAATACCGGTGGAAGTTCTAAGGTTACAGTATATGCCGGCAATCTGCATGCGGTATTTGCCGGAGCCCGTATGGCTAACGTTGGCGGTAGTGCCTTTGTACACATCGACGGCGAACATGCTTCTGAATATATCCTTGCCGACTACGTTTATGGCGGAAATGATATCGCAGGAACGATTGGCTCGTCAACTGCACTTCCTTCAGAACTGACCGAAGTAGGTACTGGAGAAGGCCAAAATGATATCAAAAACACTTGGAATGCCTTTGTACGCATCTCTTCAAAGCCCATCACTCCTGCGACTTATTATGAAGAAGGTGATGAAATACCTCAAGGTAAGGCTGTTGGCGACGTCAAGACCGATGAGGTTGACAATAACCTGCCCATTTATATCGGTCAGTTGTTTGGCGGGGGAAACGGTTATTATACTTATGAGCCCCAGCCCTCAGGACCGGGTACGGTTGTCAAGGATAAAGTGACGAATGAGGTAGTGGTTTCCAGTACGAATGAGTTGTCATCACCTGAACTCGGCAAAGCCTACTTGGAAGTCCTTGGCGGTTCAATCGTTTATGCATACGGTGGTGGTAACAATGCCACTATCACGGGGAATACCGTCATCTGTTTAGACAACCCTACCAAGGTGGTCAACAGCATCAAGGACACCAGAATCACAACAGAGGATGACGGTGAATTGCTGACTGATGCTCGTTTCCAACTAATGCGAATCAATACCGGTTTCTCCTATCCCAGCAGTGATGCTTTCCAGATTGGTCGTTTCTTTGGTGGTAATAACAAAGCCGAGATGGCCATCCGTCCGACATGGAATCTGAAACGCGGTATGATTCGTAACCTCTATAGCGGTGGAAACGAGGGTGCCATGACACACCCGAAGGGTATCTATCTGGTGTTGAACTCTGCAGACATGAAGATTGACAACGTCTATGGCGGTTGTCGTATGGCTAACGTCAATCCTGCCAAGAACGCTATTGACGAGGAAGTCATCGACGGTGTGACATACCCTGCCGGTTTTTCTGCCCGTTTGCTGATTACTGCAGGTGATATTAATAATGTATATGGTGGTAACGATGTCACCGGTAACGTCTATGGAGGTAATGCCGTAGGTGTTCACTCTAGTATCAAGGGTAATGTCTATGGTGGCGGTAATGGCTCATATCCCTATACTGACAAGGAGGAATATAAGAACGACGACATCTATAGTGACATCTACTATATTCCTGGCACCAATTCCATGGCAGCCCTAAAGGAATTCCGACCTAATGCCGAGTCGGTATCCATCCGTGTGATAGGAACAGATGCCAACCATCCCACCGTTATTGGTGGTGCCATCTACTGTGGTGGAAACAGTGCTACCCTGCATACCGATGACTCCACTAAAGATGTGGCAGCAGAGTTAAAAATTGGCTCGCACGTCATTGCTGACAAGGTTTTCTTGGGCAACAATGGTGAGAACATGGTGACAAACGACATCCTGACAACCTTGAAAACTGTCAACAGCATTGACATGACCAAAGAGGACAATTTCAAAGCTTATATGGATGCTGTGGCCATGGATGTCAAACCACGCGTTGTCTTCGATGATAGCTACGAAGAGTACACCACCAAGTTTGGCTCATTCTACTGCGGTGGTAATGTGGGTAGCATGAAGATGGACGGCGCCGTGACCATTAACTTCAACGATAAAGTGATTATTTTTGACAAGTTGGTGGGTGGCAGTAACGATGCTAATATCTATGCTCAGGATGGCTTGAATGCAGAATATTTGGGTGGTCTGTTGGGTAATCCGGATGCTAATGGCAACAAGCTGATTCTTAACTTCGGAGGTCTGAAGATTCAGCCCATGCGCTGGAAGGTGCAAAGAGATGGCGACTACAATATTGTAAAAGATGCCAATGACAACGTCACCTATATCCGCGATGGATATGGCAACCGCATATTGGAATGGAACACCATCAGTGCCTCTACGGGTAAAGAAGTTGAACCTGTAACAACGCCGACGCCCGATACCGGCGAGAGCTTTGAGACCAGTACAGCCAGTGACTTAGACCGTCGTCTGAAAGGCGGCAATATCTACGGTGGATGCTACAACACAGGACATGTAAACGGTAATGTCATCATCAACCTCAATGCATCATTAGAGGACCGCAAGGGACCTGATGCCATCTTTGACCAGGTAGAGCAGAACGAGGGTGAGGCTATTCTCTATGGCAATGACAGCTATAAGATTCTGGAGCGCCGTTCAGGAGTTCTTCTCGACAAACAAGGCATGGACGTACTGGGTAAGGCTCTCAACGTATTCGGTGGTGGCTTTGGTGCTGAGTCTGAAATATGGGGCTCGACCACCATCAACCTCAATGCTGGCTATACCTTCCAGATCTTTGGTGGTGGCGAGAAGGGAGCCGTCGGACATGGAGTATATAATAAAGAGAAAGGAAAACTGGAGTACAACACCTACGACCCGCAGTATAGCTGCTATGTCAATCTGAAGGGCTCGAGTGAGGGTGTCTATCGCGGACACGTCGACGATAGCAACGAGATGGCTGAGGCTGAGTTCATCTATGGCGGCTCCTTCGAGGCTCCCATTGCCGGTAATACCGTCATCAACCTGGGTAACGGACGTATCTTCAACTCGTTCGCAGGCTCTTGTAATGCCGATATCTTAGGACATACCGAGACCTACATCGGTCGTAGTGGTGTGGATGCCAACGGCAACGATATCCTTGGATTCCCCTGGATTCGCGACCACGTCTATGGCGGTAACGACCTGGGTGGTGAAATCAAGGGTAGCAAAGATTTCACCGACCGTATTCATAACGACGTCAAAGCAAAGGTACACAATCCCAAGGCCGCTTCCAGTCCGGAAGTTGCTAATGCCTCAGCGTATATGGAGTATATCCAGGGACGTGTCGACTACATCTTCGGAGGCTGCTATGGTGACTACGACTATAAATCGGATTATTTCAGAGATTATACGTACGCAGACGGCAGGAGTAAGTCTGGCTTCACCAAGCCTCGTCTGAACAATGCCTTCGTCAACTTCAAGGCGAACACGCACGCCCGCAATGCACTGAACAGAATCTTCGGTGCCGGTCAGGGTAAACTGAAGGGCTTTGGTGTGGATAGTATGCAGAACCGCAGCTATATCTTGGTAGAGATTCCTCAGACCATCACGAAATTCCAAAATGTGGAAATCTTTGGTGCTGGTGCCAACTGCGGTCTGGGTATGGGAGTTGATCCCATTATCTTGGTTGACCATCAAGTAAACAACGTAGACGTTGAAGGACAGCCAGACAAGGCTTCTGCTATCATTGATTTAGTACGTGGTCAGATTAGTGCTACATACGGTGGAAGCTTTGAGGAAGGTATTACACGCCGTACGATGACGAATGTCCCCAATGGCTCTACTATCCAGCTAAGCAGGATTTTCGGAGGTGCCTTTGGTAATGACCCCATGTATCCTTGCGACGTTTATGAGGCACAGGTCAACTACCATAGCGAAGAGGCCCGCGTAGGAAAGATTTTTGGTGGTAACAACCACGCTGACCGTACTCTCTATGGACAAATCAACATTGATGTACCTGTTTGGCAAAACAAGGAGAGTGGCTATCTGGCCTCAGTCTTTGGTGCTGGTTATGGTGCAGATACCTGGTCTCAGTATACGGAAGTCAACCTTGAAAATGGTGCCAGAGTCTATGAAGTCTATGGTGGCGGCAACGATGGAAAAGTGCTGAACACGGAGTCGCTGATTAAGTGGAGACACGACGAAGGAGCTGCCCTTGACCTCAGTTTGCCTGGCTATGAGGATACGAGCGTTACCTATAAGGACAAAGACAATCTGGACTTCCATCTGGATGCAGGCCTGAATAGTCCTTTGGTTCACGCTGCTCGTCTGGACGGTAAGAAATACAACACCAACGTTCATATCAACCAAGGTGCAACAGTAGTCAACTACGCCTATGGCGGTGGTCTGGGTGCCGATGCCGTTGTTAGTGGTACTACCTATATCGACTTGTTAGGTGGCACTGTCACCAAAGACCTCTATGCTGCTGGAACCAGTGGTGCCGTCCAGGATTTATACAAAGTCGGTGCCAAAAGCAATGAAAATAAATACGGCTTCACCGCCAGCTCTACAGCCTACATAGAAGGCGGTTCCGCTCGTAATGTCTATGGTGGCGGCTGGGAAGGTGACGTAGGTTATCACGATAAGACGACGACAGAAACCACTAATGATATCCCTGGTGAGACGCATGTCGTCATTGGTATTCGTGAAGATCAGGCCACGCTGCCTAACGGCTATGGCTTCTTTAAGGGAGTTCCTGCCATTCATCGTAATGCCTACGCTGGTGGTGAGGGTGGATCCGTTCTGGGTAATGCATATATCACCTTGAACAATGGATACATCGGTTATACCTACAATACGGAAACAGAAGCTTACGAAGAGAAGGTTAACGATGAAACCTGGACCGACCACGTAGGTCTGGACCGTCTGTCTGACTGTGGAAACATCTTCGGTGGTGGTTACGATGACAACAGTAGCGTTGACAATAGCTTTGTCACCATGTGGGGCGGCACCGTTCGTAATAGTGTCTTCGGAGGTGGTGAGATTGCCACCATCGGTCGTGGTAAGGTTAAGCAGAGTGGCGAAGATAATAAGGTACGCGAGCTAGATGTTGTTTATCAGTTTGGTGGAACGCACATTGAGATCTACAACGGCCACATCAAGCGAAACATCTTTGGAGGAGGTAAGGGTTACAACATCCTAGGATATGGTGGTACGCGCGGCTTCTATACAGACGGATATGTTTTCGGAAGTACGGAGGTTTATGTACATGGTGGTGAGGTTGGTACCGAGGCAGGTGTTGCCGAAGGCTATGGCAACGTCTTCGGCGGTGGCGATGTCGGTTATGTCTACAGTAAGGGATTCTTCAGCACGAAGACTCAGGAGAAAAATGAAACAGGCTCGCCTAATCATATTTATTATTATGATGCCGAGGGTAACCTGACAGAAGATTGTAAGGTGGTTGTTTCACCTATGTTGCAGATTAGGAAGGCTGGTACGCCAGTCACCTATAAAGGAGTAACCTATGGTCCTTACGACTATGTTCCTACCGACTATCTGAACACCCTGCCTGCCGAGAAGACTGATGATGCATGGCTCAACCTCTATACGGGTGATAAGCTAACCCCTGACGACCAGATAGAGCGTGGCGTCCACATTCGCAATGCGGTGTTTGCCGGTGGTAACGTATCTTCGAACAGCGAGAGTTATGCCAACTCAACAACAGTATTCGGCAATACCACAGCTACGCTGTACGATGTTTTTCATCACGACTTCATCACGGTGGGTACGGAACACACTGGCGGTCTCTATGGCGGTGGTAACTTGTCGGTGGTAGGAGGCTATCGTGAACTGAATATTACCAACTACGGTACAGACTATTATGGACTAGACCAACAGATTTCACTGGAAGAGTATCGCCAACTAACCAACCGCGAGCGTGCTTATTTTAAGCTGGAGTATTTGTGCCAGCAAGATGTCACTATCGGTGGCAAGAATTATAAACAGAATGACCGTATCAGTGAAGACGAATACAATGCTTTACCGGCTGCCTATAAGACCGAGACTTACTGGGTACAATACGGTTTCTGCTCTATCTATGCCGGTCGCCTGCTGAACACCATCCAGCGTGCTGACTTCTGTGGCGTGTTCGGTAGCCGTTTGGTGCTACAGGGTGCCAAGGACCGTGTGGCTGATGTGGCCGATGCTACGGAGTATACCATCAACCGTATCGGTGAACTGTCGTTGAATCAACAGCGCTTTACGCTTGGTGATGACTCACAAATTCATGGTAACTACTTCGGTATCTACAGCATCGTGAACTACTTAGGCGCGCTGACCAGTGACGTCAGCTTCTTCTCAGACAAACGCAGATATGTGGAGAATGGCCAAACCTATGAAGATGCAAAGACTTATTATGATTATAAGGTAGAACACTTGGACAAGCGTGACCGCAACAATGGCACCTCATGGAATCAGGTGGCATTGGCTTCGGGCGTCTATCTGGAGCTGACTACCGAGATGAGCACGCCTAAGAATAAGGTTTACGGTGACATCACGGGTGTCATCGAACTCGACCTGATCAATGTGAAGAAGGATATCGAGGGTGGCGGTTATGTGTATGCCCGCAACGAACACGGAACTTGGACAGAAAATCCTGACCCGACATTTACGCTGCTTTCACCTTATAATAAGATGTCAGGTAACGTGGCGCTCACCAAAAGAATTTATAAATACAATAAAAATATAGATGACCTAAAGTCTTGGCAGACCTCTGGTAACTTCATCCATAGGTCAAAGCGCATCGTTGACGACTGTTACCCCAACAATGGTGTATATGACGACGGTTATATAAAGTCACCTGCCCACTACTGGTATATCAAGGGTGAAGTGTACATCTACGACCAGGTGGTATCAGCCTACGCCGGATCTGCTGCCGCCTACTCGAAGGAGGTAAAAATTCCGCTGACCATCACTGCTGGCTCGAACGGTAAGCTGCAGTTGCTGAATATTCAGCCTAACCGCTATGCTTATTATAGCAATTACGAACAGTCAGAGAAGATTGGCATTGATGGTGTAAAGGTTGACAACGAGAGTACAACATACCTGCTCAACGACGTCATCTCCTGGTGGGATTGGCACCAGTTGGCACAAAACGAGCAGAAATACTTCGTCAAGGAGACACGTATCAATGTGGACTCTTGTACCATCGACGGCACTCCGTTTGCTGCAGGAACCTATGTCCTGGAGGATGACAAATCCATCCATGAGACTACTGCTTGGGATACCTTCAAGACGGCTGGCCATACCATCCTTGATGCAAAGGGAGAGGCAGTAACCGACTTGGCCAACCTGTTCCGCTCATCCAACAACATCAGCCACGAGACGGGCTATGTACTTACCCTGGATATGAACAGTCCTAAGGATTGGGACGACTGGTATAGTCCTATTCTCCGCGCTAATGGCGGTAAGATTGATAAGGAAACTTACGAAGCTTTATCAAACGAGAACAAGGAGAAGTATCGTGAAGGTCCTACCTACAAGCTGACGGGTGAAACCGGTCTCTACGGACAGCGCGAATATAGCGTAGGCGAAGTAATCTCCAAGGAGGTCTACGACGACTATAACAACACGGTAAGTCAGATGTCTCCTTTGCCAGAAGATCAAGCCCAGGTAGAACCTGCTTACGTAGCATTGGAGGACTTTGGCAACACCCAGGCAGGTAACGCTATTGGCGAGGAGGCTTTTAATGCATTACCATCATCCGACAAATCGAAGTTTGCACCTGCTATGGTTTGCATCAACAGCATTCAGGTGGGTGACGAGGAATATATCCTGATGGGCGAACTGGTATCAGGTAAAGATGCGGATATCAATGCCCTGGCACAACGCTTCAAGACCTATAACAACGACAAGCCTAATACCGATGATGTTACCGACGAGGAAGCACGTGCTTATGTCTTGTCTAACCTGTCGAACGCCTACTACATCAAGGGCCCAGGTCTCTATGGCGGCCAATACTATGATGCCACCAAGAACTATAGCGCCATTAAGTCATGGAGCACATTGACCGACGACCGCACCAAGTTCGAGTTCAACTACGATGCCTTAGACGTGCTGGTTGATTCAGACTTCCATGGCGAAGGTTCTATCGATACCTATTACAAGTCTCCATACAGTGACATCAAGTCGGTAGAGTACGATGCTTATTACAATGGTACAGGTACACTGACTTACTATGATAACGACAACACGGAGCACACCATTTCCTCTGGCGGATATATCGGTCGTGAGGCGTACGAGAAGGTGCGTAACGACCAGATGCACTACACTCGCCTGTCGATAGATGCAGGTAGCGACACGCAGACCTTCTATATTGTCAATACGACGCTGATTGACAACGGTAATCCGTATGCCAAGGGACAGGACATCAGTGAGAAGGATTACAATGCCTTGTCGTCTGTCAACAAGGCGAAGGTTGACATCGTGAATATCCAGAAGGGTGCTTCAGCTGCAGTGAAGTACTATTGCTACGAGGACTATACACCTTCAGCTTCGTTCACACCGGAAAGTGGTACTCGCGGAAAGAAGGGCTCTGTCATCTCGAATTCGGTATTTAATAACAACGAATACGTCCCCAACTACCAGAAGCACTTCTCCATCCAGGGCTCAGAGCCTACAGAGACTACTACGCTGTACGTCTCTCGTGAGTCAAATGCCAAGGACGTCACATCTGAGAAGATTATCAGCGTCGTCTATCAGTACACCTATTACGAGGCAGACGACGAGGGTGAGGGTGTCAGCCTGGTCAACGAGCTGCACGTACTGAACATCCACCTGCAGTTAGAGAGCGGCGCTCCGGAGATTGGTCCGCTGAATGCACCGCCTGCTGTACTGCCTGGCACCACACTCGGTATGAAGGCTCCAAGTGTGAACCCCGGTCTCTATGAGATTCTGACAAATGGTTGGGAGTTATTCGACTCAGAGGACGACGCCATGTTGCACCGCAACGGTGTGCCGTTCACCATCAACGGAACACCACTCTACTGGTATCAGAACGAGAAGGTATTCTTAGCATTCTACTCGAAGACTTACTTAGGTAAGACCTATTCGAACTATGTGCCTCTGTCTGTAGCGAACTACCACGACCTCGATGCCGTCATGAAGGATAAGGAGCACCACCTCTATGTGGATCATCCTAATGTGATGCGCGAGTCAAAGATATACATTGACAACCGTGACTGCGAGAGTGATGCCACAAAGAGCGAGCTCGACCTGCTCAAGGACTTCTTCGATTTGAGTGTGAACGGATTGTCTGGTCATACTAATCTTGATACTCATGTCAAGGGTGGTGCCGACCTACAGTTCTTCCTCAACAGCGATGTCTCACCGAAGGCCTACACCGACTGGACGCCAATCGGTGACAACACCCAGTGCTTCGAGGGCACGTTGCATGGTGACGGCTATACTGTCAACGGTCTGAACAATTCTCTGTTCGGAAACCTCTGTGGCAGCGTTTATAACCTTGGCGTTACGGGTTCGTTCACTTCTGCCGGTGTTGTCGATACGGGTAGCGGCTATGTCGAGAACTGTTGGATTAACACTACAGGAACACCTGACGGTAGCGTTCGCGCCGTATTCGGTAATCCTACACGAGGCAGCGGTATCCAGATGGTCAACTGCTACTATCAGGACGGCAAAACCTACAATACCACTAATAATGGCCGTGGTATTGCCACCCCGATGACTGAGCAAGCCTTCTACAATGGTACTGTGGCCTACAACCTGAATGGCTTCTATCTCAACAAGCGCTATTACGACCACGCTGCGCTGACCAGCGGAACGGAATATAAATATTTGAAGGACGTGAATGGCACGCTGTCAGAGGACCCGCTCACTGGCTACTATCCCGCAGAACCCGATGCCGAGTATGGTGACGTGGGCTATGTGGAGTCTCGCTATGCTGATGGTGACTTCGTCTATGCCAATGGTACAATACCTGAAGCCTACGATGAGCGCATGAGGATTGTTTCCGGTGAATCCGGCAACGAAATGACTTATTCGCCCATCTGGCCTGACGACTACCTCTATTTCGGACAGATGCTGACCTATGGCTATAGTGCTACACAGGCTCATGAAGAGCTACCGTCACACGTTGCCAAGAGCAGCGGACGACTGCCCTTCAACAACACAAGCAATCGCGTCTATCGTGCTCCGGCCTACTACCAGAGCAAGAAGATGGATAAGGCTCACTATAACCTCTGGGCCGTGCTGGCTGCTCAGTCTAAACCGAAGACCATCACGGATACAGACCTGAATGATGCTTATCCCAACATGACGGCCATCGACTTTGCCGGCCATAACGATAACACGTGGTCACTTGGTACAGTGAACAGCGGAACAGACATGTTCTATCCTCCCCTACTCGACAACATCGACGGCCTGCTGAGCATCAGCAACGAGGGTGAGACACCTAACCTGCTGGTTTATGCTCCGTCCTCAGAGGTTAATGAGAAGACACATCAGGTATTGACAGGCTACTTCGCTGATCCCAACTATACCTCATATTATACAGACGGCAACGAGCGCTTTGTTGCAATAGCTCCAGCCACTTCAGTCCACGGCCACTTGGTACAGAGCAACCTCCAGGCTACCAACGACCACCTGCTGGTGGACAAGCGCGACTTCAACTGTCCTATCAGTTATCAGTTCGATGGCACTCATCGCATGTGGTATCAGCGTACACCTGACCTCTTTGTCGACCGCACCAAGGGTTGGGAAGCTGTCAGTCTGCCGTTCACTGCCGAGCTGGTATCTACACAGGATAAGGGTGAGATTACCCACTTCTACGAAGGCAGTCGTACCATGGAGGGTAGCACTGCTAAGATAGGTCACGAGTACTGGCTGCGTGAATGTATAGATATCGTGACCAGCGGTTCTCCTGCTGAGATAGCCACGGCCACCTTCAACTATCCAGGAAAGGATGTTGGCAACGACAAGCAGGTAGACAATACCTTCCTGTGGGACTACTATTATAGTAAGAATACCCGTCAGGATGCTAATACAGACACCTACCAGCAGTATTACGAGACAGGTCGTACGCTCGAGGATTATCCGTTGCTGGCTACTGCTACGCCATACATTGTGGGCTTCCCGGGCAAGACCTACTACGAGTTCGACCTCAGCGGTGAATGGACCGCTCAGAACACAGCTTCCACTGCGCCTGCTAAGTTGGACAAGCAGACCATCAGCTTCGTCTCTGATACAGGTATAGAAATTGGTGTCAGTGACGACGAGTTGTCAGCTGTCTCTGCCATCAACGGATATAAGTTCTTGCCCAACTATATGAGCAAGGTGGTTACTGGAACAAGCTATCAGATGGCGGCAGCAGGCAATCAGTTCGATAAGCGAACTGATGCAACGCCCGTTCCGTTCCGTCCGTACTTCGTGAATACTCCGCCATCTGGCAATGCTCCTCGTCATGCTGAGGCTCAATATATCGTCTTCGACAGCAGCGACTCAGCATTCGCCTTTGGTGATGACGACAACGATCCGTCGAAGGGTGAGATTGGCGAAGGTGGACTCATCTTCACCATCCGTCCGCATCGCATCGATGTCAGCTCGACACTCCGTCGTGAGGCCGATGTACGTATCGTCAACACCGGCGGTCTGACCATCACCAGCTTCACCATCCAGCCTGGCGAGACCATCAGCACCAACATCGGTGTAGCCGGTGTCTACGTAGTCCGCGCCGACGGCGGCCGCATCCAAAAGAAAATAGCAGTAAGATAAAACCAATGCTCAGCGGTTTACTCGCTGGAAAAATAAGAACAACAAAAGAATAACATCATAACGATAAGACAACGATGATGAAACATATATTGTCAATGTTCAAATATCAAATATCAATCATATTTCTCCTGTTAACCATAGGAGCCGTTGAGACGTGGGGACAGGATATCATCACCCCGACAACAGACCCAAGCAATCCTGTTTATTATCTCTTTCAGAGTTTTGGTAATACGGCTTTTTATATGCGTCCAGATGGTACTGGGAAGGTCAGCACGTCGAACATTCTGACTGATGACATGAAATGGTACTTCCTCGATTCTGGCGATGGCTACTATTATATATGCGACAAGGATGGGAATTATTTATATTTCTCAAAGCCATCTGGTAGCCAGAGTAGTCGAACATGGATGGAATTGAAAAACAGCCTTGACAATGACGATAAAGCTCATTATAAATTCTCCATAGCTAAGAATAATACTAAAGGGTGGAACGCCTATAATATCATTCCTTATGGCAATGAAGACAAATATTGCTTGAACAAACAAGGAAGAAATGCTGGTACAAATGGCGTTCAGGTCTCAAACGGCTGGGATGATGAAAATTCCAACTGGGTATTCATTCCCATGACAGATTATGTATGGACACTCAGACCTGATTGTTTTCGTCCTTCTGATTCAAGTAATAAGTATTTTTACAAAATCAAAAGTAAAGTAGATGCTAGTTATTACATAAAGCCAGGTACCACTTACGTAGAGACTTCGAATACTGTGGACGATGATATGATATGGTATTTTGAAGAGGCCTCATCTGATGATTATATGACTTACTATTACATCAGACTTGCAAATGATGGAAAATACCTACGGTATAGAAGTAATGCGGGAGGTCAGGATAATGCCATAGAATTGGCAAGCCACACAGGAAGCGAAACTGGTGATGCAGAAGATCGCTTCCAATTCATTGTTGTTCGTGGTGCAGTCTCAAATGAGCCATGGAATACTACAGACATCTCTTACAATATTGTTCCCAAATTATTGAAGAGAACTAACGATAAAATAAACTTTTTTTGTGTCAGCAGTAATAAAGGCCTTGGAAAGCCACTCAAAACACGGAATGATAGAGCTGGCACTGATAACAAATGGACTTTTGTGAGTGTTGATTTCCCGACGATATGCGCCAAACCTACTATAACATTCTCCAACACGACGGGAAAAGCATCCATCACTACCACAACAACCCGTTCTACCATTTACTATACCACAGACGGGTCAGAACCTTCTTCTTCTAATGGAACACCATATACTGCGCCTTTTGAAGTAACCGAGCCGACTACTATCAAGGCTTTTGTCACAAGAACAGGCTTTTCAGATTCTGAGGTGACTACTAAGACAATTAACAAAGTAGCAACCCCATCCATTCAGAATACTGAAGCAAGCGTGATTTCTATTACTACAGCAACAAGTGGTGCCACCATTTATTATACTACGGACGGATCTGAACCTACCACATCGTCAACACAATATACAGAACCAGTGACAATAACCGCTTCCAGTGTTACGATCAAGGCTATTGCTGTGAAAGATGGTATGATTAATTCTGCCGTTAGTTCTGAATCTTTTGCATTTGCATGTACAACGCCTACGATTTCCTTTGATAACACAACTAACACTGTTACGATTGCCTCTGAGACTGGCTCCACCATCTATTACACATACGGTTCAACAGATCCTGCCGATCCAACGGTGGACGATGATGTCGCTCATGGCTCTAGCCCTGTTACCTTTACCATCATTGACAAGACCTATATAAAAGCCATCGCTATAAAGGAGGGCCTTGGAAATTCTGCTGTGAAGTCTGCAACGATTGACAAGGTGTCTGCTCCTGTTATTGATATAACAAGTGACGGTAAGGTAAAGTTGACAAGTAGCACGACTGACGTTACTATCTACTATGAAATTGGTGACGATGCGAGCAGTGTGACCACTCCCACCACTTCCTCCACTCGTTATACGTCTCCTCTGAGTAATGTGGCGGGTAAAGTCATCAAGGCCATTGCTGTGAAGGACGGTTGGATTACATCTGACATAGGAGGTTCAGAGGG
>JAEEGL013140670.1_pt1 | contig 30181 bp, 22 predicted proteins | sample 9134231 | NCBI WGS metagenome assembly JAEEGL01 (sample SAMN16246548, study PRJNA631951) | gut metagenome | biome: gut microbiome; feature: rumen; material: fiber-attached | host: Bos | place: Iran: Karaj | collected 2018-10 | reverse complement strand
GCGGAGAATGCTGCATTAAAGGAACAGGTAGCGGCACTTGAAACGGACCTTACAAAATACAGAGGCAGTGAGGACACGGTGCTCGAAACTCTCGAGGCTGCAAAGCGCCTCATGGGCGATATTTCCGCAAGTGCAGAAAAGCGTGCGGAGATTCTTCTCAAGAATGCCGAGCTCGATGCAGAGCTCATCCAAAGGGAGGCTCGCGAAAGCGTGGAGAGACTCACAGAGGAAAACGCTACATTAAAGAGACGTTTTGCCGAGTTCAGAACTCGCTACAAGAGCCTGCTTGAATCCGAGCTTGAAAGATTCGAAACAATGTCCTCGGAGATTTACACTCAGTACGGAATGGACGATCTCAAGGATATAGCAAGCCCGGAAACTAAAGAGAAAAAGGAACCCGTATTCACAACCACACCGACAGATGATTTCAAGACCCGTATCATGGAACCCGTAGGTAACGAAAAGCCTGCCGAGGATGTGGATATGGCAAAAACCATGGTAAATTTCAAGCCTATCAGGACCGGAGAAGACAGTGAAGAAGACAAATAAAAGCGGTATTTACGCATTTGTGCTCGCACTTGTGATTTTTGCCCTAGACCAGGTGGTAAAGGGCAGGGTGGTACTCAGCATGCCGCCCGGGAAATCGATTCCCATAATCCAAAATGTATTTCACCTGTCCTATGTCCAAAACACAGGCGCAGCCTTTTCCTTTATGAAGGGGCACACGGAGCTTATCAGTCTTTTCACTGGGCTGCTCCTTTTGGCGCTTTTGGTCTATACGATAATTGTCGTAAGGCGCGGACAGCACGGCAGCTGCCTTGTATATAGCCTTATGCTTATCTTTGCGGGCGGAGCGGGCAATCTGTTCGACCGCGTGCTTAGGGGCTATGTGGTGGATATGTTTGACTTCAGGGTTTGGCCGGTATTCAACGTGGCGGATATCGCAATCTGCGTCGGATGCGCGTTGCTTGTCCTCTATCTTTTGATTTTGGAGCCGCGCAGCGCAAAGCAAAAGCAGTAAATCAGGATTTGGTAAATTGAATGGCAGATTCAAAAGTTAAGACAAACACTTACACAATAGAAATTGACGAAGAAAAGCAGGGAACGCGCATCGACGCAGTTCTCGCTTTTTGCATTGAAGATGTTTCCAGGAGCTTTGTGCAAAAGCTGATCGAGTCAGGAAACGTTTCGGTGGACGGCATTGTTGTAACCGGCAAAAGCGCCAAAAAAGAAAAGGTAAAGGCGGGCCAGAAAATCAGTATTGTTATCCCGGAGCCGGAAATCTTAGAGGTTATTCCGCAGGATATTCCGCTTGATATTGTCTACGAGGATGATGATCTTCTGGTTGTAAACAAGCCCCGCGGCATGGTGGTGCACCCCGCCCCGGGCAATCCGGACGGAACGCTGGTGAATGCGATTCTTTACCACTGCGAGGGCAGGCTTTCCGGCATAAACGGTGTAATCAGGCCGGGTATTGTGCACAGAATCGACAAGGATACCTCGGGACTTTTGGTGGTGGCAAAGAATGATGCTTCTCACGCTTCACTTGCCGCGCAGCTCGAGGTCCACAGCATCACCAGAAAGTACCATGCCATCGTATATAACAACTTCAAAGAAGACAGCGGCACTGTGGACGCGCCCATCGGGCGCGATCCCGCAAACCGCTTGAGAAACGCGGTTTGCCCCGGCGGTCGCCGGGCAGTGACGCACTACCGCGTGCTCGAGAGGCTGGGCCGCTTCACATATATCGAAGCGCAGCTTGAGACAGGCCGCACACACCAGATTCGCGTGCACATGGCTTATATCAAGCACCCGCTGCTCGGCGATTTCCTCTACGGGCCGCAAAAGAACAGCTTCGGAGCGGAGGGACAGATGTTGCACGCAAAGGTGCTCGGCTTTGAACATCCACGTACCGGCGAGTATATGGAATTTGATTCGCCGCTTCCTAGGGAGTTTCTAAGCATGCTTGAAAAGATACGCGGAAAGAATTGACTTAAATTATCAAAAAATACAAAAAAGTAGCCGATTATGACATTTAAACGGCTACTTTTTACATTATGTGGAAAAACCGCTTGCTATATAGGGGGGAGTGGGCATATTCTTATTATGCACAAAGGCGGCATTACCTGGCCCGAATTTGAGAGGACTGGAATGATGGTAAATTGCAAGATTTGTAGAAGTAGGAACGACCTTTTTAGATTTGGCAGCAGCTTTATTTGTAAGGACTGCTTGGAAGTTATTAAAGCTTATCCGTTATTGAAAACACAAACCGACACACGCGGGCTTTAGCCCAATGAGATAAAGTAAGTAGGAATTGTAGGCAAGCGGGCAATAGGCTAATGCCGCCTTAAAACAACTTAAAACATATGCTATAATGTATTTGATGCTGCTCCGGTGACGCTTTGAAAAAGGAGACATTTAAGCATGGCAAAAATCGAGTATTGTTTGGTGAAGACGAGAAGAGAGGACGAAAAATTAGCACTGAACGAAATCACCTTTATAGAACAGCTTGGAAGAAAATTGTACTTTCATACAATTGATAATAACAAATGCTTTGAGATGTATGAAAAGATTTCGTACGCTTTACCTTTTTTAGACAGTAGTTTCATTGTCGCAGGCAGGGTTGCCATAAACCATTACATGATTAAATCGGTTGCGGTGGACGGGAAAGTCCGATTTTGCAACGGGACCTGCTATCTGCTCAGCAAAAAGCAGATAGCTCAGTTTAGAAACCTTTACGGTGAAATGAGTAAAAAATTATAGGATGGTATATGTAGGTCACAAAAGCAGCATTAACAGCTTTTCTTCTTGAAAAGCTGTTTTTTTTGTGCTAAAATGAAGTATTGTATAAGAGGAGAAGATTTATGCCAAGAGGACAGCTTTTCATAATTTCAGGGCCTTCGGGTGTAGGAAAGGGCACGATCGCACAGCGCTTGCTTAATGATATGGACATTACCTTCTCCGTATCCATGACGACGCGTGCACCCAGGCCGGGCGAGGTAGACGGCAAGGACTACTTTTTCGTAAGTGATGAAGAGTTCGACAAAATGATTGCAGAGGACGGCTTCCTCGAATATGCGGGCAATTTCGGAAACCGCTACGGTACACCAAAGGCACCGATACTCGAAAAGTTGAACACCGGTCATGATGTGCTCCTTGATATAGATATCCAGGGCGCGATTAATGTGAAAAAGTCGTATCCAAAGGGCATATTCATATTCATCCTGCCGCCGAGCATGGCAGAGCTGAGAAAGCGCATCACGGGCCGTGGCACGGAAACGCCGGAATCGCTTAGGAAGCGCTTGGGAAAGGCTATGGAGGAAATCTCTTATATCGACAAATATGATTACTGTATCGTAAACGGAGAGCTCGAGGAGGCAATCGCACGCGCAAAGGCGATACTCGTTGCTGAGCATTCCAGAGTAACGGACGATATTTACAAGCTTATTGATACATACAAGGAGGAAATGTAGATGTTATATCCATCAATCAACGAAATCAGAAAAAAGGCTGACAGCAGATACACTCTCGTAATTCTTGCGGCAAAGCGTGCTCGCGACATCATCGACGGCAAACCAAAGCTCACAGAGGTTGAAATCGAGCGCCCGGTTTCCATCGCTGCAAACGAAATCGCAGAGGACCTCATCACATACAAGAGAGAAGAGTAATTCTTTGAATTGAACACGAAATGAAACTCCCCTCGGAAAGCCGGGGGGAGTTTTTGATGCCTTTTTATTCTGTTACTGGATGTTCTGTACCTGCTCGCGAATCTTTTCAACCTCTGCCTTTATGTCGAGCATGAGGTTTGTGATTTCGATATCGTTTGCCTTTGAGCCGATGGTGTTCGCTTCGCGGTTCATCTCCTGAACCAGGAAGTCGAGCTTTTTACCGTCAGGCTGGTTTGACTTTGTGATGATGCTCTCAAGCTGTATGGTGTGGCTGTCGAGGCGCACCAGCTCTTCGGTGATGTTGCACTTGTCGGCAAAGATTGCGGCCTCGAGCAAAATGCGGTCTTCCGGTATGGTCACGGAAGCTCCGATGAGTTCTGTGATGCGTTCTTTAAGCTTTTTTGCGTACTGCTCGGAAACAAGCGGCGCGCGTTTTTCAATTTTTGCGGCAAGATCGCGAATGAGCTTGCCTCTGTGAATGAGATCCTCTGCTAGTTTTGCACCTTCGATGATACGCATTTCATCGAGCTTTTTGCAGGCCTCCTCTACAGGAGCAAGCAGGCTGCGGGTGATTTCTTCCTCGTCCTCCACATCAGGCACCGCTTTCATTACATCCGGGAGGTTTGCCATAAACTGCAGGTCAATTTCCCCGGGCAGCTCGAAGGTCGTTGCAAGCTCCTTGAGGTTTTCGTAATACTGCTTTGCAACCATTGTGTTCAGCGTTACGTTAAGGTCGTTTTCCGTCAGGTTTTCAACCATAATCGAAACATCTGCCTTTCCGCGGACTATCGTCTCTTTAATCTTGTTCTTGATTTTGTCCTCAGCGAATGAATAGCGGCGCGGCATTTTGATTGCGATGTCGCTGTAACGGTGGTTTACCGTGCGGATTTCCACGGTGATGTTGCGCTTGCCGTCACTGTATTCGGCACGGCCGAATCCTGTCATACTCTTTATCATAACATTCTGCTCCTTTTCTTAACTAAAAATTTATGATAACATAGTTATTGTACTACCATTTTGGAAATAATACAAGGAAGTGGCAACATGGCATTTGACGGACTGGTCACCCGTGCGGTGGCCGCTGAGCTTTCGGAAAAGCTCATCCTCGGAAAAGTAGAAAAGATTTACCAGCCCGAATCTGACGAGCTGGTATTTAACATACATACGCAAAGCGGCAATCACAAGCTATATATGAGCTGCGCGACAAATCATGCGCGCATTCATCTTTCGGGTGAAAGCTACGAGAATCCCGCACAGCCGCCTGCTTTTTGCATGCTTATGCGAAAGCACCTTCACGGAGCAAGGATCGAGTCTGTGGCCCAAGCGGGGTGTGAGAGAATCATCGAAATTTCATTTGAAACGCAGAACGAGCTCGGCTTTTCGGTCAATAAAAAGCTGATAGTCGAAATTATGGGTAAGCACAGCAACATCACGCTCACCGACGCCGGCACGGGCCGCATCATCGACTGCATGAAGCACATCTCAATTGACGTGAACCGTGTAAGGCAGCTGCTCCCGGGAAAGACCTACGAGTATCCGCCGGCTCAGGACAAGATTCCGTTCGATGAGGTGACGGAAAGCGACCTTGCGCAGCTTTCCGGCGAAAAAGCGGTGCTTTCCAAGGTGGGCGGGATTGCGCCTGCGGTGGCACGCGAAATCGCGGGAGTTCTCACGGAAAGCGGCGGGCCGGCAAAAGCCTGTACCCTTCTTAAATCGATGAGCAGCCTTAAAAATCTTTCTCCTGCCGTTTACCTTGATGAGGCGGGCAGCCCTCTTGATTTTCATATCTTCGCTCTTTCGGAGTTTGATGCGGGCAGTAAAAAAGAGTTTGCAAGCGCGAGCGAGGCTATTGAAAACTATTTTCTAAGCAAGAGCACAACAAACCGAATCCGCCAAAAGTCAGGTGATCTCGAGCGTTCGCTTCAGGCGGTATTAGATAAGCTCTATCTTAAAAAGCAGCGTCTTTCGGAGGATCTGCTGCGCGCCCAAAACTCGGACGAGCTGAGACTTTTTGGAGAACTTTTAACGGCGAATCTACACCTGGTGCAGCCCGGGGCAAAATCCGTTACAGTTGTGAACTATTACGACGGGCAAGAAATTTCAATTCCGCTCGATGAGCGCCTTTCGGCATCGCGTAATGCGCAGGTCTATTTCAAGAAATACGGAAAAGCAAAGACCGCAATCCACGAAAAGCAGACACAGCTCACCGAGGCAGATATAGACATAAACTATCTCGAATCCGTAAAGAGCTTTGTTCAGAATGCATCAAGCATAGAGGAAACGGAGGCGCTCCGCGAGGAGCTGGTGAGCGGTGGATACCTTTCGCGGAAAAAGAATGCCTTTGCTCTGCGTAAGCATAGGCAAAAACCGCTCGAATACCGCACGAGCACCGGATACCGAGTGCTTGTCGGTAAGAATAATGTGGAAAACGACAATCTGACCTTCAAAACCGCCGGAGCAAAGGACATCTGGCTCCACACAAAGGACATTCACGGATCTCATGTAATATTGTTTTCCGAAGGCCTTACAGCAGACGAGCTTGGAGAGGAAACGATATACGAGGCGGCGTCTATTGCCGCTTATCACAGTCAGGCACGCGGCGGCGAAAATGTGCCGGTGGATTATGTGCCTGTGAGGCTGGTGAAAAAGCCTGCCGGGGCAAAGCCGGGCATGGTCATCTTTACGGGCAACCGCACGGTGTGGGTAAATCCGGAGTTGCCGAAAAATAAGGAATGAAAGGGGAAATACTATGAAAAAATCATTTAAACCGGGCTGCGTTGAAGCGCCGCTCCCTGTAGTGATGGTATCCTGCGGGACAGGTGAGGAAAAGAATATAATCACGATTGCATGGACGGGAATCGTCAACTCTGAGCCGCCGATGACTTATATCTCGGTGCGTCCCGAGAGGCATTCCTACGACATAATAAAGAAATCAGGCGAGTTTGTAATAAACCTGGTCAGCGAGGAACTCACAAAGGCGTGCGACTGGTGCGGCGTTAAAAGCGGCGCAAAGTTCGACAAGTGGCACGAAATGAAGCTTACACCTGAAAAGGCGGACCGTGTAAGCTGCCCGATGATTGGCGAGTCACCGCTCAATCTCGAGTGCAAGGTCGTGGAAACTCACGACTATCCGACGCACACAATGTTCGTTGCTGAAATCGTGGGAATGCACGTCGATGAGAAGCTTGTGGACAAAAATGGGCGCATTGCTTTGGAAAAAGCAGATCTTGTGGCCTACAGCCACGGTGAATACATACCGCTCAAGCGCCGAAATGTCGGCACTTTCGGCTTTTCCGTGATGAAAAAGAAGACCCGCGCGAAAAGAGCTGTGGCGGCACGCAAAAACAGAACAAAAAAATAGGTGTCAAAAGCAAAAAAGGCTTGCAATCGCAAGCCTTTTGTAGTATAGTTGATGTTGGTGCTCTGTGCACCGATAAATTATTTCTAATCTGCACACCGCAAGGCCATGCGGCACGGTGCCCGAAAGGGTTTACCGCATAGGAAGCAAGCGGTGCAAGTAAAAACCGGAGGTTATTAAAATGGCAGTAATTTCAATGAAACAATTACTCGAAGCAGGTGTTCACTTCGGACACCAGACAAGAAGATGGAACCCAAAGATGAAGCCGTATATCTTCACTGAAAGAAACGGCATCTACATCATCGACTTACAGAAGACTGTACAGAAGATTGACGAAGCTTACGCTTTCATGAAGGAAGCTGCAGCAACAGGTCGCCCAATCCTCTTCGTCGGCACAAAGAAGCAGGCTCAGGCTGCTATCGAAGACGAAGCTAAGAGATGCGGACAGTTCTTCGTATCCGAGAGATGGCTCGGCGGTATGCTCACAAACCACAAGACTATCGCTACCAGAATCAAGAGACTCAACGAAATCAAGGGAATGCAGGAAGACGGTACATTTGAGAAGCTCTCAAAGAAGGAAGTTACCAAGCTCCAGCTCGAACTTGAAAAGCTCGAAAAGTACCTCGGCGGTATCAAGGAAATGAAGGGCATGCCTGCAGCACTCTTTATCGTTGACCCAAAGAAGGAAAGAATCGCTGTTAAGGAAGCTCGTATTCTCGGCATTCCTATCATCGGTATCGTAGATACAAACTGCGACCCTGACGATGTTGATTACGTAATCCCTGCAAACGACGACGCAATCAGAGCCGTAAAGCTCATCGCAGGCCGCATGGCAGACGCTGTTATCGAAGCTAACCAGGGTGAAAGCTTTGACGAAGGCACTCCTGCAGAGGCAGAGGAAGCAGTAGAAGAAGTAGCTGAGGCATAGGAGGATAAAAATATGGCAAATGTTACAGCCGGTATGGTAAAAGAACTGCGCGAAAGAACAGGCGCAGGCATGATGGATTGCAAAAAGGCTCTCGTCGAAGTTGACGGAGATATGGATAAGGCTATCGAATATCTCAAGGAAAAGGGACTTGCAAAGGCTGCAAAGAAGGCAGGCAGAACTGCTGCTGAAGGTCTTGTAAGAATCGCTTTCACAGACGATGCAAAGACAGCTGCTGTTGTAGAAGTTAACATCGAAACAGACTTCGCAGCAAAGAACGAAGAGTTCGTGGCTTTCGTTGAAGGTCTCGCAAAGCTCGCTCTTACTGCTGAAAGTGATGATATCGAAAAGTTCAAGGCTATGCCTTATGAAGGCTCCACTGTAGGCGAAACTCTTACCGCAAAGATCGCAAAGATCGGTGAGAACATGTCCATCAGAAGAATCGCAAAGGTTTCCGGCGACGTGCTTACTTCATATATCCATGGCGGCGGCAGAATCGGCGTTATCGTAGTGGGCAACGGCGCAGCAAACGATGCAAACAAAGAGGCTCTCACAAATGTTGCTATGCAGGTAGCTGCAATGAATCCTCAGTATGTATCCAGAGACGAAATCTCTGCTGAAGAGCTCGCTAACATCAAGAACATCACTCTTGAAAGCGCATTAAACGATCCTTTCACACTTCCAAAGCCAATCTTAAACGACCTTCTTGACAAGGCTGTTAACGGCGTTTGGGGCGCAGAGGACACTGCAGTTTTAAACGAAAAGAGAGCTGACAAGGGCTTTAACTTCAACTATCTCCCTAACTTCATCTCCGATGAAGGTAAGGCAAAGCTTGCTGAGCTCGCTGTTGCTGACAAGGCTAACATCACCGGCAACAAGATCTTCACAGGTCTTGTAGAGGGCCGCCTCTCCAAGCAGCTCAAGGACATCTGCCTGCTCGACCAGACTTATGTAAGAGCAGAGGACGGAAAGCAGACTGTTGCTCAGTACCTTGGCAGTGTTGACAAGGCACTCTCCATTCCTAAGGTAGTTCGTTTCGAAGTAGGCGAAGGTATCGAAAAGAAGGAAGAAAACTTTGCAGAGGAAGTTGCAAAGCAGATGAACGCGTAATAGCGTAGACGAAAGAAATCACAGGCGAATTCGGTTAATCCGGATTCGCCTTTTCTTTTTGATAAAGAATTAACAGAATATTATTGCATAAAAATTGTATTGATGTTATAATTGTAATGCACGCGAGTGCGCATTATTATAGTCAACTATAATTAATTTATTTAAAAAGGAGAGTATATCTTATGAACAGCAATTTCCCAAACTATGCTGAGCGCATGGATAACCTGAATGCATCCGCAATCAGAGAAATCTTGAAGCTTGCTGCAGGCGGAGACATTATTTCCTTCGCAGGCGGACTCCCTTCACCGGAATCATTCCCGCTCGATGACATCAACAAGGCCATCGCAGAGGTAATGAAGACTGAAGGCCCACAGGCACTCCAGTATTGTTCCACAGAAGGTCATCCGGGCCTCAGAGAAAAGCTCATCAAGAGAATGGCTGAGCACAACGGTATCAAGGGTCAGACTCTTGAAAACGTTATCCTGGTAAACGGTTCTCAGCAGGGTCTTGACCTCGCAGGCAAGATTTTCCTCAACAAGGGCGATGTAGTATTCGTAGAAGAGCCTACTTACCTTGCTGCTATCAATGCATTCAAGGCTTACCAGGCAACAGTTATCGGCGTTCCTACAGATGATGACGGTATCATCCCTGAGGAACTCGAAAAGATGCTTAAGAAGTATCCTAATGCAAAGCTTCTCTATGTAATTCCTGATTTCCAGAACCCTACAGGAAAGACAATGACATTCGAGAGAAGGAAGGGCCTCATCGAGGTTGTTAACAAGTACCCAATCCTCGTACTCGAGGATAACCCTTACGGCGAACTCCGCTACACAGGTGAGATGGTTCCTTCCATCAAGACTCTCGATACTATGGAAAAGGTTGTGTACATGTGCACATTCTCCAAGGTTCTCGCTCCTGGATTCCGTCTTGGTTGGATGACAGGTAAAAAGGAAATCATCACAAAGATCGCAGTTGCAAAGCAGGCTACTGACCTCCAGTCCGGTACTTTTGCACAGCACGTTTGCAACAAGTACCTCGAGATGTTCGATCTCGACGAGCACATTGCAGAAGTTCTGAAGATCTACGGACACAGAAGAGCTGTAATGCTCGAAGCACTCGAAAAGGAAATGCCTGAGGGCGTATCCTGGGTAGTTCCTGAAGGCGGTCTCTTCCTGTGGCTCAGACTTCCTGAAGGTCTCGATGCAGGCGAAGCTCTTAAGGAATGCATCAAGAACCATGTTGCATACGTTCCGGGTGCTCCGTTCTTCGCTTCCGAAGCAACAGCACAGGTTAACACAGCTCGTTTCAACTTCTCATTCGTAGATGATGACACTCTTCGCAAGGGTGTTAAGGCTTGCGCAGATACATTCCGCAAGATCTTGAATAAATAGGATGCATAATCCGTTGGGAAAGCGTTAAATAACTTAGATATCTTACAAATCTTACAAAAATCGCCCGGTACTCACGTATCGGGCGTATTTTTATGCCGCTGCCTTAAAAGATTTCACAGAAATGACACAGTAAAGACACGAAGATGTCTAAAAGATGTTCTATCATGCAGTCAAGACGGTAAAAAGGTTTTGATTTTGCCTTCGAGATAATATATACTATTTCTTGTGAAAAGACGCGAAGCAAACCGCGGCTTTAATAACAGGGGGGATTAAAATGGAAGAGAAAGACTACAGACAGGCAGGCGATTACGCCGCACGAATCTACGAAAAATACGCCGCAAACAGTGCGACAAGCGAGCCACACACCGAAAGCGAGCCTCACACTGAAGGCGAGGCACCTCGCTACGGCGCATTTACATCAACCTACGAGGGTGAGATGCCAAAGAGCGAGTTTGGTAGCCGAGCGGTTGAAAAGACTGCTTCACTTTGGCAGCGTATTAAAAACAGCAACAGAACAAAGAAAATCGCAATGCTCCTTGTCGGAGCGCTGCTATTTGGCACTGTTGCGGGCGGAGCCTTCGGCGTTACGACGCACTATATAAAGCAGGCTTATGGAGATAACAACGTCTCAATCGGCACAGTTTCGCCGGTTTCAGACAGTAACCGGACAAGCGGTGATACATCGGTCGCACAGGTTGTGGCAAACGCAATGCCTTCCGTTGTGTCAATCACGAACAAAGGCGTTACGGAGGTGCGCACCTTCTTTGGCACCTTCCAGCAGGAAAGCATGTCAAGCGGGTCGGGCGTCATAATCGGACAGAGCGACAACGAGCTTTACATAGTAACAAACTATCATGTGGTTTCCGGCAGCAACCAGCTTACAGTAGTATTTGACTACGACGGAACCAGAGCCGACGCAGGCGATGCTGATGCGGTTTCCGCAGTTGTGAAGGGTTATGATTCGGCACGCGACATCGCAGTCATTGCGGTAAGTGTCGACGACCTTTCGAAGAAAACACTTGAAAACATAAGGGTGGCAACACTTGGTACATCCGCAAGTTTAGTCCTCGGACAGCAGGTCGTTGCAATCGGTAATGCTCTCGGCTACGGTCAGTCCGTAACTGTCGGCTACATAAGTGCACTCTCAAGGACCCGCACACTTGCGGGAACCGACGGGTCCACAGTTACCGGCGAATATCTGCAGACTGATGCCGCAATCAATCCGGGCAACTCCGGCGGAGCTCTTCTTAACATGAACGGCGAGCTCATCGGTATAAACTCCGGAAAGGTTGAATCCGTCGAGGCAGAGGCTATGGGCTATGCAATTCCAATCGATTCAGCGCAGCCTATAATCGAAAGTATATTAAGCATGGCACAGCGCACGGAAGTTTCTGAGGCCGACAGAGGATACCTCGGTATCACGGGCCAGGATGTGACAGCCGATGCGCAGGCAGCTTACGGCATGCCGCAGGGCGTGTATATAAGTGATGTTACCAAGAATGCGGGTGCCGAAAAGGCAGGCATTGTAAAGGGCAATATCATCACCTCGATAGAGGGCTACGGCATTACAGGCATGGATGAATTAAAGTCCACGCTCAAATATTACCGCCATGGCGAAAAGGTTACCGTAACAATCGCAGAGCTTGGCATGAACGGATATGCGACAAAGGATGTTGAGGTAACACTGTCAAACGCAAAGGCGGCAGGAATACAGGAATAAACGAATGAAACTTCAGCGCTGGCAGACAAATCTATATACGCTTTGGGTTACCCAGATTTTTTCAATGGTCGGATTTGGGCTGGGCGTTCCATTCATTCCATACTATCTCCAGGAGCTGGGCGTAAGTGATGTAACTACGCTCAATTTCCTCGTTGGCATGTGCAGCACACTGCCGGCGGCAACCATGGCAATCGTCTCTCCAATCTGGGGAAAGCTTTCAGACATCTACGGACGAAAAATGATGCTGATGCGTGCCATGGCCGGAGCGACGCTGATTTTAACCGGCTACGGTCTTTCAAGATCCGTAGCCGTCTTTATAATATTAAGAGCCCTGCACGGCGTTTTCACCGGCACGGTAAGCGCAGCCATGACCTTTGTCTCGGCTAACACTCCGTCCCACAAAATGTCGTACGCGCTTGGCTTCTTAACAAGCTCGAACTTCCTGGGCTATGCCATAGGACCGGCGCTTGGCGGCATGATAGTTGAATATGTGGGCTACCGCGCATGCTTCTTCATCGGCGCGGGCGTGATGTTCACCGGCTGCATGCTGGTATTTCTGCTTGTGAAGGAGGACCCGGCAACCTACGGCAGAGCCGCTATCGCAAGGGCCGAGGCCCGCGTGGGCGCAGGTGAGCCTTCAGGCAAAAAGGGCGATGGGAAGTGGAGCAGCATACTTACAACCGCTGTCATATCTGCCTTCGCAGTGCTCTTCTGTGTAAGGGTGACACGCAGCGTATTCTCACCTTTCGTGCCGCTTTTCGTGCAGGACAGGCTCGGCACCATTGTGGGCGCGGCGCGCTACACAGGCTTCATAAACGGCGCAAGCGGTGTGGGCACGGCACTTGCCGCAGTGACGCTTTCACGGCTTGGCGACAAGCACAACAAATACAGGGTAGTGGTACTTTTCACCGGCCTTTCGCTTGTTGTCTCGCTGCTGCTACTGCCGCACTATTCGCTTGCTATTTTCTGCGGCACATATCTTCTGTACTTCCTGGTATGCGGCGCAATCGAGCCGATACTCACAAGCCTGATATCCGAGAATACGGATGCGCACCACAGGGGCACTCTTTTCGGGTTCATGGGCACGCTCAATTCCGTGGCTATGATGACGGCACCTCTCATTGGAACCGCCGTTTCGAATACATTCTCATATGAGGCAATACTTTGGTGCATTCCGATTTTCACCCTGATTCAGGGTGGGCTTCTCGTGCTTAATCGCGAAAAGCTTAGCAGCGAAAAGAGAGAAAGCAAAGATAAGGATAAAGAGAAAAGAAAAATGGAAAACACGGCAAAAATGGGTGAAAAAATATATATGGCAAAGTGCCCGACGGGAACGCTTAAAATTAAGCCCCTGCCGGTAACGGATGTGGGCGCGGCATCGAAGCTTTACTGCGATTTGCTAATCAATGGAGAAAACTACGAGGAGCGCCTCGGAATAAGCGAGTATGACGATTTTTACGGCCTCGGCGGCAAATATGAACGCTTCACACCGGAAGACTTCGCAAAAATGGTACTGGACGAGAGCTGGATAATTCTCGGAGTCTACTCAGGTGACGACGCGGGGAATGCGGAAAGCGAAAGGCTTATCGGCGCAATCTGGACCTGCCTTTCACGCGGCCGGTTTGTCGATATGTCGCTCTTCCACTTCAAAAAGGAGTATGCGGGAGCGGCGAGGATTTGGGAAAGATTCCTTGATGGTGCGGGCATCGCGAACAACCTGGAGTCTGTCTGTGATGCACCGAAAAGCTTCCCGAGTGCACTGGCGGCAATGCATTACGCCATGGTGGAGGAATGTCTTTCGCGCGGAGTGCAGGTTTCGGTCAGCCAGATTTACAAAAATATTGCCTGTGATATGCCAAGCGGCAGGCGGAATCTTGACACCTTTAACTATAGGTCATATAACGCTTACAAAATGCTTGGATACGAGCATGTGGGCTACCTTTCGGAGAAAAGAATTACAATTGAAAACTCTGAAATTACGGCGATTGTGGAGCCTCAGCTCATTGCCGGAATGGATCTCGAGCTTCAGAAATCCGTCATCGCCAAAATATTGCATGACGGTGAAATAGAGATTGAGATTGTGCGAAATAGAGATTGAGATTGAACTTAAAATTTGGTATAATCTCAAGTGGGATAAAAGAAGAGGTGTACAATGAAACCAAAATATAAAAGAGTATTGTTAAAAATCAGCGGCGAAGCCCTGGCGGGAGAGGCCAAAACAGGCCTTTCCGATAAAATGCTAAAGGAGGTTGCCACTCAGGTAAAGGAAATCTACGATCTCGGCGTTGAAATCGCTGTGGTTGTGGGCGGCGGCAATTTCTGGCGCGGTCGTCAGAGTAACGACATGGACCGATCGACTGCGGACTATATGGGGATGCTGGCGACGGTAATTAACTCCCTCGCGCTTCAGTCGGCATTTGAGGCTATGAGCATTCCTACAAGAGTGCAGACAGCCATCGAAATGAAGGAAATCGCGGAGCCTTACATCAGGCGCAGAGCGGTTAGAGAGCTTGCTGAAAAGAATGTTGTAATCTTTGGAGCAGGCACGGGCAATCCTTTCTTCTCCACCGACACGGCGGCAGCACTGAGGGCAGCCGAAGTAGATGCAGAGGTTATCCTCCTTGCGAAAAAGGTTGATGCTGTATATTCCGACGATCCGGAAAAGAATCCGAACGCGGTAAAATACGACGAGCTTACACACAGCGAGGTTCTCGAAAGAGACTTAAAGGTTATGGACGGCACGGCAGCTTCGCTTTGCAGGGACAATGATATAGCGGTTCATGTATTCGCACTTGCGGAATACGGCAATTTAATGAAGGCGGTTTGTGGCGAAAAGATCGGCACAATAGTTAGATAAGTTAAGACAAGGAGAAAAGACATGGCAGACATAAAGAAAAGTATCGAAGAAAAAATCGTCAAGACAGAGCAGTTCTTAAAGGAAGAACTGAATACGGTAAGAGCCGGCAGAGCCAATCCGGCACTTCTCGACAAGGTCATGGTTGAATACTATGGCACACCGACACCACTCAAGAGCCTTGCCAATGTAAGCACACCGGATCCACGCACACTGATGATTTCGCCGTTTGATGCAAAGTCAATCGGAGACATCGAAAAAGCCATCAATATTGCCAATATCGGTATCAATCCGACAAACGACGGCAAGTGCGTGAGACTCGTGATTCCGCCTGTTACGGAGGAACGCCGTAAGGAACTCACAAAGACAGTTAAAAAGATGGGTGAAGACGCAAAGGTTGCAGTCAGAAACATCCGCCGCGATGCAAACGATGAACTCAAAAAGCAGGAAAAGGGCGGCGAGCTGACAGAGGACGACCTTAAAAAAGCACTCGATGATGTTCAGAAGGCTACAGACAAGGCAATAAAGGATATCGACAGCATCTGTGCAGATAAAGAAAAGGAAATTATGGAGGTTTGATGGAAATCAAACTGAAAATGCCAAAAAGCCTTCCCCTTGAGGGGAAGGTGTCACCAAAGGTGACGGATGAGGTGTAATTAAGGGTGAGCACGACTCACCCTTGTTTTAGTATGCGGGTGCTTACTAAAAAACACTATCAGCACCAAAAAAATGTAGAAATGGGAGAGCTAATTTAAATTATGCTTAATATGGAGAGAATACCTCGCCATGTGGCTGTTGTAATGGACGGTAACGGGCGCTGGGCGACAAAGAGGAACCTGCCGAAGATGGCAGGACACAATGCGGGAATGCAGGCGATGAAGGAAATCGTGAAGAGGTCGAGCACGCTCGGAATCGAGCATCTGACCGTATACGCATTCTCGACGGAAAACTGGAAACGCAGCGTAGAGGAAATCAGTGGCATATTCAGCCTGATTGTCGTTTACGTGGAAAAGGAGCTTAAGGAGCTTCACGAAAACAACGTAAGGGTAAAGGTACTGGGCGACTACAGCATGTTGCCTGAAAAGTCTGTACAGAGCCTTGAAAAGGCATTAAAGACTACGGCGGGCAACACAGGACTCCAATTCAACATCGCTCTTAATTACGGTGGGCGAGATGACATCAGAAGGGCCGTCGCCGATATAGCAAAGCTTGCAAAGGATGGAAAAATTGATCCGGATGATCCTGAGGCAATCACCGAGCAGCTGATTTCGGATTACCTTTGGACAGGCATACACCATGCGGATGTGCCCGATCCCGAGCTTATTATCCGCACAAGCGGCGAGGAGAGACTTTCAAACTTCCTGCTGTGGCAGGCCGCATACAGCGAGTTTGTGTTCTCCGATGTCCTCTGGCCGGATTTCACGCCGGAGGAATACGAGCGCTGCATAGAGGAATATCAGGGTAGAGACAGGAGATTCGGAGGTAGAAACAAATGAAAACCAGAGTATTAAGCGCATGCATAATGCTGCCACTTCTTTTAATCGTATATTTTGGCGGTAACGTTCTGGCAATAGCATGCTTTCTCATAGGAATATTCGGAGCACGCGAGTTCTTAAAGGGCTTTGAAAATCTCGAAATTCACGGAGAGTTCGCTTTTGTTGTCGGGGCAGCCGCGCTCCTTTATGCATTTGGCATAGGTGCAAGTCAAGGCGGCTACGATCCGTCGCCTTACTACGTCCTTTGGTTTTTCCTCGTGACGTTTGTCTCGATGCTTTTCCTTTTCAGTCCAAAGCATGACAAACTCGAGGATGCGATGGTGATGATGGTTTCGCTCTTTTATATCGTATTTTTCTCGTATCACGTTTATCTCGTGGACGGACTTACGGAATACAAAATCTTAATCTGGCTGATATTCATAACAGCCTTCGGCACCGACATCTTCGCTTACTTTACAGGTTACCTGATTGGTAAGCACAAGCTTTGCCCAAACATCAGCCCTAAAAAGACAGTGGAGGGTGCGATTGGCGGAGCTCTTGGGAGCCTCGGACTTTGCGCGGCCTTTGCCGCAGCCTTGGCACCTGACCTTATGAAGGACTGCCTCATAATAGGCATAGCGGGCGGAGTCATTTCGCAGTTCGGCGACCTTACGGCTTCGATATTCAAACGCAAGATGGGCATAAAGGACTACGGAAACTTAATTCCGGGACACGGTGGCATCATGGACCGCTTTGACAGCATACTCTTTACGGCGCCTATGGTATATTACTACATTACGCTTGTGATGATGCGCTAAATACAGGTGATGAAATGCTATTAAAGAGAAACAAACACGACAAAAACACAAAAGAATACAGAAAGAGAATTGCAATTTTAGGCTCCACCGGTTCAATCGGTACGCAGAGCCTTGACATAATACGCCGCAGCCCCGAAAGCTACAAGGTGGTGGCACTTTCGTGCGCTAAGCGTGTAATGGAGCTTGCCGATCAGATAGAGGAGTTCCATCCGGAGATTGCAGTTACCGCAGATGCTGAGGGTGCGGATGCGCTTTTCAAGATTTTGGCGGCAAGAGGCGTGGTCGGAACGGAAATCGATTACGGACCGGAGGCGCTTAATAGGATTGCTACCATGGAAAACGCGGATACCGTAATCAATTCACTGATGGGAATGAGAGGACTGGTTCCCACATACAGGGCTGCGCTGGCGGGCAAGGAAATAGCCTTTGCAAACAAGGAAACCCTGGTTGTGGGCGGCGAGCTTGTAATGAACACGGTAAAGAAAAAAGGTGCGACGCTCCTTCCGATTGACAGCGAGCACAGCGCAATTTTCCAGTGCCTGCAGGGTAACGAGGGTAATCCGGTAAATAAGATTCTGCTCACAGGCTCAGGAGGACCTTTCCGCGGCTATACGGCGGAAGAATTAAAGTCGGTAACAAAGCAGCAGGCTCTGCATCACCCGAAATGGGTAATGGGACAAAAAATAACCATAGACTCTGCTACACTTATGAACAAGGGACTCGAGGTCATCGAAGCAAGGTGGCTCTTTGATGTGCCGGCAGAGAAAATTGAGGTGCTGATTCATCCGCAGAGCATCATACATTCGGCAGTTGAGTTTAAAGACCACAGCATCATTGCTCAGATGGGAAATCCGGACATGAGGATTCCGATTAGCTATGCGCTCAGCTATCCAAAGAGAGTTGCAAACGATTTCGACTCGCTCGATTTCTTTGCTCTCGAGGGCGGACTGACATTTGAAAAGCCGGATATGGAAACATTCAAACCGCTCAAATACGCATTTGAGGCGCTCAAGGCGGGCGGCAGCGCACCGGTCGTTTTAAACGCCGCAAACGAGGAACTGGTTCAAAACTTCCTCGAGGACCGCATAGGGTTCACCGACATAATAGAGGGTATAGAGAGAATAATGGAAAACCACAATGTTTTATATAACCAGGACCTCGAGGCGATAATCCAGACGGATTTACGCGTGCGCAGGCAGGTTAAAAGCTGGGTAGAGGGAGAGAGATAATGCAGGTAATACTTACAATAATAGCGACTGTAATAATATTTTTGCTGCTCATTTTCGTTCACGAGTTCGGACATTTTGCGGTGGCAAAGGCTTGCCATGCCCGCGTCGACGAGTTTTCGCTCGGAATGGGGCCATGCCTTATACAAAGGCAGCACGGCGAAACCATGTACAGCCTGCGCCTGCTTCCGATAGGCGGCTACTGCGCGCTTGGCGGTGAGGATGAAGAAACCGGCCTTGAGGGTGACTTTGTGACAAAGCCGTGGTGGCAAAAGATATGCATCCTCGTGGCGGGAGCGTTCATGAATTTCATTCTGGCAATCCTCTTGATGTCGCTCATTGCTTTTATTGGCGGTACGGCGAGCAATGTCCTGTCGAACATTACGGACGGCTCACCTGCACAGGAAGCAGGACTTATCGCGGGAGACCGCATCGTCGAAATCGAGGGCACCAGGACTAACGACTGGGCGGACATCACACTCACGCTCGCGGAAAATGCAAAAGCAGGTACACCGATTAACCTTAAAGCGGTGCGCGGTGGTGAAACTACCGAATATAATATTGTTCCTTATCTTGATGAGGAAAGCCAAAGATACATGATAGGCATAATGCCGGAGGTTGAGCATAAACCTGTCTACTCGATATATCTCGGGGCCAGGGGGACATGGAATCTTGCCAAAATGATGCTCGACTCCTTAAGACAGCTCTTCACCGGAAAAGCCGGCGCGGACGAGATTTCGGGTCCTGTCGGCATAGTTCAGGTAATCAGCCAATCCGTAAGCTACGGTATAGTCTATGTGGCATATGTTGCGGCAATTATCAGCCTGAACCTTGGAATTATCAACCTTCTGCCGATTCCGGCACTTGACGGCGGCAGAGTGGTATTTGTCGTGATTCGCAAAATCACGGGCAAGGCAATCACCGATGAAATGGAGAGCAAGGTCCACTTTGCGGGCATGGCGCTTCTCCTCTTACTCCTTGTATTTGTAACATTCAACGACGTCGGCCGTATAGTGGGCTGATTCTGATTAAATAAGGAGCCAAAGGTAAATTAAATGACAGAACAAAAAAAAACACATAAGGTTCTCGTAAGAGGCCTTGAAATAGGCGGCGGCGCTCCGGTATCCATCCAGTCCATGTGCAATACCGATACCCGTGATTCAAAGGCTTGCGTAGAGCAGATTACAAGCCTGTATGATGCGGGCTGCGAAATAATACGACTCGCCGTGCCGGATATGGAAGCGGCGGACGCGCTAAAAACCACGATTTTAACCTTACGCCAAAACAAAATAGAGATTCCGGTGGTCGCCGATATACATTTTGACTATCGTCTGGCGCTTGCCGCAATTGAAAGCGGCGCGGATAAAATCCGCATAAATCCGGGTAATATAGGCGATATCGAAAGGGTGCGCAAGGTGGTAAACTCCGCAAAGGAACACCGCATTCCAATCCGCGTTGGCGTAAACGGCGGGTCCCTCGAGCGCGATATAATAGGGCGCGACGGTGGCATCACCGCACGCGGACTTGCGGACAGCGCGCTTCGCAACGTAAAAATCCTCGAAGACATGGATTTTGGCGATATCGTCATATCCATGAAGTCTTCGGATGTAAAGATGAACTTTGATGCCTGCCGCCTGGTGGCTGCGGAAACCGACCATCCGCTTCATATAGGCGTAACCGAGGCGGGCACACTTGCCGCGGGCAGGATAAAGAGTGCGGCCGGAATCGGTGCACTCCTTCTGCTTGGCATAGGCGACACCATGCGTGTTTCACTTACGGCAGATCCGATAGAGGAAATCTATGCGGCAAAGGAAATCTTAAAATCAGTGGGGCTTCGCAAGGCGGGCATAAATATCGTATCCTGCCCTACCTGCGGGCGCACGAGGGTGGACCTTGTGGGCATTGCGGATGCCGTAAATCGCGCGCTTGCACCGTTTGATGATAAGCTTGCAAAGCGTGGGGGGAGCCTTAAGGTAGCAGTGATGGGCTGTGCCGTAAACGGGCCGGGCGAGGCAAAGGAAGCTGACCTTGGCGTTGCGGGCGGCGATGGCAAGGGACTCATTTTCGCAAAGGGCGAGATTGTCAAATCCGTTCCGGAAGAAAAAATAGTAGAAGAGCTGACCAAAATGGTCGCCGGCTTAGTGGAGACAGTATGAACAACCTGGTAAACGACATAATTACATGGGAACAGCTGCCCGGATACGATCGCTCAAAGTTCAGCGTGTCGATAGATTCGGCGGTCTTAAAGCAAAAGGAATGCTGCTTTGAAATGTCCTTAACGCTCAATTCGATCGTCCCGATTGATGATGAAAAGAGGCTGAAGGCGCATATCATAAACGGTGTTCCGGGGCTTAAAAATGTAAATATTAAATATAACTACAAGAATCTTATATTAAGCAAGGCGGATATCGTGCGCCTTGCGCTGCCGCATGCCATTGCGGAGGTAAACGGCGAGTATTCCGCATTTACGCGCATGATAAAATGTGACAGCGTCAGGTTTGATGAAAAAGAAAATCTGATTATAGCAGGATCTGTAGGCGCAATGGCCACGGAGTACCTGAACAAGAATGTTGCACGCCTCTTTGAGGAAATCCTAAGGCGCGATTATGACATAGATGCTCATATCGTGTTTGTAATGAGCGAGGCGGAGTCCTTAAGCCTTGCTGAAAAAAGCGAGATGGAGCTTTCAAAGATAATTGAAGAAACGGGTAAATTCGTGCAGGAAGCCGAAAACGACCCAAACCGCAGCTATGGTGCGCCGAAAGCCAAAAGAGGCAGAGGCGAATACGGTTACGGCGCAGCTGCAGGTGCCGGTGCGGCTTTTGGCGAGAGACCGCAGGGCGGCTGGCGTAAAAAGAAGGACAAATATCAGCCGGTCGAGGGCAACCTTATCATGGGAAAGCCTGTCGGCGACGATGCGGCATTTACGGACCTTAGGACAATACAGGGAGGCTCCGATTCGGTGAACGTCCGCGGTATTGTCTTTAAAAAGGAAAAGGTAAGAGACATCCAGGACGGTGCAAAATGCATCGTAATGCTGGGCATTACCGACAGAAAGAGCAGTGCCGGCATAAAGCTTTTCTGCGTGCCTGAAAAATGGAAGGATATAGACAACAATATTGAAATAGGCGATTATGTAAAGATTCACGGCAAGGGTGAAGAGGACAAATACGAAAAGGGTGAAATCGTCGTAATCGCAGACTCGATCGAAAAGGGCGAGCGCCCTGCGGGACGCATGGACACCTGCGAGGAAAAGCGCGTAGAGCTCCACGCCCACACTCAGATGAGCGCGATGGACGGCCTTAATTCAGCGTCAAATCTGGTGCATACAGCGGCCATGTGGGGCCAGCCTGCGGTTGCAATCACTGACCACGGCGTTGTGCAGTCCTTCCCGGATGCGGCAAGCCAGGCGGGCAAAGAGGCAAAGGCCGGAAGACCTATCAAAATCATATACGGTATGGAGGGGTACCTTGTGAAATCCGAGGAATGCACGGATGCCGAGGGCAATATCGACTACAAAAAGCCGCGCTCGTACCATATCATCCTGATTGCAAAGAATCAGACAGGACTCAAGAACCTCTACAAGCTGGTTTCAATCTCCCACCTGAACTATTTCTACAAAAAGCCGCGCCTTCCGCGCTGCGTGATAGAGGAGCACAGAAAAGGCCTTATCATCGGCTCAGCCTGCTCGGCGGGCGAGCTCTACGAAGCAATCCTCGAGGGGCGCAGCGAAGAGGAGCTTACGCGCATCGCAAGCTTCTACGACTATCTCGAAATCCAGCCGCTCATCAACAACCGCTTCCTGACGGAGGACTCAGTGACGAGCAAGGGCGAGCCAAAGCCGCGCCGCGTACAGGACACGGAAGGCTTACGCGACATAAACCGCCGCATTGTGGCACTGGCGGACAAGCTGGGAAAGCCGGTGGTTGCGACTACCGACTCACACTACGCCGAGCCGGAGGATGCGATTTACAGAAACATACTGATGGCCGGCATGGGCTTTAAGGATGCCGAGGACGGCGAGGGACTCTTTATGCGCACAACGGATGAGATGCTTGAGGAGTTCGCATACCTTGGTGAGGAGACAGCGCATCGCGTTGTAATAGACTGGCCGCAGGAAATTATGAATATGACGGAGGAAATCCTGCCTGTGCCAAAGGGCAAGTTCCCGCCAAAGATAGAGGGCGCGGTGGAGACACTGAAAAAATCATGCTATGACAGGGCGCACGAAATCTACGGCGATCCTTTGCCGGCATACATTCAGGACCGACTCGATCGCGAGGTAAACTCCGTTTGCGACAACGGCTATGCGGTGATGTATGTTTCGGCGCAGATGCTGGTTAAAAAGTCGAATGATGACGGTTATCTGGTAGGCTCGAGGGGTTCCGTCGGATCGTCCTTTGCGGCGACCATGGCGGGAATTACGGAGGTAAATCCTCTGCCGGTTCACTATATCTGTCCGAACTGTAAAAAGCTTGAGTGGGGAGATGACATCTACGGCAAGGGCGAATACGACTGCGGAAACGATATGCCCGAGCGTGCGTGCCCTGATTGCGGCACGATGATGAAGAGGGACGGCTTCACAATTCCGTTCGAAACCTTCCTGGGCTTTGAAGGCGACAAGGAACCTGATATCGACCTTAATTTCGCGGGAGAATATCAGCCGATTGCTCATAAATATGTCGGTGAAATCTTTGGCGAAAAGAATGTGTTTAAAGCCGGTACCGTTGGCACCATTGCGGACAAGACCGCGTTTGGCTATGTGAAAAAGTATCACGAGGAGCGGGGACTTCCGGTAAACAAGTTTGAGGCAGAGCGCCTTGCAATGGGATGCACGGGCGTAAAGCGTACCACCGGCCAGCATCCGGGCGGTATGGTAATATGTCCGGACGACCACGAGATATATGAGTTCTGTCCGGTTCAGCATCCGGCAAACGATGTAAACTCGGATATAATTACGACTCATTTCGATTATCACAAGATTGATGAAAATCTGTTAAAGCTGGATATTCTGGGCCACGATGTGCCGTCTCAGATCAGACAGCTTCAGTCACTTACGGGAATAGACCCGCAGGAAACCGATTTGTCGGACAAGGACGTACTAAAGATTTTTAACGGAATCGATTCGCTCGGAATAGAGGATCCGGAATACAAGTTCACTCACGGAAGCTATGCAATCCCTGAGTTTGGAACAAGCTTTGTGCGCGGCATGCTCGATGAGACAAAGCCGGATAAGTTTGCGGATCTGGTCCGCCTTTCGGGCTTTTCGCACGGTACAGATGTGTGGCTCGGCAATGCCAGAGACTATATCATAAGCGGCGAAGCGAATATGAAGGAGGTTATCTCCACCCGTGACGACATTATGAACTACCTGATTTTAAAGGGTCTCCCGAACAAGGTGGCATTCAAGATCATGGAAAATGTCCGCAAGGGAAAGGTTGCGGCAGGCAAGTGCGACAACTGGGAGGAATGGAAGGGCATGATGACGGAAAACGATGTTCCGGACTGGTACATCGAGTCCTGTCAAAAGATTAAATACATGTTCCCGCGCGCCCATGCGGTTGCGTATGTAATGATGTCGTTCCGCCTCGCATGGTTCAAGGTACACTATCCTGCAGCCTTCTACGCAGTATATTTCACAACCAAGATTGATGATTTCAATTCCGAAGTGATACTCCGCGGAAAAGATGCGGTACTTAATGAAATGGCGCTGATTGACGAAAAGATAGGCGCAAAGACTGCAACGGCAAAGGAAGAAGACCAGAAAATCGTCTACGAGGTTGCATACGAAATGTTTGCCCGTGGCTTTAGCTTTGAGCCTGTTTCCTTCGAACGTTCGGATGCGAAAAAGTTCAAGGTATATTACGACGAAAGCGATGTGCCGGAGGAACAAAGGGTATCATGCGCCGAAGGAACAGGGGCTTACGAGGGCAACGCAAAAGGCAATGCCATAGACCATGGACGCAGCAAGGAATCCGAGTTCGGTCGTGCGAGGATACTTGTGCCGTTTATGGCACTTACCGGAATGGGTGAGACTGCGGCAAACGCGCTGGTTAGCGGCTACAAGGAAAGACCTTACGAAACGGTTGAAGAGGTTCGCCTTCGCGGAGGACAGAATAAGTCTAATATTGAGGTGCTGCGAAACGCCGGCCTCCTCGCTGGTCTGCCGGAAACAGACCAATTATCCTTGTTTTAATGCATTTTTTGTGATACAATGTAATGTGTGCGATTATTCGCACAACATAAGAATGAAATTATTGAGAGGTGAACTATGAAAAGATTCTTGGCAGTCTTATTAGCATTAGTCTTGGTTCTTGCAAGCGGCACATTTGCTTTTGCGGCCGAAGGTGATAATGCGAGGACATTAAAAGAGGCTACGGGCGTGTTTGTTGGCAGCGACGCAATCTATGCCGTTGACCACACAAACAACCTGATTTACAAGGCAAAGTCTGTAACAGGCGACTGGACCGTATTCGCAGGCAAATCCCTGCCTGATGATATGTTTGGCGAAGCAGCCGGCAGCTACCTCGACGGTGGCCTTACCGACGCAATCTTCAACAGACCGACAGATATGTCCGGCTTTATGAAGGGCTATGCAATCAGCGATACTGCCAACAATTACATCAGATACATCGAGGGCACATCCGTAAAGACACTCCTCGACAAGACCGCTAAGCTCAGCATGCCGACAGCTCTTGCAACAGACAAGAGTGGCAATCTCTACATCGCAGACACAGGTAACGACCGTGTCCTGATGCTGACTGAAAGCGGCACACTTTCGACAATTGTAAGCGGACTTTCCGCACCGCGCGGCCTCTGTGTTGCGGGTAATACACTTTACATCGCAGACACAGGCAACCACCGTATCTTAAAGTATGAAAACAGTGCGGTTTCCATGGTTGCGGGTGCAACAGGTGAATCCGGCTACATAGACGGAGGCGTTGCAAAGGCAAGATTCTCAAACCCTACAGGTATTGCTGTTGACGCAAGAACAGGCAAGATTTATGTCGGCGACTGCGGCAACAATGCAGTTCGTGTGATTGAAGGAACTACGGTTGACACATTCATGAAGGCAGATGCAATTGCGCTCGACGAGTTCCCAAGCGAACCTATCGATATGACCTTTAACGGTGGAAACCTCTACATTGCCGATGCGGATGCGGGTGTACAGGCTATCGAGATCTCGGTAGTGGCAGAAAAAACATCCGACAAGGTATTTACCGACATCGTTGCAAGCGCATGGTATCGCGATGCTGTAACCTATGCATACAACAACGGTCTTTTCAACGGAACCACTACTACTACATTCTCACCGCAGACATCAATGACCAGAGGTATGTTTGTGACTGTAATAGGCAGACTCTACGGCAAGACCTATGCGGGTGAAATCATCGGTGGTGACACAGTATTTTCAGATGTCCCTGCAGGGCAATATTATGCGGGCCCTGCGGCTTGGGCTGCAGATAACGGTATCGTAAACGGTATCGGCGGCGGACTTTTCGCACCAAACAATAATGTAACACGTCAGCAGATGGCTGCGATTATCTACGCTTATGCGAAGATGATGAAGATGGATGTCAAGGCTGACAAGGCTGCGACAGATGCATTTAACGCAATGCCTGATAGCGCACAGGTTGCATCCTGGGCAAAGGATGCTTTCATCTGGGCTGTAGGAAAGGGCGTAATCAAGGGTAAGGACGGTAACCTCGCACCTAACGCAACGGCAACAAGAGCCGAGGTAGCACAGATCCTGCTGAACCTCTCAGAAATTTAAAGATATAAAAATATAGGGTTAATTTAGCCTCCCCGAAAAGGGGAGGCTTTGAGGTATAAAATGAGAAAAAATTTAAGTCTATTATTAACACTGGCTATGGTCGTCACTATGGTCTTTGGCAGCGCCACATCCGTCTTTGCGGCGGAGAGCACTGCGGCCACCACGATGAAAATCGCAGGTACCGATGGCACTGTCACAATCACAACGGATAAAGGCAAAGACATCGCTGCAAAGGTTGATACAAAGCTTTTAAACGGCTATACCATAAAGACCGCCGCAGCTTCGTACTGCTTTATTTCGCTCGATGACTCGAAAGCGATTAAGCTCGGTCAAAACACAAAGGTAAAGGTCGAAAAATCCGGCAAAAAGATAGAGCTCAACGTGAAAAACGGAGAGATATATTTTGATGTCGATAAAAAGCTTTCCGGCAACGAGTCAATGAACATCAAAACCGGTAACATGACGACCGGTATCCGCGGAACCAGCGGTACCTTAAAGACGATAAAGCAGGGACAGAATACGATAGACCTGTTCCAGCTCTTCTCGGGAAAAACCGAAATGAAGGCAAACACGCAGCAGGGTGTTCAGAATATAATCGAAAGAATCCTCGGAGTGCTCGGTATCGGTTCACAGACTCAGACTGTGACGCCTGTAAACGGTGGAAATACAAATGCACAGCCGCTTGAGTCAACAATGGCAAGTGCCGGCCAGCAGATTGCGATTACCGGCGCAGACTCTGCGGCATCTACAGGCCCACAGAATGCCCCTACATTCGAGCGTCAGGCACTCGCAGTAAGCGAGTTCGGTACAAGATCCATCCTCGAGTCTGCAGCTATCAAGGGCGGTATGTCTGCAGGCGAGGCTCTCGCTGCAGGCACCGAGCAGATTGTTGAGCAGGTCGGCGACCTCACGCAGACCCTCGAAAACGCGGGCGTTGCGCAGGCAGCGGTAGACAAAATCGCCGAGGCAGCAGCAGACCCTCAGACACTCGATGCACAGATTGCGGGTGCGGAGCAGCAGGCAGTGCAGCAGACCCAACAGGCTGAGCAGACCATTGAAGGCGCAAAGGAAGAGGCTGCAAAGGTAGAGGGTACAACCACGAATACTACCGAAAACAAGGTACTCGAAAATGTGGAAGTAAAGACAGACTCCGGTGCTAACGCAAGTGGCCTTACTCTCTCTGACGACGGCACATCAACAGCGGCACCTGCAGGGCAGACAAAGCCAAGCTCGGGCAGCGGCTCGGGCGGTGGCAGTCAGCAGGAGGCTTGGCTTACAGGCTATACCGGCACGTATGACGGTCAGGGCTATGCGATAGCGACCAATCTTTCTGCAAGGCTTGCGGACTATGATATCTGGATTTTTGATAATGATGAAAGCTTTAATAGCTTCAACACATTCTATACAAGAGTGAAAAGCGAATATGCCGAAGTAAGCAAGAGCACGGCGGGAACCGCTGACGGTGCGCAGCCATTCGGTGATTACCTGCGCGGCACTTGGGGAACAGATCTTAACAATTATTCGGAAAACCTTGCAAGCGCAAGCAACCCGCACAATGTAAAGAATGTTGCAGACAGCGGCACATATAAATACTTTGCACTCGGAAAGTCGGCTCCGTTTGATGAAAAGCAGGGTGCGGTTACAGTAAAGATAGATCCGCAGGAGCTGACAGTAAAATGGTTCTTAGCCGATATAAGATCCGGAATAGAGCTTGGTCAGGCAGCCAATATTACAGCGTCAAGCATTGGCGACATTTCCAATAATAGGCCTGTGCCTGTAGCCGGAATCATAGGTGAAAGCGGAAGGTTTGAACAGATTACCTGCAGGGCCACTATTGGCAGCGATCCAACCGATATAGAACTTGCAGCAATATATACATCGGATAATCTGACAGCGTTCGACACAACCTATAATGCGACTGTAACCGGCATTGACGTAGTGCTTTACCACCACAGTGATCGGCCGGTTGAGACTGACGAGCTTCAGGCCTCAAACTACAAGCTGCCTGAAAGCGGACTGACTATCAGCTTTTCATATCACATGCCGCCGCAGCCTGTAGGAAGTGTTGTTATGGATCAGGACTTCTTCAGCACGGCAAATCGTGCAGCCTGGGGTGACTATACGACATACGATCTCGCATTTGTTGCGGAGAGTGATGGAAATGAGAGCACTTACACAAAGTATGCGAGAGTGAACGGCGCCGGAACTCAGAGCGTCAAAACGACAAATGTTGCCATAAGTGAAGTTCTCGCAGCTTTAGGGTCAAATTCAAACCTCTATAACACAATTCTGTGGGATACGGGCAGCACTGCTCAGTATATCTCACCTGATGTGCTGAGCGCAAACTCTACCATGACGGCGACCTCTTCAAACCGCGCAATTTACATTTCCGGCGCAGGAATCGACTGCGGGTTTGAAACAGACGGCACGATGAGCATGGTATCCGGCGGTGCGCTGCTGGTTGTAAAGATAGGTGATGGTGCGGGGCTTACGGCAAGTGATGAAGGAACGAGGTTCAAAGTTCCAAACCTTACCGTAGGCGCAAATACATTTGTTAAAAACTACGGCACAACCACGCTTATGAACAGCATGACTGTTTCGGGCGACTTTAATAACTATAGAAACCTCATAACAAGTGAATATTCGACAGGAACGATTTACTTGAGAGGCGGTGATTTAACTCAGGAAAGCGGCGTAATTTGGGATAAACGAAAGACGGTGCTTGATTCCGATACTACGGAGCCAAATCCTCCGTACCCGATGTTCAATATTATGAACGGCGGAAATGTCAATATCTACGGTGGCAGTTTAAAGCGTGACCTTGATGTGGATTGGAGTTATAACTTCCCTGCGGATAATATAAAGACACTTGTATATGCAACGCTCGGAAACCACATGACCATGAAGGCTATGGATAACGGAAAGGCGTTTACATATACAGCACCTGACGGAACTCAGGTAAAGGCGTACAAGTATTATTACGCGGCTTCGGGCGGAAATAACATCGCGGGCTCGTTCTTAAATAATGGTGTAACAACTCTCTCAACGGCGACAGACACAATTATGAGTGGTAATACGACAACCCACAAGAATATCTGGGCGACGGAGCTTAATACGAGATATGTTGCTGAAAGTGGCTTTGATGCAGCCTATGCAGAAATTACCTTCCCAATCGCCGGATCGGATGCTTCGTTTACGGAATATGTGGCACCTACGGGTCTTAATGTAACCGATGGTGTATTTGATGATTCAAACCGCGCAAACTGGAGCGATTATACGAAATATGATGAGGCATTTATCGCAAGAGGCACTGATAATCCGAATGGCCTTATGGAATATGAGAATTACTTTTTGGGAGTATTTCATAGCGTGGTAGATATTGAGAAAGTAAAGCAGGAACTTGCAAGCAGCACTTACAGCAGCATCTATTGGGAACCAACTCCTGCGGATGCAACAGAGCTTTATATTCCTTCGGTTGAGGATGCACAGCTGGCAGCGGAACTGGGGCTCGATGGCAATTTCGAAATAGCTGTAACCACCACAAATAAAGCTGTATTTATCAGCGGCCCGGGAATCGCAACTGCAGGCTATACAACCCTTAGCGCAGTCGGCAGCAACAAGCTCTTTGTAAGAGTCGGCGATGGCTCTGCGGCAGCTGCAGAAACCTCACAGACTGCAATTGAGTCAGCGAATATCTGTGTAGGCAGCGGTGTCGAACTCATAAACAGCGGCAGGCTTACAAGCCTGAGCAGCATAACTGTCACATCGGGCGCAGAACTTATAAATGAAGGTCTGGTGAAGTTCAAAGACATCGGCATGAGCGATGCTTATATAGATGGCGATGGTACATTCAAAAATGCTG
>JAEEGL010077708.1_pt1 | contig 30185 bp, 20 predicted proteins | sample 9134231 | NCBI WGS metagenome assembly JAEEGL01 (sample SAMN16246548, study PRJNA631951) | gut metagenome | biome: gut microbiome; feature: rumen; material: fiber-attached | host: Bos | place: Iran: Karaj | collected 2018-10 | reverse complement strand
GGCGAGCTCAACGTTACCCTTCAGCCACAAGGCACCCTGGCCGAGCAGATCCGCGCTGCCGGTGCCGGTCTCGGTGGAGTGCTGACCCAGACTGGTCTCGGCACCATTGTTGAAAACGGCAAAGAGAAAATCACCGTTGACGGCAAGGAATATCTGCTTGAGAAACCCGTGCATGCTGATGTAGCCATTATCGGTTCCAATATCTGCGATGAGACCGGAAACCTTGTATATAAAGGCACCTCGCAGAACTTCAGCCCCATGATGGCAACTGCAGCCGACATGGTTATCGTTGAGCCCCAAGAGATTGTCCCCACCGGCAGCATTGCTCCCGAGAATGTAAAGACCCCTGGTATTTTTGTTGACTTTATCATTAAGAAATAATTAAAAATTGAATATATTATGGCAGTAAAATCCATGCTTCGCGTTCGTATGAGCGCCAAAGACGCCCATTATGGCGGAAATCTCGTTGACGGCGCCCACATGCTCCATCTTTTTGGTGATGTCGCAACGGAACTTCTCATCATTCAGGATGGTGACGAAGGTCTGTTCTGTGCTTACGATATGGTTGAATTCAAAGCCCCTGTATATGCCGGCGACTATATTGAAGCCTATGGCGAGATTACTCATGTCGGCAACACCAGCCGCAAGATGAGCTTCGAGGCCTACAAGGTCATAAAGACTCGTCCCGACATCAGCGACTCCGCCGCTGACGTACTTGAGGAAAAAATACTTGTATGCCGCGCCAGCGGTACATGTGTCACCCCGAAAGATTGCCAGAGAAAGAACAAATAAGAATACATACACAATTCAATAAAAAAACACGGTAGATGTCTCTACCGTGTTTTTTTATTCTCAACGCAAGACTTCAATAGCACCGTTGTGCTGGATGAAGCCTGGTTCTCCTTGCGAGTCGAATCGGAAGAAGTAGGTCCCGTCGGGACAGTCACAGTCGTTAGGATCCCATGCATCGTCAAGCGAGGTTATGTTTTCGCGCTTGAAAACAAGTCTACCCCAGCGGTCATAGATACGCAACCTATTAACAGGATATATTCCATATTCTATGTTTACAATCCTCCACGTGTCATTGACACCGTCACCGTTGGGAGTGACCGCTGTGGGGAACTGCAAGAGGATATTGATGATATGTACCGGATGCTTGACGGTGTCGTTGCAAACCAAGGTATTACCATTGAGGGCTGTATGCTGTTGATAAGCAATAAGCTTCACGTCGTGGTCACCTGTCAAATCTTCGCCGGCATCCTGCCAAGTATAGGTAGGATTAATCAATGCAGAGGAGTCGACAGGTTCCTCATCGTCATTGTCGGCATGTTGATAGAAATACCACTGGTAATATGAACTGTCGTCACCCGGATAGCTGGTATTAATAAGTTCCGCAGTAGGATTCAATGTTGAGATAAGTTCGGGAGTGATGTCGAAGTCCGGAATCGGTCGCGAGAACACTTGTACTGAACCTACCAATGTATCGACACAGCCATCGTCGCTCCTTAGCAAATTAACTACGTTGAAAATACCAGAATCCATGTAGATATGTTCAATAAACCTGCCGTTATTGACCGAATCTTGACCATCGCCAAAAAACAACGTATTATTCCATCCTATCACTGGATTGAATGCGCTGTCTTTTACAAATATCTTTAATGGAATACAACCTGCAATAATGTTCGAATCTAAATCAACCCAGTTTATCGAGTCAACGCTGAAGAACGCTTGCGCCATAAAGGTCGTATCATATAAACGAATATCAATATGGACAATACTGTCACACAACGCCACAGTCTGAAGTGAATCAACTATAAGTTGTGGTTCCCAATAGGGTGTATTCCTGTAATAATAGGCTGTGTGTAGGCAGAAGTAATCTGTATCATATGTATCATATACTGGGTTGACAGTCAACATCAGCACTCCCACACTGTCGCATCCTAACACTGTCGTTAAAGTGTCTCTGAATATTCCAGTTGTATTATAATAAACTCCATGCATCTCTGTTGAGTCTCCTTGACAGAGACTGACATTGAACTGGTTGTTATAAGCAGGATTGATTGTAACGTTGAGAGTCACGACACTGTCGCAGGAATATATTGACAAAAGACTGTCCACAAACACCGTCGAAGTCATAAAAGCGGTGTCACGATATACGTAACCCGTGTTGGAACAAGCAACTACAGCCACGGATGTATCGTACGAATGTGCCACTTCGAGGTGAAGGTGGTAAGTACTGTCGCAGCCGTAAATTGAGACACCTTGATGGAGATAATCGCCAGCAACACTTTCGTTGAATCCGAAGAGAGTGTAGGCGTTGCCGTCGCAGACACCACCAAGGAGGTTGGTGTCGAGGGTTGGATGCACCGTAAGAAAAACAAATGTAGTCACGACGCTGTCCTCGCGATACTCTGTGCGCACCGTATAGTTACCGGTGACGGTATAAGAAGAGTCCCTTAACGCAAAAGTGTCGCCGCCGCATATTTCAGGATAGACTGTATCATATACAATACAGGGTGTTCGCATGAGCACTGTCTGCGTCGTGTCGTCACCACACTGGCCACCGGCAAGGGAGGCCGTAAGGGTGATATTGAATTCCTTGGAGGGGAAGATATGGGTCGGATGCTTATCGTAACTAACCGTACCGTCACCGAAGTCCCATACATAATCGTCGCACTCCATCGAGGTCTGCTGCGTATGGGCAGAATCGAGTGTCACACAGCTCCTGTTATAGAACTGTACAACGACGTTGCAATCTACGGTATCAATAATCTCATAGCTGAAGTTTGCAAAGGGGAAAATGTCACCGACAACTACGGTCTTTTCGAAAAAGCAGTTCTCGCCTGTGCTTCCGAGGAACGAAGCGCGACACTTGTAAACACCGTTCTGGTTACTTGAGAAGGTCTGGTCGGTGGAAAGGGTCACTCCTGCACTGTCCACATTGTACCACCTGTAGCGGAAACCCTCGGGAGCCGTGAAGGTATTGGCATGCACCACTCCACATTCATTGGGCACCATCTCTTTCTCCTCACATTCAAGAGTAAAGTAGGCGTAGCCGTAATGTCCCATCTCGTTACAGTCGTATGTGGTGAGCTGCACAAAGACCGTCTGTCCATGTAGTGGCGCCAAATCCACACCGACGGCGGTCCAGTCTTTCCAAAGCACAGTATTGGTATCGTACTGATATGTGTTCCACCCCAATGCGTCGCTCGACACAAAGTCGGCTGAATAGCAGTCGGTGTTGATGTCGTTGCCCCACTCATCTACCAGCGAGAAGCGGAACCGGGGCTGCATAGCGGGTGAGTGTCCGGGATTCTCAAGTACAGCTGCATAACGTAACAGCAGCACCTCCGATTTGGTTGTATCGACCTCATACTCGTATGTAATGCTCTCAGCTTCGCCTCCAATGTCCCAGTTACCGAGCCTTACGGCGTTGGGATGTCCTGGAGGAACACAAAGCAGCTGATTGCCTGTATGTGGGTCGGTGGCAGTAGGATCGTCAATCACGGTGTGACGCGAGTTGATGTCGTCGGGACCATAGTCCACCATGCCTTTCCATTCATTGGGATTATTGAAACGTCCGTAATAGGCAGTCGCGAAACAGGAGTATATGTCGCCAAACTCCACACATTTGTCACCTCCGGCACAGAACTCGAACCATGTGGTGTCGATGCATGCCACCGAATTGTTGGTGAAGAAGACATAGTAGCGCTTGCCATAGACTAGGTCCTTCAGGTGTATCATACGCTGGTTGACAACAGCGGAGTCCATATTGTCGCGATCCATGCCGTAATGGCACACCCATTGTGTGGCGCCAGAATTGTCGTCCCATGTCAGACGGCATGTGGTGTCGGTCTTCAGCGACACCTGAATATTATAGATAGTGTGAAATGTGACGCGGAACTCAAATCCCGAACCGGTCACCGTGTCACCTGCGGAGTTGTATTCAAGGCGAACTCTGCCGCTCGGTATAGTAATTGCCTGATTTTCCGCTACACCGTAACTGGCCAACCAAGCGCCGGTTATATCATCAATGACATAAAGGTAGTCGTTGTCGCCCATATGGACATTGCCTCTCAGAGTCATTGCATTGCCCGTAGAAGATTGCAAATATACACTGTGACGATCGTTGTATAGATAATCAAAACCTGCGCCTCCGTCAAGAATAGTATAACACTCATTGATGTCGAGCACCCTTGTAAGGTCATTGTTGTATGGAAATACGATTATCGTTGTATCACAGGTGGTGATGAAACAATACTTTACAGGCTTCAGGCAACTGAGAGAGTTGTCATTGTTGGTCAAATAGCATACATATTGCTGGTCGGGCAGCAGGTTGGTGAGACTGACACTCTTGGTGTTTACAACAATGGTGTCGAGCATTTTCTCGGTAGGACCATAGACAACAGTCCACTGAGTGGCACTTGTAGAGTCGCTCCATATAAGATTTGCCGACGTGCAGGTAACATTTTGGGCATGAACGTTGTAAATCTTGTAATTGAAAGTCACGTCGAAGTTTAAGCCAGGGGCATAGTCTGTCTGGCTTGTACCCGTATGCTGATCAAAGTTTATATAGCCGTCAGGAGCATATATTTTCAAATAGCCTGAATTGTAATACCATGAACCGTAGGTACTTGTACTAATATACATATTTGACGACCCAAAGTCGTAGTATCCTTCAAGTGTAATGCCCTGATTATTGGTCGTATTTATACTAAAAGGGCTGCTGCTGTTTCTGAACAACCTGCCGATACCGCCTTCGTCGAGGAAATGGTAGCATTGGTTTGGTGTCAAAGTAATGCTGTTATTATAATACAACGAATGACGGCCACAAAGACTGAGATAATAGTTGTTATAGGGGTTTATCATGTATCCCGCATCGGTTGGCATTATCACTCCGTAGTAGTTTTCCAAAACACAGTCCTTGTTCTCCGTAGTGTTGTATATTGCATAGAAATACTGGCGGTTACGCTCAAGGCCGGTCATGGTATATTGCTTCACCGATGTTGTCACCGTTGTCATCGAGTCGATATGCGGACCGTAAGAGAAATTCCAGCCAGTGGCACCGCTTGTATCCTGCCATGTTATTGTCACTGAGGTGTTGGTCATGTTCAATGTGTCGGGATTGTAAACCCTTGACGGGAAAAGGACTCTCACCCAGAAACCGCGTTCCTGGAGTGCCTCATTGGTCATCATGTCAATCTTCAGCTCTCCGTCCCACACCCAAGAGTCCCAACCCCACCATACCTGTCCGCAACTTCCATTCGAGAAACAGACATAATCGCTGTAATCACGGTTACCAACGCTGACCGAAGTATTGTAGAAGAAACCCTCGCCGGTGGTTGAACGAATAACTATGCTCGAGGTGTCGCTGGGCAAGTAGTCGCCATCTCCACCCGGGTCATAGATGTAGTAGCATTGACCAGGAGTGATATATACAGTGTCGTTACTATGGGGAGTCATCACTATATCGTTAGGTCCAAGTGTGTTGAAGTATGTTGCGAAGTTGTCGCACATCGACGAACCCGCAGAGTAAATCAGAACCTGATACATGGTGTTGGGCTGAAGGCCGTTCATAGTGTAGTTGTGCAGTGTCGATGTCGCGTTTGTCATAGTTCCACCTACTGGCCCATAGGATATAGTCCACGACGTCGCACCGCTGTCATCGTTCCATGTCACCGTTGCAGAGTTGCTGAGAACTCTCGTCAGTTTGACATCGTGTACATTGCTCTGCGAACGATCAATGGAGAAACAGAATCCCGATTGGGTCGTATGGTTGTTGCTGATGAAACGCATACGGATATAACCGTTGTCACTGGTGTAACGGATATGTTCGGTTGTATTGTACCGGTTGTACCATCCATCGTAGCGATTGTAGTAGTTGTCGTCATTGGGGTTGTTCTGGAGCTCCACCCTGTCGTAATAGTCGTAGCCGTACATGCTGTACTGGGCTTCATTGCCGTTAAATATCCATTCGCCGTCGAGAACAAAGTCCGAACCGTCGCTTGTCATGATGACGAGTATAGAGGTGTCGTTGTTGAAATAGTTGCCCTCTTTTCCACCTGCATCCCAGATACGGTAGCAGGTGTTGGGCTGGATAATCAACGTGTCGCTGCCACGATAAGGCATCACTACGTTTGAGGGCTGCAAACCTGTTGTTATGAAGGCGCGCCGCTCACTGAAAGCACAGGAGGAGCCGCTCACATTGTTGCGCGTGATGTAATAGACATACTGGCGACCCGAAGTCAGACCTGTCAATGTAGCCTGCTTGGAGGAAACCGTTACTGACTGGAATTCCTCTTCGCTCTTGCCATAGTGGACTGTCCACGAAGTGGCACTGGAAGCGTCGTCCCATCTTACCGTTGCAGTTGTTGCACCGACATTGGTGGTGCGGAGATTCGTTATCATGTTGTCAACCTGCAGTACTTCAAGCACAAAACCTTCTCTTATTTCGCCCACATCCGACTGGAAGTAAATAACCAACGAATCGGCTATGCTGTTCTTGAGTATATCGTAACTGTTGCCATCATAGTAATCATTATTGACGCCGTCGCTGATTATCAGACGTGCATTGCCCGGCAAGTTGCAACGACCCTTCACACGGAACCCTTTGTGGTTGGATGTGCGTAACACCAGACGTGAATAGTCGGTTTTGAAAAAGTTGTTGTTGCCGCCTGCATCGAGGATAGTGTAGCACTGGCCCGGCTGCAGCGTAACTGTGATATTACCACGGTAAGGCATCAATATCGTGTCTGCGTTGCCCGTAGTTATGAATCCGTGGCGTGCCGGTACCATACAGGCAATACCGGGATTGTTGCCCTCTATGGTATATACATACTGTCGTCCGGCCTGCAAGCCGTTGAGGGTTACATTCTTCGTTGTCGTATTCAAGGTTGTCCACTGACCCTCCTCGCTACAATATCTAAATGTCCACGACGTTGATGGGGTATTGTCGGTCCAAGATATTGTGGCACTGTTGGCAGTGATACCGGTAACCGTTGGAACAACATTGTGGCTGTTCTCGGACAACACCTCAAAATCAAAACGCGTACGTTCGGAAACATTAATGTAAATATAGCCTTCTGGGAACCACTGGTAGTAATTCCTCTCATTTCTGTCTCCTCCCCAGTCCCAATAATAGTAACTTTCTCCCCATGAGCCTCCATCCCACGCCTGACGGCGATATGTATCTATCTCGCCATACTCAGTTTTAACGGTACCGCTGAGATAGACACCGTGGGCTCCGTTGAAATAGAATTCAGCACCCACGGAATAGCCACTTAGCGTAGTTGTGTCGCCGTTGGGCCCCATAATGTGTCTGCAGCGACCCGACGGTATCGTATATGAATTCCAGTTGCCCGGATCCATAATAATGATGTTGGTGTCGTGCTGAGGTGTGAACCACTGGTATTCCTTATGGACACAGCCCGTAATGTTGTTGACTATATAGTAGCGATAGTAGCGATTGTTTGTCAGCCCGTTAAGAACGACTGACTTGGTGGTAGTATGTGCAGAATACATCGTGTCGTCGTCGTTGGTGTAGTAAACCGTCCATGATGATGCACTCGAGCGGTTGTCGTTCCATGTCAGACGTACACTGCTCTCACTGAGGGCATTGCACTGATAACTATGCATTGTGGATTGGTGTTCGACAGTCATCACAAAACCGTCGAAAGAGTTGTAGTTGTTGGAGTGGAAATGAATCAGCGCACGACTGTTCCATAGGTGAGTCTCACGGCTTCCCTCTCCACCAAGGTGGTCATAACCGTACCAGTCCACCGTGTCATAATAGATATGAATCCAGTCCTTGCCATCGTCGGAATGACCAACTTCGTAAGTGGTTTGCAAATAGAAAGGCTGGTCACTAATGATGTAGAGATACGAGTCCTCGTTGTTCTGGTACTTTCCTGTACCGCCTGGGTCAAGAATAGTATAACATCCTGTGGATGTGATGTACAGGGTGTCAGCGTCAAGGTGCGGCATAATGACTGTGGTCTGTGCAGACACAGATACAGTCATAGACAAAATTGCCAAAATCAAAATTAATTTTGAACAAAAAGACTTTGCCAAACGCGAACACCCCTGATTGTAATATGAATCAATAATGTTCATAACGCATATAATCGCTTCGTAGTCAGCAGACTATCATTATTTTTATATTAATAATAATCTGCAAATATACGTTTTTTTTTAAAATATGTGGTTTTGAGGGAGGATTTTTTCATCCCCAATTCACACCTTTCAAAGCGAAAGCGAGGAAGAGAAGGGCAGCGACAAGAGTATAGCGGCGAGCACGAATCTCCACCTGCTGGCGTCCAAGCATAACACCAAGGAAGGCAAAGAGCGTCATGATGACAATCAAAGGAATGGCTGCACGCCAGAGATTGTCGTTCAATGGAATACGGAATCCGAGTGCCAAGCCTACAAGCAACGTGTTGATGCCCACGGCGATACCAAGTAACAACACTGTCGAGAAGTGTTCTATGTCGTAGGGCTGCACCTGGCGTCTTTTCTTGCCCGAACGAAACAAAAGTCTCACCGCAACTAAAATAAGCAGGCCGAGATATACCAGGCTGTCAGTGTCGGAAAGCAGATTGTATGCAGAACCAGTCTCATTCTCAAAACCTTTTGGAGTGAAGCGCAGAAGGTTGCCAATCCAGATACCGAAAAGAAGAAGAAGAGTATTGTCGAGAGCGACGACAAACGATTCGGCAAGACCTTTGGTAAGCCTAACCTTTGTTTTCTGTGCACAGCCGTGCATGACAATCAGAGCCTCGAACGAGAGGGCCAACGCTAATATAATAAATTCAATTACCGACATTTTCGAAAGAGATATTATTGGTTATTGTAATAAAATCATTAACGGAAAGTTGTTCTGCACGCATGGCAAGCAGCGTCTCTGGTAGAGCGTCGAGGCTGCAGTTCAAGGGTTTGAGGGCGTTGCGGAGAGTCTTGCGGCGCTGATTGAAACCTGTTTTCACCACCTGCACAAAACGTTTCTCGTCACAGTCAAGATGTTCAACTGTATTTCTCTTCAGACGGATGACACCTGATTTGACCTTTGGAGGCGGATTAAAGACATGTTCGTGTACAGTGAACAGATATTCAATATCATAATACGCAGATAGCAGGACGCTGAGGATGCCGTAAGTCTTGGAACCAGGACCGGCAGCAACCCGTTCGGCGACCTCTTTTTGGAACATGCCGACCAACTCAGGGACAAGGTCGTGGTGTTCGAAAACACGGAAAAGAATCTGCGAGGAGATATTGTAGGGGAAGTTGCCAATGACAGAGAAGCGGTCTCCGAAAATAGATTTCAAGTCGAGTTTCAGGAAATCGCCTTTGATTACCTTCAAATCAGGATAGTGATTATGAAGGTATTCAACCGATTCGTTGTCCAACTCCACAGTACAAAGATGATAGTTCTCCATATTTGTCAGATACTTGGTCAACACACCCATACCCGGACCGATTTCGAGCAGGTTTTCAGTCCGTCCCGTAAGGCTGTGAGCTATGCGTTCGGCGATGCTTTCGTCGGTAAGGAAATGTTGACCCAATGATTTCTTTGCCCTGACCTGTTCCATATCAATTCTTTCTATAACGTTTTCGGGCACGATCCACATAGAGACTCGTGGGGTAATCAAGTATCAGTTTTTCATAGCATTGGCGAGCTTTCTCTTGATTGTTCAGTTGCTGTTCGTTCAGTTCGGCGAGCATGAAGAGTGCATCGTCGGCGAGGATGTCGCTGCCATAGTGATCCACAACAAATTGCAGCAGCGAGTCAGCCTCGGCATATTGCCCCTGCTTCATGCGGATACGTGCTTTCTGCATAAGCACCTCGTCGAGAAGGGAATGGCTGAGACTGCGTATAGCTATGTCGTCGAGCAAAATCCATGCCGAATCGAGTTGGTTGCGATAAAGCATGAGGTCGGCAGCTGCATAGTACGAAAGCATCTCGTATGTACTGTCCTCCTCCATGTTGTCACTGATAATCAGCGACAGTTGCATTGCATCATTGGCTATAAGTTTTGTCGTCGAGGCCCTCAGAACATCCAGTTGCGACTTGGCCCAGTCGAAGTCGTTGTTATAATAGGATAGTTTAGCGTTGCGAAATTTGGCAAGAGCGCCGATGACGTCGTTTTTGTTCTCTTTCTCCACTTGGCTATAGAGCAGTGAGGCATCCCAAATCTCACCCGAGAAGAGCAGCAAATCGCCAAGTTCAAGTTTTACCTCGTTTTGGATCTGCTTTGAGATTCTCGGCATCTCGATTATGTCGTACAGGAGGTCTGCCGCACGCTGAATCTGCTGATTGTCCGGATGTCCGTTGTAGGCCAGCAGATGCGAATAGTTGCGCATCAGTGGTATCGTCTTGCTATTCTTTCCAAGTTCTGCGATAGCAGCTTCATATTCAGTTTCGAGCTCGTTGAGTTTGCGGGAGTCGATGGCATGGTCCTTATTGATGCGTGCATACTTCACATTGAGTTCCCCCACCCTGCTGTCGAAATAGCGCGGATACTCCTTGCCTTTTGAAACGATATACCTGTATGCATTTGCAGCCACTTCATAGTCCTCGTTGTTCTCTGCAATCTGCGCCACACGGAACACCTGCAAAGCGCCCTGATCAGGGAAACGGGCATCGACAGCCTTCGCCTGGGTAAAAGCAAAGTTGAAGTCCTTCTGTTGCAGCGAGAACCATATCATCATTTCCAGATAGTTGTTGTTGTCGGGGTGTTCTCGTATGCGCGAGATGAGCGTCTTGCGAAGACCGTCGGCAAGTTGCGTAGTCGAAGCTTGGCTCAGCGCTTTCTGAAGAGCCAACTGTATGGAGACTATTTGGTTGGGCGACTGATCAAGCAGACCGAAGTATTCCTGCATCATGGCCTCATAATTGCCCGATTTCTCGTAGAGGGTGGCAAGTTCCATGACATAAACGTATGGATTCTTCATTTTCTCGCGCGCCTTAATATAGGTCTTGACAGCGAAGTCGTTACGTCCGGAATTTTCGAAAGCGAGGGCGAGATCTGAGACCTGCTTTGAGTCGTAGCCCACCTTGTCCACCGCCTCGCTGAATATCTTCTCGGCTTTCTTTATATTGTCACGTTTGACATATATATTGCCTTCGTCAACAAGCAGATAGATGTCACGAGGCTGTTTCTTAATGCGTTTCTCCACCAGTTTCTCAGCATCTTTGTACTGCTGGGTTTCAAGGTAGCACTGATAAAGCATCTGGTAGTAGAAGTTGTTTGGGGTACGCGCATAAAGAGGTTCGTATAGTTCGATAGCCTTGTCGAACTCGCGGTTCTGGAAGTAGTGCGATGCCAGCTGCTCGTTGGATTCCTGCGCCAAAGACAAAGGCATCGCAACAATCATTGCAAGCAGCAAAAAGACCGGTTTTACAAGACGCATCAGTAACATTTTCCTAAAAAACAACATTATTAACGCCCTCCATTTTGTATTATTGTGACGGGATGGAAAAATAGGAAAAATCTTTTTTATATAATAATTAAGTATTATAATTAATAACTTGGCGAAAGATTAATAACTCGGAGAAAGGCAAAATAAAGATTCACTATTAAAAACAGTTTACAGGTTTTACCTGTCCTTTTCTTGCCCCTTGGTTACCCTTTGGTTTTTTACGGAGAACCTTAGTGTAAATCGGTCGTGACAGCACGTGGCAGGGAGGAAAGAGATTGAGTATTCCTAAGGGACGACAAAAGAGACTGCGCGAGGTAGTTGTTCTATATGGAAGTGTGAGCCGTAGAGCATTTCGCCGTCAACGCAGAGGTCGATGGGCTGCGGGGCTTCAATTTCGACAATGTGTCCTTGGAGATATGTCATCTTGTCTTTAATGTCAGGACGATGGATGAAAGTGCCATCGCGGTATGAACCTATCAGTTTGATGAAGCGGAAGAGTGATAGAGGTTTGAAGAGACAGACCTCGATAAGTCCGTCGTCGTTATGCGAGAGCGGCGAACACTGGTAGGCACCTCCGACAAAGCGCCCGTTACCCAAAGTGCATAGCAGCATCTGACCGTCATGGACCACCGTTCCGTCAACCGTTATGCGACATTCGGTGTGCCGCCCTGCGAAAAGTGCCTTAACAATACCCGTAGTGTAAGCGTTGCCGCCGCCGATAAGCCACTTGCGCCGTACCTGTATCATCGTCTTGCAGACAATGGCGTCAAAACCGAAATTGCACACGTTCAATGCATACCGGTCGTTGACACGCATCACATCCACCTGCTTAACGGTTCCGCTGACGAGACGCCGAATGTCAAGGAATTCCGTGCTTCCTCCGAAATATTTGACATAGTCGTTTCCGCTGCCCGAAGGATAGCAAGTCATCTCAGTATTGGGCTGTCCAACTATGCCTGAAACCACCTCATTTATGGTTCCATCACCTCCGCAGGCATAAAAACGAATATTTTTTGAAGGATTTTCCTTACAATATTTTTGCACGTAAAAAGTGGCGTCTCCGGGGGCTGAAGTGACGTAAATTTCATGGTCGAAATCAAGACATAAATCATTTATTTGCTGACGAATAGAGTCTGTAGCATCACACTTCCCCGCATGTGGATTTATAACGAATATATGCTTCATAATTCAACTAAGATTTTGCAAAATTACGAAATATTTTAATTTTTTAGGAAAAAATAACATTTCTCCGTACACTTTTTTCAAAAATGCTCCGTTACTAAAGCGTAATTAAATTTTTTGTTTAATATTCAAAACTTCAAAACCATGAAAAAAGTATCAATGTTTGCAGCTGCCATGCTGCTTTGTGCAGGACTCTGCTTCGCTCAGTCACCCGTTAGAAATGCCAAGAAGGTAGAAAAAGAAGGTGCCAAGACTGAAAAGGTCGAAAAGAAGAAAGCTGATGCAAAAGTTGTTGACCAGAAAGAATGTGACAAGAAAGCTACTTGTGACAAGAAAGAGTGCGACAAGAAAGAAGCCACAAAAGCTAAGAAAGCTAAAGTTGCCAACACCAACGCCGAGGCAACCAAGGGTACCAAGGAAAAAGTTGACAGACCCAAGCCGAAACCGGTAACTCCCAGTGGCAAGAAAGACAAAAACCAGAATGAACGCCCTGCAAGAGCAAACAATTCAGCAACTGACATGCAGCCGACCAGATAATCTGCATTTAGTGTAACACGTATGCCGCCGCATTTTGCGACGGCATACATTTTTTATGCCCATGAAAAACATCCGAAATTTCTGTATTATCGCGCATATCGACCACGGCAAAAGCACGCTGGCCGATCGTTTATTAGAAGTGACTAACACAGTGTCGCAACGCGACATGCAGGATCAGGTGCTTGACGATATGGATTTGGAGAAAGAGCGCGGCATCACTATCAAAAGCCACGCCATCCAGATGAACTTCACCCGCAATGGGGAGAACTATGTGCTCAACCTTATCGACACCCCCGGCCATGTGGACTTCAGCTACGAAGTCAGCCGCTCAATAGCCGCCTGCGAAGGGGCATTGCTTGTTGTCGATGCCACACAAGGCATTCAGGCACAAACCATTTCGAACTTGTATTTGGCTTTGGAGAATGATTTGGAAATCATTCCAGTAATGAACAAGATAGCCCTTGACAGCGCCATGCCCGAGGAGGTTGCCGACGAGATTATGGACCTGCTGGGCTGCGGACGCGAAGAGATTCTTTCATGCAGTGCAAAGACCGGCGAGGGAGTACCCTCCATACTCGATGCCATTGTTGACCGTATTCCTGCACCCACTGGCGACGAGACTGCACCGTTACAGGCATTGGTCTTTGACTCTGTCTTCAACCCCTTCCGGGGCATCATCAGCTACTTCCGCATCATGAACGGGACGCTGAAGACCAACGACCATGTAATGTTTGTTAGCACCGAGAAGGACTATCACGCCGACGAAATCGGCGTGTTGCGGCTGAACATGGAGCCGCGCAAAGAACTTAAAGCCGGTGATGTGGGATATATCATCAGCGGCATAAAGAGTTCTAAAGAGGTGCGTGTTGGCGACACCATAACACATGTCGAACTCCCCTGCGACAAAGCCATAGAGGGCTTTGAATCGGTAAAGCCTATGGTCTTTGCCGGTGTGTATCCTGTTGATACTGACGACTATGAGGAGCTTCGTGCCAGCATTGAGAAGCTGCAGCTGAACGACGCTTCGCTGACATTCGAGCCAGAGAGCTCACTGGCACTGGGATTCGGTTTCCGCTGTGGATTCCTCGGGCTGCTGCACATGGAGATTGTGCAGGAACGCCTTACAAGGGAATTCAATATGGACGTGATAACCACGGTGCCCAACGTACAATATAAAGTAAAACTTACAAATGGCACAGAAATAGACGTTTACAATCCGTCTGGTATGCCTGAGCCGAACAACATAAGCGAGGTGTATGAACCATACATACACGCGCAAATCATCACCAAGGCCGACTATATAGGTCCTGTCATAAAGTTGTGCATGGACAAGCGCGGCATACTGAAAAATCAGAACTACCTGACAACCGACCGTATCGAGATAACCTTCGACCTGCCGCTTGGCGAAGTAGTCTTCGACTTCTACGACAAACTTAAGAGCATCTCGAAAGGCTACGCCTCATTCGACTACTACTTGAATGGTTTCAAGCCCAGCAAGTTGGTAAAACTCGAAATCCTTCTCAACGGCGACCCAGTCGATGCCTTGAGCACACTGACCTATGTGGACAATGCCTACCCCATAGGCCGCAAGATGTGCGAGAAACTGAAAGACCTCATCCCACGCCAACAGTTCGACGTGGCGATACAGGCAGCCATTGGAAGCAAAATCATTGCTCGCGAGACGGTGCGTCAGGTAAGGAAGGATGTCACCGCAAAATGTTATGGCGGCGACATTACACGCAAGCGCAAACTACTTGAAAAACAGAAAGAGGGAAAGAAACGTATGCGTCAGGTTGGCAACGTTGAGGTGCCACAGAGCGCATTCCTCGCAGTATTAAAACTGGATTAACAATGATACGCAGGCGCCTCGCCTGAATAAAAAAACAAAGACATGTCAACATTATCAACCGCAATCATCATCATCGCAACGGCACTGCTTTCCGTCGCCGTTACAGGATTTCTTTTTTATAAAGTCGTCAAAGCCTATTTCGACAACCAGCAGAAAAGCCAGATGCTGCAGATGAAAATCGACGAGCACAAAGAGTCGTTGAAAGTTGTCACCCCCATACGTCTGCAGGCCTATGAACGCATGGCGCTCTATCTGGAGCGCATTTCCCCCAATAGTTTGGTATTGCGCACTTTCCGTCCAGGAATGGATCTCAAGTCACTCCAGACGGCTATGACGAAAAACATCCGTGACGAGTGGGAACATAACCTTAGCCAGCAGGTGTATTTGACTGCCGAAAGCTGGAACCGCATACGCGAAGCCAAAGAGGAAATGATCAACCTCATCAACGGTTCAGCAGTGAAACTCAGCGCTGATGCCGACCCCAGTAGTCTGGCAGGAGCCATCTTCGAGAGCTGTGCCAAAAGCAAAATCCCCACCGACGAAGCCATCGAGTTCATGAAGAACGAAATCCAAGAACGTTTCGCATAGCGAGGGCAAAGCATAATTCCAACAACAAAACACCTAATCTGCAAGCCTTTATCGTCTGTAGGTTAGGTGTTTATGTATCGTTACTCGGTATAATATTTAACTCAAAACGGCCAATAGGGTTTATGCCTCCACCAGGGGCACCAACCAAAACGAAAAGCGAGACCTTGTGGCCTCGTTTTCTGTTTTAAGAGTTCTTTCTGTCTTTCGCTTTCTTTGCAAGCTCGAAGAGTGCCACGGGAAGGTGGCAGTAGCCCGCAGGATTCTTGTCGAGATAGTCCTGATGGAACTCTTCGGCAGGGTAGAAATTGCGCAACGGTTCGACTTCAACCTGGAGCGGCAGTCCGTATTTCTTGGCTTCAGCAGCCATAACTTCCTCAATGACCTTACTATCCGCAGGATTTGTATAATATATGCCTGTGCGGTAGCGTGTACCCTCGTCTTCCCCCTGTTTGTTCAGCGAAGTAGGGTCGATAGCTTTGAAATACATTTCAAGCAAAAACCGCAGACTCACCACATTAGGATTATATCGCAGATGCACTGTCTCTGCATAACCGGTCTGGTCGGTATAGACCTCCTTGTATGTAGGGTTTTCTGTATTGCCATTTGCAAATCCCACTTCAGTAAAGGTAACACCTTCAATAAGTTTAAGGTATTTCTCTGCACCCCAGAAGCAACCTGCGGCAAGATAGATTTCATCCTCCATACCCATTGGCGGAAGCAGCGACACAATCTTTTCTAACCATTCGGCATCGATGGCATCGAATGTGGCAAGCTCACGGCTGTCAATGTCAAGCACCGCAACTACTGTTCCCCTTTGAACGACAGGAACCACAATCTCGCTGCGGCTTTCGCTGCTGCATGCAATGTGACCGGGGAATTGCTCAACATCGGGCACCACCACTGTACGGTGTTCTTTCCAAGCCGTGCCGCACACACCCTTGCCATAGCCTATATGCATACAAGCAACTGGGCCTTGGAAAGGTCCAAGCAGTAATTCACCATTTTCAACACGATAGAAGCCCGTCCACCAAAAGCCGAAGGAACTGTGAATCAGTGCAGCAGTGTTTGACATAACTGCAACTTGATCCTTTTCGCCGGCAATGAGGCTTTCAATCTGCTTATATAAAAGCGAGTAATTTTCTTCTTTGTTCATACTTATCTACGGATAACAAGCACACCTCTGCGCGTATAGTTTTTCTCGGGAATTTGCAACACATAGAAATAGTTTCCATCCGGCAAGTCGCTACCGCAGAAGTCGTTGCCATAGTTATAAGAATTATAGACCCGTTGGTTCTGGGCTGTGAAAATCTGCACCTGCACACGTTTGTATGCGTCAAGTCCTTTGATGACCCAGCAATCGTTGTATCCGTCAAAGTCAGGAGTAATCAAATTAGGAATAAGAAGAATCTCGTCGATTTTTCTTTGCTCTTCGGCCTGATGTTGCTTGGCAGCTGCCTGATCCACTTGTTGTTTTGATGGCTTGGAAGCTGTTGATGCAGAGGTTGTTTTCGTCTGGACGGCAGTTTCTTCGGTCGGCTTCAGTTCCGGGAAGAGGAGGTCAACCTCACCATCGTCGTAATAGTCGTCATCTTCAGCAACCACACTCGAGATAGGCTGTGCTTTTGCCAACTGGTGCTGAGATTGGGATTGCGGTTGTGATTGGGATTGAGGCTGAGCATGACTTGCGGGCTGTATGGCCATTGCAAAATTCTTGGTAGCCGTTGGAGTTTGCTCTGCGGGCACAGTGTCGGCGGGCATTTCCGACACCTCTTCGGGAAGGACCGAAGCCACTCTGACAGGCTCCTGTGCCATGGGAGTTTCTGCATCCGAAGAACTTGAGCGCAAGAATAATACGACTATCGCCGAGACAACTGCCACTGCCGACAGCGAAAGCCACAAGGCAGTGTGGTGTGTTACCTTGGCGGGCGACGCAGAGCGGGCGGCAGCCATACGCTGACTGATCTGCTCCCATGCCCCCTCGGGAGGAGGAGTCTGAGCATCCTTCAGCTCATCGCGGAACAATTTTTCTATATCTTTCATATTCAATTATTTTCGTCAAATATTGTCATGTATCTTTTCCCCAAAAAGAGACGCAAGTACTTTTTAATAGACTCGCGTGCCTTGTAGAACTGCGACTTGGCAGTCGATTCCGGGATGTCGAGATAATTCGCGGCATCCAACAAGGTGTATTCTTCGACAGCAACGAGGTTGAAAACAACACGTTGCTGTTCGGGCAGACGGCGCAGAGCCTTGACCATGGCGTCACGGACATCAATCTGTAAGTCCAAATCTTTTCCCGTATCCGCCAGCAACGACTCCCTTTCATCTTCGATGTGTTCGGTGCTGTGTCGCTTTTTATTATGGAACTGATGCACAATTTGTCTAACGAAGATAGTGTGCATCCATCCCTCAAAAGAGCCCTCGCCGCGGTAGTTTTCAATTTTTTGAAAGACCTTCATAAATCCTTCAACAAGAATATCTTCTGCATCATTATCATCGACAGAATAACGCCTGCAAAGAGAATAGAACCGCGGGCTGTAGAGTTCGTAGAGCTTGCGTTGTACAGCAGGGTCGCCGTTTCTGCAACCCTCTATCAGCGCTGAAATGCGCCATGCACCCTCTATGACACCGTCATTGCTACCCATACGAGCCTATAGAGATGTTTTCCCTTAAAAAAGTTGACGCTTTTTTGTTAAAAATTCATAAATTGAACTTTAACCACATCCAGCAGATTGGAATTCAAGCGCATGACTTTGAAGACATAATTCCCTTCGGGGAGCGAAAAGTCGGCAGATTCACCGCTTGTCATCTTCACCCCCTTGCGTATTATCCTCCCTGTGGAGTCGCAGATTTCGACAGAGAGAGGCTCGCCCGGTTCATCGGTCGAGATTGTTACTTGACCACGCGACGGGTTTGGGAACACCTTCACGGCGCCAATTCCCGGCAGAGTCTCCGGCGAATTGATTCCTACATATGAGGTATCCACTAGAGCCAGCGTGTATTCGCCCAATTTGAAGAAACGATAGACGAAGTAATTGTCAGTGCCCGAGCCATTGTGCATAGATGAGACTACCTTCCAGTCGTCGTTTGGGGTGGGGCGGTACAGGAGTCGCACCTGGTCAATCTGGTTCGATGCATAGAGGTCGTTGTCCAAAGAGGCATACTGTCCCAGACGGCAGCTGTGGAACCGTCCGAAAAGCTTCACCGACGAGGGCAGGTTGCCCGTAACGCTCCAGTAGTGGTCCGCCATACGCAGGAACTGCGGGCTAAGCGATGTGTCAGGACGCGTCCAATGGTGAGTCACATAGAGCCATGCGCTGTCGTTGGCACCTACAGAGTTGACTGCGGCGATGAAATGGGAATTGGGAAGTTCATAGCTTCCCGTGGCCTTGATTTTCAACTCCGTGCCGATGGAAGCCTTCGAAAGGGCCTTGTCATAGTCGGCGATGGCGAAAGCTGGAGTGAACGGCAGCGAGAAAGTCGCCGAAGTCGAGGTGCCGTCGAATATTACCAGTCGGCGTTCAATGTCGAGTTCCGGTGAGAAGAACGACACCCAGACCCTATTGCCGTTCATAGGCACGTCAGTACCGTATGTTTTCTGCCGCATAAAGACCGTTGTGTTAGAACCCTCGTTGTGGATTGAGTCAACGATATAGTCGCAGAATCCAGGTCCAAATACATGAAAGTCGAAGAAATCCGTCAAGTCTATACCTGTATAGAGCGACAGGCTGTCACGCAGCTGGTAAGAGTCAAGATTTCCAAAGGCACAACGGTTGAAAAGACGTTGCATGGAAGCATAGAAGAGCGAGTCGCCAACGTATCCACGCAGCGAGTGCCACACCGTGGCGCCCTTGTTATAGACCGTCGAGCCGTAAGTATAATCCGGTGTCACACCGTACAGGGGTCTGAAACCGTTATCTCTGACATGTGTTTGGCAAAGCACATCATTGAGGTTCTCATCGGCAAAAGATTTGTAGCGCAGGCTGTCTCCGCCCGGGCAGATAGCCTTAATAGCCAGTTCCTCGCAGAACGACGCGCCGCCTTCATTAATCCACATATCCTCGCTGGTCGAACAGGTAATCAGGTTGCCGAACCAGGAGTGGGCAAATTCGTGGCACATTGTCGCCAGACAGTCCTCATTGCTTGAGGACATACAGCTGGTAGTGAAAGCTATGTTGGCGCTATGTTCCATCGAGCCCAGCGGTGTCGAGACATATCCCACACGCTCCCAGCGGTAGGGGCCGAAGCAGCGTTCGAACATAGAGATAACAGGCCCCATGTGGTCGAAGGCGTTCCACACATTCACGCTGTCGTGTTGCAGGAAGCCCAGAATGGCCGGATAGTTTCCATTAAACCCTTCAAAATTGCGCTCAATGACATGAAACGGAGCCACAGCGACACCCACCAGGTAGGTCGGCGTTGGCTGGTTCAGTTGCCATGTAGTTGTCAGGCTTCCGTCGTCATGTTCCACCTCGAGGGTCTTCATACCCGAGCAGATGGCGCGCCAGCCAGGTTTGGCGGTGATGCGGAGGGTGTAGGTTGCCTTGTCGTAGAAGTTGTCGCGGCAGGGGAACCACGTCTTCCCGACGTTGTGGGGATATTCGTAGATGGCAATACCGAGGTTGTAGTAGATATTGTTGTCGAAATAGAAGCCACCCCAGCCGTTCAACATTATATGCTGCCCTTTGCGGTAGAACACAGTGACCGTCAGCGTGTCACCCGCAGCTGCGTTGACTGGAATGCTCAGGATCGGTGGCATGAAACTATATGATGTGGCAGTTCCGTTGAGCAAAACCGAGTCAATGTCGGCGGCAGTCAGCTCAAGAGCCACATTCGACACTGGCTGAACAATGCGCATGGTGACGGTGGCGGAGCCTTCTATGCGTTTGAAAGTATTATTGCCGATGTCAAGGTCCAGATCATAGTGCAGTACATCGACGGAGTCATGAATGATGCCTTGTGCTTGCAAGTTAGAAAAACAAAATGCCACAAGGCTGACAAGGAAAAGAGTTATTTTTTTCATAATATTAATAATCAAATACAACGGGTAAGGTAAATTCACATGCAACGCGGCGTCCCGACTGTTTGCCTGGAATCCATTTAGGCATGGCTTTGACAACACGAAGTGCCTCTTTTCCACAGCCACCGCCAATTTCTCTAAGAATTCTTGCACGACTTATAGAGCCGTCCTTTTCTACGGTAAAACCTATAACAACGGTGCCCTTAATGTCGTTTTGCATGGCCAATTCAGGGATACGCAGATTCTTCTTCACATACTCTTGTAGTGCCTCTTCACCTCCAGGGAAAGAGGGGTTCTCTTCAACAAAAAAAAACACATCTGCATCTCCTTCAACAACAGCATCTTCAGAGTCATGGTCTTCATTCCTTAATGCAGCAGGGTCTAAAGCTGGTTCACCCGCAAGAATTTCTATATCACCAACAACAGTTAAGTCGGTTTTATTGAAGTTATTCAACTTATTCGTAAGCGGTTCCTCGATACCTGTGACATAAGTACTGTCTGGAGGAAGTTCGTTGCTGTCGCCAGAAGCATGTCGTGAAGTGTCTGGAACATCAAGAGGCTTGTCAGTCTGGATGGTCTGCTCGCCCTTGCCGCCACATGCGGCAAGGGTAAGAGAGAGTCCAGCAACAGTGGCGACCTTGCCCACAGTGAGTTTGCGGGTCAGTGCTTGCTCAAGATAACGCACCTCAGCTTCGCAGCGGGGACAGCTCCCGAGGCAGTCACCCTCATGGGTACATTCGGGCTGCTGCAGGGGGATGTTGTTCTCTTTGGCGATGCGGCGACGCACAGCCTTGAGTTCCGAGCAAATTCTTTTTCCGCGTCTCATGGCAAGTGTGGAGGGTTAGAATTTGACTACGTCGATGAGTCGCACACCGTCGAGCCAGACAGCGATACAGCCCACGGAGCCATCTTTGCCTGCTGATTTCCATTTGTCAATTGGCTGAAGTGTACGTGCATTGACGATTTCAAAATATTCCGGCTCAAACTTCAGACCGTTGGGGCACTGTTCTGCGTTGACCTCGTGGAAGGAGGCGAGGCTGCTCATGACCCACTCCTTGACTTCGTCAACTTCCTCGTACTGAGCCATCTCAGCCGCTTGCTGGAGAGTGGCATAGATAGTGGGCGCTATGGCGCGGGCTTCGGGCGAAAGACGCATATTGCGGCTGCTGAGTGCAAGACCATCGTCGGCACGCACAATGGGACAAGGGACAATCTCGAGATTGTAATGTATCTGTTCGACGAGGTTGCGGATAATGGCCAACTGCTGATAGTCTTTCTCCCCGAAATAAGCTCTGTCGGGTTGGGCAATGTCAAACAGGCGACGCACCACCACGGCGACTCCCGAGAAATGGCCCGGACGCTGTGGACCTTCCATGACCTCTTCAAGTGGACCAAAATGGTATTCCTCCTTGACAGGCTCGGGGTACATCTCCTCGACAGTGGGGACAAGGGCATATACGCGCTGGGAATCAGCGCCAAACATCTCCTTCTCGAGATTGCCGACGAGTTCGAGATCGGCATCAATGGTGCGCGGATATTTGGCGAGGTCTTCCTTGTTGTTGAACTGAATGGGGTTGACAAAAAGGCTGACAACGACGAGGTCGTTTTGTTCCAGCGCTTTGCGGATAAGGGAGAGGTGTCCGGCATGGAGTGCTCCCATGGTGGGGACCAGACCTATTGATTTGCCTTGCGACTTGGCGTCGGCAACGGATTGCTTTAACTGTGCAATTGAGGTATATTTCTGCATAAGGGATTATATTTTATTCTATTTCTTCGTAGTCGGTGAAGTCGTCATCATCCTTTGTCTGGTGGAAGCCGCCGTAAGGGTTGTTGGACTGGTAATAAGTCCTGTTGCGCAGGCGGTTGGGGAGCTCGAGGAGGTAGTTCAGCACAGTGACAATAAGGCTGAAAAGGAGTGCATAGCCGAAACTGTCAACTTGGAAGGGGTTGACTATCGCCGCTGTCAGCTCTATCACTACAGCATTGATTATAAAGATAAAGAGTCCCATGGTCAGCACTGTGAAGGGGAGGGTGATGAAGATGAGGATTGGTCGGACGAAGTTGTCGAGCAGCGAGATAACGAGTGCCGTAAATATGGCAACCCAAACACTGTCGCCAACAATGCGGACCCCAGGGAGAATTTTGATTGCTATAATGGTTGCCAACGTAAGCACTATGGTGCGGGCTGCGAAACCCCAAGGGCCTGACTGCCGCTGTTGGTTCATGGATATGTTTATTTTCATTGGTTCGTCGTAAATTAAATTTCTATCTTGCCTTTGCCTTCACGCACTATATCCAGATTTCCGCCGCTGCAGTCCACTATTGTCGAGGGGGTGGTATCGCCGATGCCGCCATCCACGACAAGATCCACTTGACGACCGAAGAGTTCGTTTATCAATTCAGGGTCAGTAACATACTCCGACTCGCGCTCGTCGTCGAGGGTGCGGACTGAGGTGCCTATCAGCGGACAGCCGAGAGTCTCGATTATGGCGGCGAGGATAGGGTTGTCGGGTACACGGACTCCTATGGTCTTGTTGGAATTCAAGTAGTTGCGTGGGACGTTGTTGTTGGCGTCCATGATAAAAGTGAAGGGGCCTGGAAGGGATTGCTTGAGGATATGGAAGGTGTCACGGTCTATGGGGCGCACATACTCGGAAAGTCTGCTCAGCGAATCGAAAAGCATGGAATATTTGGCACTTTTCAGCGAGAATCCTTTGAGTCTGGCAATAATTTCCACTGCCTTTTTGAATTGCATGCTGCAAGCAAAAGTGTAGAGAGTATCGGTCGGCGCAACGATAATTCCGCCATTGTTCAGGACATCAACTACCTTGTTGATATCATGCCTGTTAGGATTGTCAGTGTATATTTTTACAATCATATAAACCCTTCCAAATGAAAATGCAAAAGTACATAAAAAGTACATACCGACAAAAAAAAGTTTCAGAACGTCATAACAGAAACTGTTTCTTAAAATACATATATCTCTATAATATTTTGCGAGACGGTGCGTTATTAGGGGGTAAAAAGACTGACAACTAAATGAGGAAAAATCTCTTAAAACAATCATTGTTAGCATTTTGCTGCTTACTGACACTTCAACTGTATGCTCAGGAGTCTCCGAATTTCGATGATTATTTCATGGATGCCACCCTGCGGGTGGATTATCTGCGCTCGGGGTGTATGAAACATGACACCTGCGTCTTGCAACGTTTTGTGAAGCAGAACGACCTGTGGGCGGGCTCGTTGACGCAGCTGCTCGACCCGATAGACAACGGTGAATACCGAGTGATGGTGAAAGATGCGGCGACGGGTCGTGAGCTATATTCTCGCGGCTACAACACTTTGTTCGAGGAATACCGTTCGACCATAGCGTCGCGCGAGCGTGACAGCATTGCCATCTTTGAGGAGGTGGTGCTTCTGCCCTACCCCAAGAAAGCCGTGGACATCTGCCTCCAGAAGCGCGACAAACAGAATATCTTCTATACCGCCTCCTCGTTCCGCTTCGACCCCAAGCAGTTCAAGTCTGAGAGGAAGATGTCGGACAAGGAGCCTCTCAAACTTCTCTATAACGGCGACCCGCACAAGAAAATTGACGTTGTGATTATTGCCGAAGGCTACGGAAAGCAAGATGCCCGAAAGATGAAGGGCGACTTCGAGAAATTCAAGAACTACCTGCTTGGGCAGGAGCCTTTCAAAAGCCGCGCCAACGACTTCAATGTATGGGGTGTGGGTCTGCTGATGAACGAGAGCGGTGTGACCGACCCCAACGCCAAGCGCTATGTGGAAAGCGCCGTGGGCTCGACATACGACATATTCGGCATGGACCGCTACCTGATGACGACGCATCTGTTCCAGCTTCACAACCTGCTGAAAGGGGTGCCCTACGACCATATAGTCATTATGGCCAACTGCGATACCTACGGCGGTGGCGCCATATATAACTATTACGCTTTCAGTGCAGTGCAGGAAATGTCAATGTGGATTCTGCCGCACGAGCTGGGACACTCCATTGGCGGCCTTGCCGACGAATATGTGGAGGATGACCCAAACTACAACCGCCGTTACGAGAACATCGAGCCTGTGGAACCCAACATCACGTCGCTTGTAAATTTCGAGAAGAAATGGAAGTCGCTTGTTCCCGAAGGGACACCCATCCCCACAGAGCCTGTGAAAGGTCTCGGGAAACGCGACAACGGTCCTATAGGTGTTTACGAGGGTGCCGGCTACCTTGAGAAGGGCTGCTACAGACCATGCACTAAATGCATGATGCGCGACTACGCCAATTTCTGCCCCGTCTGCATGAAACGCATGAATGAAGTGTTTGACTTATATGTGAAGTAATTGTCGATTTGTTATATGGGGCTTGTGGCTTTTAGGAAATACTGGTTTTTGCTTGTGTTGGCGGCGATGGGGCTTACCTCGTGCGTTGACGAGGAACGTTTCCTCAACGACTCGTCGGCTAAGCTTAGTTTCTCGCAGGACACGGTGATGTTTGACACCGTCTTTGCCACCATGGGAACGACAACCCAGCAGGTGAGGGTGTATAATGACTACGACGAGGCGATGCTGATAAACAGCGTGATGCTGAAAAGCGGTCAATCGTCGCGATTCCGCATCAATGTTGACGGCGACACATCTTTTGTGGCACGCGACATAGAGATCGGTGCTCACGACAGCATCTTTATTTTCGTGCAAGCCAACATCAACCCCAACGACCAGCTGAATCCATACGTTGTGGAGGATGCCATAGTATTCAGCTTCAACAACCGCCAGCAGGAACTACCAGTTATGGCCTTTGGCCGCAACGCTGTCTATCACCTTCCTGACCACAGGGCCTACAGCATCTACACCAACAGCCACGGGGTTCAGGACACCGACTGGTACCCCTACTCTATTATTGACTGCGCCAACTGGGACCACACCAGGCCCCATGTCATATTCGGTTTTGCCGTGGTGAACAGCAACGAGACGCTCCGTCTGCTGCCCGGTGAGACGCTCTATTTCAGCAACGACGGATACTTGTGGGTCTATGACAGCGCCACTCTTGATGTCCATGGGGCAAAAGGAAACCCTGTACGCTTTACCTCGATGCGCCATGACGGATGGTATGACAGTCTCCCCGGACAATGGGGCTATATATGGCTGTCGTCTGGAAGCAAGAACAACAATATTGAATGGGCACTGATAGAAAACGGACTGGCAGGCATTGTGGCCGATACTAACGTCAACAGCAACCCTACGCTGACCATAAACAACACTGTGATTCAGAACCATTCGCTATCTGGAATCGTCGGACGCGGCACCTATATAGTTGGAGACAACCTCTTGGTGGACAACTGCGGCCAGACGGTGCTCTCGCTGCAATACGGAGGACGCTACCGATTCACTTCCAGCACATTTGCCAACTATTGGCGTTACGATTCACGCAAAGTACCCGCAGTGATTCTGAACAACTACTACCAATACAATGAAACAACTATTTATCCGCGCCACCTGCAACAGGCTGACTTCTACAACTGTATATTATATGGCAACTACACGGGCAGCGACAACACCGGTGAGCTGCTGTTGGACTACCTGCCTGTAGCTCAATTCAACTGTACCATTCGCAACTGCCTGATAAGAAGCAACATCATTGACGAGGATGGCAACTGCCTGCTTGCCAACGCGCCGAATCTGTCGTGCAGCAACCTGAAGGTCAACAAGGACCCGTTGTTTGTTGAGCCCAAACTGGGCGACTTCCATCTCGGCGAGGAGTCGCCGGCAATAGGTGCGGGCGATGCCGGTCTGCTTGTGAGCGGCAGCGACCTTGAAGGAGTGGCGAGGGCGAACCCTCCGGCAATAGGAGCGCTTGAATACGTAGCGGCCACTGACGAAAAAGCAGCACGCGCAACAATGCCAAGTTACAAGTCACAAAACACCTGTCGCAGAATATTACCGCCAATTAAAGTGAAACTTAAATAACTCATACAGAGATGTACAACTATATATCGGGACGATTGGACGAAGCAACACCTGCCTATGCGGTCATTGACTGCCAGGGGGTGGGCTATCTTTTAGAAATTACGCTAAACACCTACAGCGCCATAAAAGACTTGCAGCAAGTCAAGTTGCTTGTCCACGAAGTGATTAGGGAAGATGCCCATTTACTTTTCGGCTTCAACAGCTCTGCCGAGCGCGACATGTTCCGATTGCTTCTCAATGTCAACGGTGTAGGTGCCGCGACAGCACGCATGATGCTGTCGTCGCTGACGGTGGAGGAGCTGACACAGGCCATTCTGGACCAGGATGTGAAGCGGGTGCAGAAAGTGAAGGGTATAGGCGCGAAGACGGCACAACGCATACTGCTGGAACTTCGCGACAAGGTGGATCCGTTCGCCACTCAGACATTGGCTGGCAACAACAAAGTGACAAACAGCAATGCCACAGAGGCACTCTCGGCTCTTGTCATGCTTGGTTTCCCCAGACCTGCTTCGGAGAAAGTGGTGGAGAAAGTGGTTTCGGCAAACCCTACAGCATCGGTAGAGGAAATAATAAAACTGTCATTGGCACACGGAATCTAAGGGGTCTGCATCTGCGGGCGACAAGAAAGGTCCACACAAAAGTTGGAAACAACAAATGTTGAAAGTTGAGATAAAAAATAACGGATTATTGAGGCGGGTCGTGGCTGTTGCAGCCATGATGCTGTTGCTGTGGCCTTCTGTGACAATGGCCCAGAACGACAGCATCAACCTGCATTTCCCGCTGCCGACGGGCAACACCCAACACAGTCCGCTGCATCTCAACAACCCGTCGAACGTAAAGACGACGGTGGAATACGACGCCTCCACACATAGCTATGTGCGTCTGACAAAGATAGGCAACATTGTTCTGAGCCGTGAATACCTGTCATTCTCTGAATACCAAGACTGGCAGATGCAGCAGTTGATGGACAGCTACTGGCACAACAAATCGAATGAAAACAATACAGCCAACAGCGGTGAGGGGGGACTTCTGAGCAAGATACCTGGATTCAACGAGATTTCGCGGAAGCTGGAGAGCTTGATGGACCGCCCCGAGATAAGCATCACCCCGTCAGGAAGTGCCGACCTGACACTCCAGGTGGTGAACAACTTCACCGACAACCCATCAGTGGACGAGACACACCGCAGCGTGACGAATTTCGACTTTGACGAGAATATCCAGTTGACTCTCAACGCGAAAATTGGTGACCTGATAAATACCGACATCAACTGGAACACCCAGGCAACATTCGATTTCGAGAACCAGATAAAACTGAAATACGAAGGAAAAGAGGACGACATCCTTCAACTGCTCGAGGCCGCCGACATCTCGTTTCCGCTGAACACCACCCTTATCAAGGGCAGCCAGCGGCTGTTCGGTGTCCACAGCAAAATGAAATTCGGCAACCTGACTGTCGATGCCGTCGTCAGCCAGAAAGAGACAAGCACTGAGAATATGCAGGTGCAGGGTGGCGCATCGGCACAGGAATTCGAAATCAGAGCCGACGAATACGAAGAGAATCGCCACTACTTCATTTCACAATATTTTTACGACAACTACAACAAGGCAATGTCAACGTTGCCCGTCGTCAACAGCAACATCAAGATTATCCGCCTTGAGGTCTGGAGGACCAATATCGGAGCCGCAGTGACAAACAACCGCAACATCTTGGCGTTGACCGATTTGGGCGAACAGAAAGTAAGCAGCCCTGGAGTTGTTGCCGGCACCTCGACGCTCCCCAACACCCACACGAGCAACAACCTGATGCAGATAATCAATCCTTCGGCGGTACGCAGCATCAACAGCGTCTCGTCATACATGGAGGGATTAGGCTTTTCCGGAGGCTCGGACTATGAGAAGGTTGAGAGCGCCCGACTGCTCAACTCGAACGAATACACCTTCAATTCCCAACTGGGTTTCATCACCCTGTCGCAGCCTCTTGCCAACGACCAGATTCTTGCCGTTGCCTTCCAATACCAAGTTATCGGCGACACGACAGTCTATCAAGTCGGTGAGTTGACAACTGACGGTGTCAACGACCCCAACACACTGATCGTTAAACTCCTGAAAAGTTCAGCCATCAATTCCCACAGCCCTTTGTGGAAATTGATGATGAAGAATGTCTATTTCTTGAAAAGCACACAGATAAGCCGCGACAATTTCCGCCTGAACGTACTGTATGAGAGTCCCGACGGCGGTGTGGGCATAGGCTATTTTACCGAGGGACCCATGGAGGGTAAGCCGCTGGTGGAAGTGTTTGGACTGGACCGCATGGATGCCTCGCAGAGCTACTACTATCCCGACGGTGTATTCGACTGGTTCGACAGCGCAGCCTTCAAAGGCGGTGTTATCCAGGCTTCCACAGGCCGTATATTCTTCCCTTACGTGGAGCCTTTCGGCAAGGATCTCCGCGATATGCTTGGCGACAACGCCCTGGCCAACAAATATTGCTTTGACTCGCTCTACACCATGACTCAAGCCCTTGCGCAGCAATATGCCGACAAGAACAAGTTCTACCTCGAGGGCTACTATACCAGTTCCGTGAGCGGCGAGATACAGCTGGGTTACAGTGTCACACAGGGCTCCGTCACTGTCACGGCGGGCGGCATGCCGCTGATTGAGAACGTGGACTATACTGTGGACTACACCATGGGTACGGTGCGAATCATCAACGAAAGCCTGCTGGCTTCGGGGACCCCAATCAGCGTAAGCAGCGAGAACAGCTCGTTCAGTATGATGACCAAAACCATGCTCGGCATGCACCTGAACTATGAGTTCGACCCCGACTTTAACTTGGGAGCGACATTCATGAACCTGCGCGAGAAGCCCCTGACACAGAAAAACAACTTCGGCGACGAACCGACATCCAACTCTATATGGGGTCTCGACCTCAACTACCGCCATGATGTGCCGTGGATTACCAAGCTGATGGACAAACTGCCGGGTCTGGACACCAAAGCTCCCTCCACCCTAACCCTGCAGGCCGAGTTTGCGCACTTCCTCCCCGGCATGGCTTCGACAGGTAGCGAGGATGGCAAAGTGACCTATATCGACGATTTCGAGGGTGCCGAGAGCAACATCGACCTCAAAGGGTTCAGCTACTGGCACCTTGCCTCCACCCCGCAGGACTATCGTTCCTCATTGCCCCTCTTCCCCGAGACATCGTTAGGGACAGGTCTTTCCTACGGCTTCAACCGAGCCAGACTTGCATGGTATTCCGTGGGACGCATTTTCTTTGAATCCAACTGCCCTGAGAACATCGACGAGAACGACCGTTCAAATCCCTACGCCCGCCAGATAAACCAGAAGGAAGTCTTCCCCAACAAGAGCCTTGCCGCCGGCGAGGACAGCCGCATTTATGAGTTCAACCTCGCCTTCTACCCCTCCGAGAAAGGCCCATACAACTATGACGTGCTCCCCACGGCATACAGCGCCGGTATAGACCAGAACGGTAATCTGCTTAATCCGCAGTCTCGCTGGGGCGGTATCATGCGCGAGCTGACCTACACCGACTTCGAAAGCCAGAATATCGAGACCATCGAGTTCTGGCTCATGGACCCCTTCATAGACCCCGAGACGGGCCTCCACGAT